>WOR8_10007164_pt1 | contig 10635 bp, 12 predicted proteins | sample DeeMarSeWOR38_10_FD_19890 | JGI IMG/M metagenome (IMG submission 19890)
GAATCCGGCTTTAGCCCGGCAAAGAGCCCGAGGGGTATGCCGAAAATAATCGACATTATCAACGCACAGAAGGCCAACTCGAGGGTGGCCGGTACCCGCTGAATAATGAGTTTCAGCGCCGACTGGCCAAATACAAATGATTTACCGAAGTCACCTTGCAACGCATTCTTGACGAACACCAGATATTGCTGCCACAGGGGAAGGTCGAGGCCAAGCGCCTTGATCGCTCTTTCCAATTCCTCCTGATCGAACTCCGGGTTAATTAAAATATCCACCGGGTTGCCGATGACATTGATACCAAAAAACACAATCAACGACATGGCAACAATGACCATCGAGGATTGCATAAGTCTTCGGATAATAAAGACCGACACGTCTTTTTCTCCCTGTTTGATCTTAGTTGTGGAATTTGTGGTGCATTTTTAATCGAATTTTCCACTGTCTCCCGATGTGAAATTAAGTTAGCTCCTATGCCTCAAGAGCCTCTGGGTCTATCGACCGGGACGACGATTATTTTTAGCCCGAACAACTTTGGCGTAAAGCTACGGGGAGCTCCCTTTTGGAGCTCCCCGGTTGATAGATTCAAGTTATTTCACAACCACGCTCGTGGCAAGCGTATATTCGTCCGTGCGGGGCGTATAGGCCAGGCCTTTGCGGGTCGCCCAGACGTTGACCTGATAATGAAGCGGGATGATGCCGAGATCTTCGATGGCGATCTGAGTGGCTTGCTGCAAGAGTTTTTCACGCTTGGCATCATCCACCGTCGCCAGAGCCTGCTGGACCAGCTTGTCCATCTCGGTATTGGAGTAGCGGCCCCGGTTGGAAGCGCCCAAACCCTTTTCCTTGTCATAGGTGTGCAGCAGTGATTTCAAGGGCGAAGATGCCTCTCCGGTGCCCGAACCCCAGCCCACAAGGATGAAGCTGAATGCCGGTGATTTGTTAGGCCCGCCGCGTGAGGCCTTGCTGAAAAATACGGACTTCGACATGGTTTCTACGTTGGCATCAATGCCAACACGGGCCAGCATCTGGCCGATGGCCTGGCAGATCTTGGCGTCATTGATGTAGCGGTCGTTGGGACCATGCAATGTGAGACCAAAGCCCTTGGGATAGCCGGCCTCGGCCAAAAGCTTCTTGGCGCCTTCTGGATCGTATTTTTCGGGCTTGAGTGTGGGACTGACACCGAAGAAACCTTCCGGTAACAGTTGTCCGGCCGGAAGGGCCACGCCCTCCATTACCCGTTCGACGATCGCCGGCCGGTTGATGGCTTTGGAGATGGCTTTGCGCACGCGCTGATCCATCAGCGGATTTTTGCCGCCGGTTCCGGTGATAAACGGTGATTCATCCCGAAATTGGTCCATGTGAAGGTAGATGACCCGATTGGAAACACCCTGGGAGAGAACAACATTGGGGTTTTCTTTGAGTCGGGGGATGTCTGCGGTGGGCACGACATCGATCATGTCGACATCGCCGGCCAACAGCGCTGCGACGCGGGCCGGATCGGACTTGATCGGCTTGAATACCACCCGGTCGAACTGGGCCTTATCGCCCCAATAAGCGCCGTTCTTGTCGAGCACCAGCCGGTCGCCGGGAACCCACTCGACGAATTGGTACTTGCCGGTTCCAACGGCGGCCTTACCGGAATTATAATCGCCGGTTTTGGCGCCCTGGCCGTGTTTTTTGGAGATGATATAGATTGTGGACACATCATTGGGCATCAATGGATAGGGCTTTTCTGTAACGATGTGTACGGTGTAATCATCGATCTTTTTGAGCGTTTTGCCCTTGGTGTAAAGCGCAAATGAGGAGGGGCTGGCCTCCACGTTGGGCGCCCGCTCAAAGGTGAAAAGCACGTCATCGGCCGTAAACGGCGTACCATCGTGAAACTTCACACCCTGGCGCAGCTTAAACTCCCAGGTGGTGTCGTTGATGGGCTTCCAGGACACAGCAAGTCCCGGCTGGAGTTGCTGTTTCTCGTTGGTATCAACCAGGCTTTCGAAGATATGGCGGGCGATGGCGTTGTTCGGCCCGAGATTGTGGTAGTGTGGATCAATCGACGACGGTTCGAGCGCACTGCCGATCACGATCTGGGCCGCTAATGCAGAACCGCTGGCCAGCACCATCGTCAAAAATACCCCCAAAATAATTTTTGTAAACGTTTTCATACACTTACCCTCCTTTCTGTGTAACCTGGGCACTGGCGCTGCCACAAAACCGGGACAATCGCCCACCCAGAGTATGTGAAATAAATTCAAATACTCAACACAAATCAACGACCGATCAACAGTAAAAAAAAGAATGGGATTCAGCGAAAGGATATCAGCGATATTACCAAATCAAAATCTAATTTCAATAAAAATCCTCACATCATTCAGAACAACCCATCACATCGTTTGCACCATTTAAGGTTTCCATGATGGATCAAGCGCATAGTATTCCTTGGGGAATTTGGGTTCGGATAGGACGGCAAGATTGGGAACCGGATATCTAAACGCACCTTTATCTCCTATATACTTCAGACCGTCGATGACATTTTCAAACCTTTGATACGGTATCGCAAAGGACACTTCATAATCCTGCGTTCCCGCAAAAATGCGTTCGCCCGGACCGGGGATCATATAGGTGCAATCACCGGATTGCACAACGCCGGCGATCCATGCGGCACATCCTCCTCTGCCGGTGCTCGATGATGCGATGCCGGGGCCTTTCTTGAAATTAGCTGCCTGAATCAGCGCGAGGATTTGAGCGGGATTACCATAAACAATGGCCAAATCCGGTTTGAATTCACATTTTTGCAACGGTGCCAGCCATATCTCCCGCTCAATGTCCACGGGCCACATCGGGAAGGATGCTTCCATCTGTGTGGCACAGTCTGCATCATCCTGGTAATAGCCGGCGACGGTCCCTTCCAGAAATATGTCGGGGGAAATGTGACCCAAAAATACAGCCGACAGCGGGCAGGCATTATCTTCTTTGGTGAATGCCATCGTCCACCCGATGGTTCTGGCAATGGTCAATCCCTGGCATACAGAGATTCGGTTTCCGATATCGCGCGCAGGGTATTTTGCTTTTTCGGGGGCATTGTGGCTGGCTGCAGCTAGCTTCACACCAACCGGAAGGGTCGAAAAATGACCATAATTTTTGAGGGCTTCATGAAGCTTGACGGATTCGTCGGACATAACAGATTCCTTTCTGTGCAAAGCAAGTATTTATAAATCGCAGGCGATTAACTATCGGCGATATCGTCTGCTGTGTAGGTTCCCCATTTGCCAACGTTTACAACACCATCTTCCTGCAAACCTTCGGCGATGGATTCAAAAACGGCCTCGATGGCTTTGTCGGCATCTTTTTGAGGAATTCCGCCGAGCTTTTCTGATACGCGTTTGACGAGCTCTTTTTTATTCATCTAAAAGTTTCTCCTTAGGTGAAGGGATTTGTATCTATCTCTTGCTGAACGGTTGAGGAAGGCAACGGGCCGTAATCATGCCCGGGCCAAACGATGGTATCTGCAGGTAATGTATAAATTTTCTCACGAATAGAAGTCAACAATTGCTTCAGGGATCCCCCGGGAAGATCGGTTCTTCCCACCGCCCCCACAAATAGCGTATCCCCTGTGAAAATGTGACCCTGGGCATACAGACAAATTCCCCCCGGGGTGTGTCCCGGGGTGTGAATTACATTTAGACGGATCTCTCCGATATTGATGATGTCGTTGTCTTTCAGCAAGACATCGGGCTGGGGAGATGCTTTACCACCGAGCATTCGGGAAAATGTTTTATTCAAAAACTTTTCCAGCCGTTGGGCATCCAGTTCATGAATGCAAATATTGGCGCCGGTGGCTGCTTTGATGGCGCCGTTTCCGGCGGTGTGGTCAGAATGGGCATGCGTATTAATGAGATGGGTAATCCGATACCCACGCTCTTTGGCCTTTTTTAATATACGGTCGGTTTCAAATGCCGGGTCAATGAGGACACAGGTTTTAGATTTTCTATCACCGATCAGGTAACAGAACGTGGCCATCTTTGCCAATCGAATTTGTTTTATGTCCATTTACGCCGGTTTGTTTTCAGAGGTGCAGCATCCTGATGGATTGTCAGGCTCATTTTTTTCTTTACGGGGCTCGTCTTTGATCTCTTCGATCTGCACGCCGCAACAACCTTCTTTCTTGCCACCAAATAAACGTTTGATGAATCCGCCTTTTTTGGTCTCGGACATTTTTACGTCCCTCCTCTGAATGGATTAATAGCCAAATTGATCTTGATAATTATTAGCTAGTGTCGATCCGGTCCCGCCTGTCGCGGGATTGGATCGACACTAGCTAAGGTTGAATATTAGACCCGCCGTAACGGCTGTCAGAAAAATCACGCCCACCAGGGCTCCGACAAGTCGCGGCCGAAAGATGCTGGCGAGCAGGCTCATCTCGGGGATTGCCATTCCTGCGCCACCAATAATCAGGGCAATTACCGCACCCACGCTCATTCCCTTCTGGATAAGTGCCAGACCGATGGGGATCGCGGTTGTTGCTCTGATGTACAGCGGGATACCGATCACGGCTGCCACGGGAACAGCCGCCGGGTTTTGAGGGCCGGCCACAGAAACGATCAGGTTCTGCGGTATAAAGCCTTTGATGACAGCGCCAATCGCAACGCCGATCACCAGATATAGAAATACCGCTCTATAATCTTTGAGCGCCGTTCCGATGGCATGCCGCAGTTTATCTTTAAATGTTTTCAGGATGGCATCGTTTTGCCGGCCGCCGGTAACAATAACATTTTTAACCTGTTTGGCAAATCCCAATTTCTCTAAAATCAGGCCGAATAATACTGCCGCCATAAAGGATACCGCCGCGTAAACAATACCGGCCTTAATTCCCAGCAAAGCGACCATCATGCTCAGCACAATGGGGTTTAAAATCGGTGAAGCCACCACAAATGACATTACCGGTCCAAACGGCACCTTTGCTTTGAGCATCCCGACGGTCATCGGAATCGTGGAACAGGCACAAAAAGGGGTCAATCCACCCATCAAGGCCCCGAGGATATTCCCGAAAGCCCCTTTATGTGAAAGCCAGCGCTGTAATTTGTCATCGGGTATATATACCAGCAAAAGCCCGATGATCGTGCTGATTCCGATAAACAACAGCGATAGTTCGACCATAATAAAGACAAAAAAATAGATTGATGTTTCAAGGGAATTCATCGATTTTCAGACCTCTTTAGTTTACATAATCAATTATTCGAAAATAAACATTATTCTTCAACCCGCATGGCCTGCACGAATGATTGCAGCGCCGTTTTGATGACCTCCTGCATTCCCGGATCGACTCTTGCCATGATATTGGCGATTCGATCTTCTTTTTCCCGATTTACGGATTTAACGAGCATACTTCCGGAAGCGCTCACTTTAACGCAGCAAACACGACCATCCTCAGGGCTGCGCTGACGTTCGATATATCCTTTTTTTTCGAGTCGATTGACAACCCGCGTCGCCCCGCCCTTGGTAAATCCGAGATCCTTTGCAATATCCTGCATGGAGCACTGCTGGCGCTCGGAGGCCAGGCAGAGAGCACGAAATTCCGGCTGGGATAAGTCACCGCAGCATTCCCCTTTGAGACCGCGGGCACCGAAGTTCCAAGTAATTTCCCGGATGAGTGCGGATAGATTTTTTGCAGTGTTTGCAGTCATTCAGATTTACCATTGGATTAATAGTTGATTATGTCAACCAAATATAGGCCATACCCGCCTACCTGTCAAGAGAAAACATCAATAAATATTCTTCGATTCGATCAAAACCGGCTTTTGTTGACAACGGCCTTGAAGCACCTTAGATTAACGGCTATATACAATTCGAATTTGAGATCAGCCAGGCGCCGATCTGTAGAAATGGAGAAGTTAAATGTTTGAAACGAGAGAGCAAGTTTTGGAAAAAATACTTGAAAAGCCCAAGCCTGTGTGCCCACATTGCCACCAGGAGATGAGCATTTGGGAAGTTCCGCCATTCAACTTCAGCGATGGACTCGGTTGGGGGGTACCGTATTTGTATTTATGCTTTAATGATGATTGCCCTCTGTACAGGCAGGGGTGGGGGCACATTGAAGAAACCTATGCGCACAGGGCATCCTATCGATGCATGAATTATCCGGGAACCGACCAATTTGAGAACATGCCGGTGTTCAGTGACATGGGCGGTAGAGGGCAGATTATTGACGATCAGGTGGTGGCCGAGCAGGAAGCGCTAAAAGAAGCCATTAAAATAGGCTTTAATGTGCTTGCCGAGTGTTATGTGAATAAAGACGGCCCCGAGGTACTTCGAATCCTGACAGACTCAACCCAACCGGCGCGGGTTAGGATAAAGGCGGCCGAAATGATCGGCGACATCGGAGAGCTTGAAGCGATAGAACCCATTCGAAACCTGAAATTTGGCCATGAACCGCTGCAAAAAGAAGTGGATAAGGCCATTAAAAAAATTCACGAACGATTCTTCACCCGAGAATGCCCGTTTTGCGCAGAAATCATCAAGAAAAGGGCCAAGATTTGTAAACATTGCCATAAAGAAGTCAGTGGGGTTTAGAATGGAAGTTAGCCCGCACCCAAATAAAGCCTTTTGATCTCGTCGTCATTTCTGATCTGCTCGGCGGGGCCTTCGCGCTTGTTTTTTCCGGTTTCTATCACATATGCATAGTCGGACATCCGCAAACTTCTGTCAGCGTTTTGTTCCACAATTAAAATAGACGTCCCCCTCTTGTTAATCTCTTCGATTTTATTAAACACCTCATGGGCCATTTTCGGTGACAGCCCTAAAGAGGGTTCGTCGATTAACATGATCTCCGGATCCAGCAACATCGCCCGGCCCATCTCGAGCATCTGCATCTCGCCGCCGCTTAAGGTGCCCGCCTTTTGGGTGGTTCGTTCTTTTAGAATAGGAAACATGTCATAAACCCGTTCGATGCCCTGCTCGATTTCTTTTTTATCCGTCTTGATGTATGCGCCGAGCTCCAGATTCTCTCGAACGGTCATTAAAGGAAAAAGGTTTCTGCCCTGGGGAACCAAAGAAAAGCCTTTTTTCAAAAGTTCCGCAGGCGGAGTGTTGGTTAAGTCCTCATCTTTAAAGATCACCTGCCCCTGTCTGACCTGCAAAATACCAAAGATAGTTTTCAAGACGGTGGATTTACCGGCGCCATTGGGCCCGATAATAGATACCATTTGCCCTTCTTCGACGCGCATCGATACCCCGTCTAAAATGTTCAGCTCTTTCGAATAACCGGAGACAATATCTTTGATCACCAGAAACGTCACATTATCCTCCAAAATAAGCACTTAACACGCTTTCGTTATTTTGGATTTCTGCGGGAGTGCCCTCGGCTATTTTTTCTCCATAATCAAGCACGATAATCCGTTCACACAGATCCATAACCACCTTCATATCATGTTCGATGATAACAAAGGTACAACCATAATTCTGCTGAAGCTCGCGGATACGTTCGACGATTTCAATTGCCAGAGAACGGTTGACGCCTGCCAGGGGTTCATCCAGCATGATGAGCTCCGGGTCGGGCATCAAGACCATCCCCATATCCAAAAGCTTCTGCTGGCCGTAAGATAAATTCTTGGCAAATTCATCTTTGACATGGTCTATTTTCAAAAATTCCAACAGCGACAGGGCCTTTTCCCGATTGTCATCTTCCCGAATGCGAAACAGGCGGTTTAGCATGGTTCCCTGGCTTTCCTGAATGGCCAAGAGCATATTCTCCATGACCGTCATTTCCGGAAAAAGCTGGGCCAACTGGAATGTCCTGCCAATACCCATTTTATATGACCCGTCGGGTTTAAAAGCGGTGATGTCTTTGTCTTTGAAAAAGACCTTCCCGGCAGAGGGTTTTAAAATACCGGTGACACAGTCAAACAACGTTGTCTTGCCGGATCCATTGGGTCCGATCAATCCCAGCAATTCACCTTCTTCAACATGAAGATCTACGCCTTTTAGTGCTTCCAGCTGATAGAAATATTTCTTTAACCCTTTGGTTTCTAATATTTTCATAAAACCGCAATCTATTTGGTCAATTTTGGTGCTTCGCGGCCTGTGATTTCCTGAAATAGCCAATCCCACAATGTTACCGCGCCTTTGGGCATAAAAATCAAAATCAGCATAGCCGTTAATGCGAAGATGATAAAATACAACCTTTCGGCGATCCGGAAAATTTCCGGGAAAATAGTAATAATGATGGCGCCGATAAATGGTCCTTCAAATCGTCCCGAACCGCCAACGATCACCATTAAGAGAAATTGAAAGGAAAAGCCGAGATTAAAAATCGTCGGGTCGATATATCCCAACAACGGGGCGAGCAATCCGCCGGCTATCCCGGCAAAGGCAGATCCAATGGCAAAAGCCAGCAGCTTGTAATTCCGCAGACTCACGCCAAGCATTTCGGCTCTGAGTTCATTTTCGCGGATCCCTTTGAAGGCCCTTCCCCATTGAGAATTAAGCGTCCAATATGTCAGCAGCATGATGAAACAGGTTATCAAGGCAATCAGGATATGATAATTTTCGTTGGAAGTAAAATCGATCGAACCCAATTTGGGTCTAAGGATATCAAAAACGCCGTAAGATCCCCCAGTGATCTCCTGTTCATTCATCAAAATTAAGTAAACGATACTATTAAAGCCCAGCGTGATCATCGCCAGGTAATGATGTTTCACTTTCAGGGAGGGAAAACCCAGCACCAATCCTAAAACAAATGCGATGCCGCCGCCTAAAGGCAGCGCAACCCAGAAAGAAATTTTAGCCGATAATAAAGCTACCGTGTAGGCGCCTATTCCCATAAAAGCCGCCTGGGCCAGGGATATTTGCCCGGCGTATCCTAATATCAGATTGAGGCCGGCGGCCGTCAGGATATAAATACAGGTCAGGCTGGCCAGATACAACATATACTGAGAGCCGAAGGAAAATGCAGGAAGGAGAAAAATCGCCAGCAAACACAGCCACCCAATGGACGGACGCAGCGGGAATACTTTGCTTTTTTTAACGGTATTCATACAGCTCTTTTTCTCCCAGCAGGCCTTCGGGCTTGAAAAGAATGACCACCATTAGGATGATGAGTACAAAGGCACCTTTATAATGGGTAGATATATAGGCTGCCGTGAACGTTTCGATAAGCCCGACCAATAATCCTCCAAGCAGCGCTCCTCTGGTTTGATTGAATCCGCCTATGATTGCAGCGTAAAATGCCTTTAAGCCTAATTCCACACCCATGTCATATTTCACCATATAAATCGGTGCAATCAGAATTGCTGAAATTGAGGCAATGACCGCGTTGATCATGAATGCCAGGAGAATCATTTTGGGAGCATTGATTCCCAAAATATTGGCGACGTCGCGGTCTTGCGAAACCGCCTGCAGGGCTTTGCCGGTTTTTGTTCTTTTGACAAAAAGGTGTAACCCAGAAATGATTAACGTCGCCACGAAGATATTCCAGAGATCGACAGCGGAAAACGTGGCATCGCCTATGTGAAGGGGTTTTTTAGGCACCAGGCTCGGAAAATACAGGGCTTCCGGAGTCCACGCCACAATCAGAGAGTCTCTCATCATAAAACCAAGGGCAATGGTAGCAACAACCAGGGGCAGCACGCCTTCTTGGATGAGGGGACGAACCAGCACCCGGTTCATCAAATAACCGAGCAAAAAGCCGGATATAATGATGGTGAGGATTAATGCAATGCCAAAGGGGACTTTCAAAACAAGTGCCAGAAGAACCATTAAAAACGCCGGCAAGGTTACAAACTCACCCTGAGCGAAATTGATCGTGCGGGAAGTTTGCCAGAGCAGCGAAAACCCGATGGCAATGAGGGCGTATACCGCGCCGAGGGAAAGGCCTTTGATGAATAGCTGTAATATCATGCTGAAAAACAACGATCCAGATAAAGAAAGCAACAGGTCGGTTGCTCCCGGGGATCTATCCTAAAAACAGATCTCCCGGGAGCAACATTTTATCCCCATGAGGTTTAGTTTCTCAATTCCTTAAAACCTTTTGGGATCTAGAGGGGGTATGGTTTTGGTAATCACATGCCTACCGTCTTGAATTTCAACCAGGAAACTTTCTCGGTCGATATCACCTTTTTCATCATAATAAATATCCATCAGGATGTTGGGATGGTTTTTGACAAATAAGGTATGATTGTGAAGTTGGTCACGCAGTTTTTGCTGATCAAATACCCCGATTTCTTCTACCATAGCTTTAACGACATAGGAGCTGATATAAGCCTTAAAAAAGTTGTGATCCGGTTTCTCGTTGAATTTCGCAATATATTTGTCGGCTATGGCTTTCAGGGGTGGGGCTACCGGACTCAAGCCGACATGACCCTGTACACCGTCTGCAGCCTTTCCCGCCAATCGAATCGTATCTGCCGTGAGCAATGTCGTATGTCCCACGATTCTCATCTTTTTGTCTACCCCCATTTCCCGAATCGCCGGCAGAATTCTGCCGCTTTCCTCCTCATGGCAATAGATGAAAAGGGTATCCGCATCGGAAGACTTAACACGTGAAAGCTCGCCGGTGAAATCCATTTGTCCCGGTTCGGTGGGTATATCGGAAACGAGTTCCACCCCCTTGGCAGTAAGAAGGTCAACCATGGCATCCCTTCC
>WOR8_10007169_pt1 | contig 10631 bp, 7 predicted proteins | sample DeeMarSeWOR38_10_FD_19890 | JGI IMG/M metagenome (IMG submission 19890)
TGATTCCAAAGATCTCACATAATTGGTTTTCCGGCGGCAGCAACTCACCATCAGATAGTTCACCATTGATAATCGAATTCGTAATTTTATCGACTACCAGTTCCGCTCTGGATTGAAAATTGATCTTTAGAAAATCTTTCATCGTGTTATTTATTTTTGTTGGTGACATCATAGGATATTCTTTATAGGAGTCTATTTTTAATCATTTGTTAATTATGGGAAGTCAGAAATTTCACTGATAATTGATAATAATGATATCCACCGTTTTACCTGTTTAAAATTCATTATACCATATGATGTTCAAATTGATCATGTATTATTTATCTGTCAAGAGTTTATTAGAGTTCTTTATTTGGTGAATTTTTCTCTTTTGGAAACACGAAATACAGTAACAAATAATACTCATCTAATTTAAAAATTACTTGACATGTCCATGAAAAAACTTGATTAAATTGTTAACCAAAAAGCAAATCAAAACTTTTCTTCAGATTTAGAGATAATTTTATATCGGTGTTGCTAACTTAAGAACCGACAGAGGGAGGATGACATGACAGCTCCATATGAATTTAATATTTGCACCCGCATTGTTTATGGCCGCAATGCCGCTGCGCAGATGGGGGAAATTGCCGGCGGATTCAACTTGAAAAAAATACAGCTGATTACCGATAAGGGGGTCGCCAATTCAGGTACGCTCGACTATTTGCTGAGGCCCCTGAAAGACGCAGGCATCGCTGCAATTATCTTTGATGATGTGGAATACAATCCCACGGTTCAAACTGTCGATAAAGCCGCCAAGCAATTTAGAGATGAAGACTGTGACGGTGTGATTTCAGTGGGTGGCGGCAGCCCAATTGATGCCGGTAAATGTGTGGGGGTGCTGGCCACCAACCCCGGATCGGCTTCTGATTATCTAGGCGTAGACAAGGTAAAAAACCCGTCTGTGCCGGTCATATGCGTGCCAACCACTGCTGGTACAGCGGCCGAAATCACGGATGTCGCCGTATTAAATGACCCGACCAAAAAATTGAAAATGGGTATGCGAAGCCCGCATGTCGCCGCTGCTGTGGCACTGCTGGACCCCGCACTCACCCTTACGCTTCCCCTGGAGCCAACCCGGGATTCCGGTCTGGACGCACTGACCCATGCCATTGAATCCTATATCAGCGTCAATGCCTGGAGAGTAACCGATACTTTAAATCTGAGAGCCATTGAATTGATCGGTCGCTATCTTCGCACCGCTGTTCACAACGGTAATGATATCGAAGCGCGCGATGGAATGTTGACCGCCAGTTTGTTGGCCGGTATGGGATTTCATCACACAAAACTCTGCCTGGTGCATGCCATCACCCTTCCATTTGGCGGAATTTACAACGTGCCCCATGGGGTCAGCAACGCGATTGTCCTACCCCATGCAATGCAGTTCATGCTGCCCGGAGCCCTGTCCAAATATGTGGATATTGCCGTGGCGCTGGGCGAAGATGTTTCAGGTATGTCGGAACGCGCAGCGGCAGAAAAGGCGGTAGAAGCCGTAAAGCAATTATCAAATGACGTGAACTTACCCAAAGGATTGGCCCCGTACGGAGTTAATGAAGAAGATCTGCCGAAACTATCAGAATCTATCGCAGACAACTTCATGGTACCGCTCTCTCCGAGGATAGCCAAGGCCGAAGATATTCTGGAGATTTGTAAAGCAGCCATGTAGCGGTTGTGCTACAATAGAGCGTCTAAAAATTAGAACTTTGATCTAACTCGCGTCTGTTGTCCGTTGTCCGTTGTGAGATTAAAAAATTGCATAACGTCGTTAATGTAAAAATCTTTTTCCGACAGACAACGGACCACCGATCACGGACTACTGACAAGATAGGAGGTGACCCATGGCCGACGGGTATTGGGGGCGGATACTCAGAGTCAATTTAAGCACGCAAGAAATTAGTGTCGACCAGCATGACGAAAAATTCTACCGAACCTATCTGGGCGGTAAAGGTATTGTAGCGCATTATCTGTTGAAAGAAGTACCGCCGGGCTGTGATCCACTGGGCCCCGATAACGTTCTGGTTTTTGCCGCCAGCGTATTAACCGGCACGGCAATACCGGGTGCGGCTCGTAACAGCGCAGGCGCGAAATCGCCGCTCACCGGCGGGTATGGCGAAGGCGAGGGCGGAGGCCATTGGGGAGTCAGATTGCGCTGGGCGGGATATGATGCCGTAGTGATCAGCGGCCAATCCGAAAAACCCGTCTATCTCTGGATCAACAACGATACGGCTGAACTTCGGGATGCCTCCAAATTGTGGGGACTGAAGGCCTATGAGACCCAGGAAGCCATTCGCAATGCGGTCGGCGACAAGAAGGCAGCTGCGGCCATGATCGGACCGGGTGGAGAACGCCTGATTCGATATGCCTGCATTGCCTTGGGGTTGCACGATTTTATCGGGCGCTCCGGATTGGGCGCCGTCATGGGTGCCAAAAAATTAAAAGCCGTCGCCGTGAACGGGAACATGCGTCCGCAGGTGGCGCATAAGGAAGGCATTGCCGATATTGCCCGCTGGCTGCGTGACAACTATGAAGCATCTTTGGGGACCATGACGGAAATGGGCACCGCGCGCGCGGTGCCGCTTTTTAATTCCGCCGGTGCGTTTCCAACCCGCAATTTTCGAGAAGGCAGCTTTGAAGCGTATGAAACGCTGGCCGGCCGTTACATGACGGATAGCATTCTGGTAGATCGAGCAAGCTGTTATGCGTGTCCGGTACATTGCAAGCGGGTGGTGGAAATCGATGAAGAAGATATGAAGGTTAGCCGCAGATATGGCGGCCCCGAATATGAAAGCATCGGCGCTTTCGGATCAAATTGCGGCGTGGGTGATCTCAAAGCCGTGGCAAAAGCCAACGAGATCTGTGATGCCAACACGCTGGATGTCATCTCTGCCGGAGTTATGATATCCGGGGCGATCGAATGTGCCGAACTTGGATTATTACCGGCAGATCTTACCAAGAATCTCGATTTGAAATTCGGCTCCGCCCAAGGGATGTTGGATCTTTTAAACCAAATCGTCAACCGCGAAGGCCTGGGAGATATTCTGGCCGAGGGCCCAAGAGGAATAGCTGATAAGTTAGGCAAAGAGGCAGCCGCCTATTTTTTTCATGTGAAAGGCCAACCGTTTCCGCTGCATGAACCTCGTTGGAAGACCGGAATGGGAATCGGCTTTGCGCTTGCCGCAACCGGTGCCGAGCACATGACCAATATCCATGATAATATGTATGCCAGTGAAGAAGCGCCCACTTTTATTGCAGCGCAACATCTGGGAATTCTGGATCCGGTGGAAACCTCCGAACTCAGCCCGAATAAAGCCAGGGTGTGGGTCTATATGGTGCTCAACCGATCGATTAACAATAATGTTTGTGTCTGCTCATTTATGCCATACAGTCTTGATCACATCATTGAGCAGATTAAATGCGTCACCGGCTGGAATGTCTCCGGCTGGGAATTAATAAAAGTCTCGGAACGATCGATTAATATGGCCCAGGCCTTTAATACCCGCGAAGGTTTTACCTCCGAAGACGATATTTTGCCGGATCGCTTTTTCGAACCCTTACAAGGCGGCGCACTTAAAGGCCAAGACATGGATCGCCAGCAATTCAATGAGACGCGCAACATGATCTATGATATGCTGGGTTGGGACCGTCAATCGGCTGCTCCAAAGCGCTGGAAACTGTATGAACTCGGCTTGGACTGGGTAGCGGAGGATTTTGAAAAGCGGGGATTTTTAAAAGATTGAAAAAGCAGAACAACAGAGGCAACGAAAAAACACGACCGCAGGTTACCGTGCACGTAAAGCTCTCCGATTTTCTTGCAAGGTTGGTGCCCGAAGCGAAACTCGAACTGAAAATAGATGCGGGGTCTACGGTTGAGGAATTTATTGCCCTCTTAACTGAGCGTTTTGGCGATGAATTCTGCAGGGCCATTGTTGACCGCAACGGCAATTTGCACGCAGACATCGCCATTGTTCTTAATAACAAATTCATACCTCCGCAACAAATCACAGAGCACACTATTTTTCAAAAAAGTTACCTGAGTATCATTCCGATCGCAGGTGGAGGGTAAGACACCGAGCATGAAGTTTTCCGGCAGTCCCGCTTATCAGCGAGACGGGGAATTAAACCTCATAAAGTTCGCAAGAATTATTTATCTGTATACTCTGTGAAATCTGCGGATTAAAAAAAGGAGTCTACATCTTATGGCTCAATACAAAGTCGTAGTTGTCAGCCTGGGTTATGAAAATTATGACTATGAACGCGAGATATTAAAGCCCATTGATGCGCAAGTCATTATTTCACCCATCGATTGCACAACCGAAGAAGAAGTGATCGAGGTCGCCGAGGGTGCTGATGCCATTTTGGTGCGGGAGACACCGGTCGGTGCCAAGGTTATTGCGTCCTTTGACCGCTGCAAGATTATTGCCCGTTATGGTGTCGGGATTGACAATATCGACCTGGAAGCGGCAAAACAAAAAAAAATATGTGTCAGTAACGTGCCGGATTACGGAACCGAAGATGTGTCCGACCACGCGGTGGCATTACTTCTGGCCTGCATTCGGACCCTTCTGGTGCGGGACCAAAATCTTCGCCAGGGAATCTTCGAAACCGACATCAAGGCTGAAATCTATCGAACCACAGGCAGGAATCTGGGAATCCTCGGATACGGTAAGATTGCCCGTGCGTTTCATCGCAAATGGAAGGGATTTCTACCGAACAAAGTCCTGGTGCATGATCCTTATGTTGCCGATGATGTTATTCGTGAAAACGGTGCAGAAAAAGTCGACATGGATACATTGCTAGCCGAATCGGATTTCATATCCATCCATGCTCCCCTGACTTCGGAGACTCACCATATCTTTGATGAAACGAATCTGAAAAAAATGAAAACATCAGCTATCCTGGTCAATACGGCACGCGGTCCGATCATTGATGAGAATGCACTGGTTAAAGCACTTCAGGAAGGCCAGATTTTGAGCGCCGGGTTGGATGTCTTCGAAAATGAACCCATCGGAAAAGATCACCCCCTGGCCAGCATGTCCAATGTCATATTGACCAGTCATGTCGCCTGGTATTCCAAGGATTCTACCAAAGATCTGCAATCCGGCGCTGCCCGAGAGATCCTGCGGGTACTTTCCGGTGAGAAACCGATAAACTGGGTGAATCCGTGGTAGATTCCAGGTGTGATGGTTTGCCCGCTAGCCGGTTGACCGGTTAGAAGAATGATTACACAAGATGGAGTATCTAAACATTGAAAGCCCTGAGATATTTAGCTCCCGGTGTGTTGAAGACCGAAAAAATTAAAGAACCGCTTTGCGGAAAAGATGAGGCCCTAATTCGGGTGCACTCGGCGGGGATATGCGGCACCGATATGGCGATTTATGCCGGCAAGCATCCCAGGGCCAAGCCGCCTTTGATAATGGGTCACGAATTTGCCGGTGAGATCGCCGAAATTCGCTCACCAGATGTCGAGCCGGACTTGGCGGCAGGCGATAAGGTTACGGTCTACCCGCTTCTGGTATGCGGTAATTGTTGGGCCTGTAAACACGGTTTCAGTCATGTATGCCGCAGCCTGAAGTTAATCGGCATCGATCGTGACGGCGCATTTGCGGAATATGTGAATGTGCCTCTGGATCTGATCGTTAAATATCCCGACGACTTGACATATGACCAGGGAGCGTTGATTGAACCTCTGGCTGTCGGCGTCCACGCCCTTGAAATGGCCGGAGAGCCCGATTGGCAAACGGCGGTGGTCGTGGGTTGCGGTCCGATTGGATTAATGGTCGGCTTGTGCCTTCGGCACGCAGGTATTGAAACAATAATCATGAGCGATATCAACAGACACCGCCTTAAGCGGGCCGAAAATATAGGTCTTCGTATATTTGACGGCGCTGAGGGGAACTTGGCGGATTTCGTAAACGGGATCACAAAGCAAGAGGGTGGGGATATCGTTTTTGAATGTGCCGGTTCAAGTTCGGCCGCTTTGCAGATGTTCGATCTGGTCAGACCGCGCGGCAAAGTGATCATGGTTAGTGTTCACAAAGAGCCGCATCCGGTCGATTTACGCGCCGTAAGTTTCAAGGAAATCACAATGATCGGTACGCGAGTTTACACCCGCGACGATTATCAGAAAGCACTGGAAATAATCAAGGGCCTGCCCTGTGATCAGCTCATATCCCACCGACTCGATATAAACAATGGCGCCGAAGGATTTGAACTCATGCAAACTCCAGAAGACGTCTGCAAAGTTATCATCAATATCCCTTGATTCATTTGGATTCCTCCTTCTACAAGTTCCGCTTTACGGTTGCAACTGTCTCTTCCGCGATTTCAAGCTCCTCGTTGGTTGGAATAACCAGTACGTCTACCGGGCTGTCTTCGGATTGAATCTCAAAGGCTTCCTTCGATCTCTTGTTGTTTTTGTCAGGGTCCAATTCGATTCCCATGTGAGACAGTCCCTGGCAGGCGCCGGCGCGGATAAATGAAGCATTCTCCCCGATTCCTCCTGTAAATACCAGGGCATCCAGCTGGCCCAGGACTGCATAGTAGGCCCCAATGTACTTTTTGATACGGTAACAAACCATCTCGATCGCCAGCCGTGCCCGGGCATTTCCCGCTTGTGCAAGTTCTCCTATTTTCCGCATGTCGTTGACACCGCAAATACCCTTTAAGCCGCTGTCCTTGTTAAGAATGGATTCCACCTCATCCCTACCCAGACCGGTTTGCCGACCTAGATAGAAGACGATGGCCGGGTCAATATCGCCGCTGCGGGTTCCCATGATCAATCCCTCCAAAGGCGTCATGCCCATGGACGTATCGATACTTCTTCCGCCTTTAACAGCGGCTGCACTAGCGCCATTTCCCAGGTGAAGGGTAATCAGGCTCAGTGATTCAAGCGGACGGTTCAGGAAGCTTGCCGCCTGTTTGATCACGTAAAAGTGCGATGTGCCGTGAAAGCCATAGCGGCGCACCCGGTGCGCTTCGTAAAGATCCTGCGGAATCGCATAACGGAATGCATAAATGGGGATCGACTGATGAAATGCCGTGTCAAACACTGCAACCTGTGGCACCGCCGGTGCGCTTTCCACAGCGACTTCAATGCCCAGCAGATTGGCAGGATTATGAAGGGGAGCAAGGGGTATGAGCCTCCGAATGGTGTCGATCACCTTTTGATTTATGAGTGTCGGTTCATGGAATTTCTCACCGCCATGGACAACGCGATGCCCGATGCCGGATAATTCAGCCGTGTCGTTAATAGCGCCCGATTTTTGAAGAACGGTTCCGATCAGCCGGAATCCCTGCCGGTGATTGGCAACCTGTCCTGTTTTGACGATTTTTTCCATTTCACCTTTGGGGTTGCGGGTGTGATGCGTCAGCCGGCTCTCGGACTCACCGATTTGTTCCAAAAGACCGGACGCCAGCACCGCTTTGTCTTTCATGTCGAATAGTTGATACTTAATCGAAGAACTGCCGGAATTAATCACGAGAATTTTCATGTTTTTTCTCTTAGACAGGACTTACAGGATTATCTGGATATTTTTCCATCACTTTCCCGATGAAAGTAACGAAACCCATTCGCCTTCGTCGCAAAACTATACACAGCGTCATAATAAATTGCCCATTCGCTCTTTAAATTGTTGATTTTAGAACCACCGTATAGGGTCAAACACGCAGAACGCTGTGTATGTATTCGCAATGACTTATGTCGTTCTGTAGAACTTCTTTTCTGCTCTGGTCTTCAGTCTTCTCTCTACTGTCTTCTGTTCTCCGTCCTTAATCCCGCTTCCACATTCCGCATTCCGCATTCCGGCCTCTGTCTTCTGTTATTTAACTGCTTGCGCCTGAATGGCGGTGATGGCGACGGTATTGACAATATCCGCTATGGTGCAGCCGCGACTCAAATCGTTGACGGGTTTGTTTAATCCCTGCAGAACCGGTCCGATGGCAACCGCATTAGCGGAACGCTGTACGGCTTTGTAGAGATTGTTGCCGGTGTTTAAATCCGGGAAGATAAAGACGGTGGCTTTGCCGGCAACCTCACTTTCCGGAAGTTTCGTCCGTGCAACCCCCGCATCCACCGCCGCATCATACTGGATCGGCCCTTCAATCTTCAGATCCGGCCGACGTTCTTTAGCAATGCGGGTGGCTTCCCGCACTTTGTCGACATCTTTGCCGCTGCCGGATTCTCCGGTCGAATACGAGCACATGGCGATGCGAGGTTCGATTCCGTAAATGCCGGCTGTATCCGCCGAACTAATGGCAATATCTGCCAGCTGCTCGGCATTCGGATCGGGGTTTACCGCACAATCCCCGTATGCAAGAACACGGTCTGCGAGACACATGAAGAAAACGCTGGAAACGACGGAAAATCCGGGTCGGGTGCGAATAATCTGAAGTGCCGGCCGGATGGTATCTCCGGTGGTGTGAATCGCTCCGGAGACCATGCCGCCGACATCGCCTTTGTGGACCATCATGGTTCCGAAGTAGCTCACATCCGTCATGGTGTCCTCAGCCATTTCTTCGGAGATTCCTTTATGCTTGCGCATTTCATAAAACGTATGCGCATAACTTGCAAGCAGTTCAGATGTGAGCGGATCGACAATATTGATGCCTTCCAGATCGAGACCGAGTGCACCGATTTTCTGCTGTATTTCCGATACGTTGCCCAGCAGCGTAATGTCCACCACGCCACGTCGTAGAAGGATTTCACTGGCCCTCAGAATGCGCTCTTCTTCGCCTTCGGGCAATACAATATGCTGACGGTCGGCCTTGGCCCTTTCGATAAGTTCGTATTCGAACATAATTGGTGTCACCCGCTTTGAGCGCACGACCTCAATTCGAGCTTCGAGCTTTTTCAGATCGACATGGGATTCAAAAATTCCTAAAGCGGCCGCAATTTTCCGGTCGTTTCCGGGAGACAGCGCCGGACGAACCGAACTTGCATTCATAGCGGTGGTATAAGTGTCGGTTTCGACACAAATCACCGGAACGGAGGATTGCTTTCTGAAACCCTCGATGAGACGCCGAACCTGATGTTCGGGCGTCAATCCCCCCGTTAAAAGCATACCGGCGATGTGAGGGTAAGCCTCGGACATGGCAGTTGCAAGACTACCCAGAATAACGTCGGAACGATCCCCCGGTGTGATAATCAGATCACCTTCTGCGACGTGATCCAGAAAATGGGGCAAGTTCATAGCCGCAACCTTAAAGTCATGCACCTCGCGGTTTAATTCATCCGGTTCGCCTTGCAGAATTTGGGCGTTTAAGGCGTTGGCGATATCACCAACGGTTGGTTTTCCGAGAGTTGCTTCTTGCGGCAAAATGTATATGGGCTTCTCATCTGATCCCACATCTTTTAGCCGGCTGGCAACCGCGTCTACTTTTTTTGGATCGACCCGATTTATCATCGTTGCTAAAATAGTGCAGCCTTTATTTTCGAAGGATTCTTGTGCCACTTGCACGGCATCGAGAATACCTTCGGGGGATTTCCCGCGACCATTGACCAACGCCAGGATCGGACATCCCAAATTGTTGGCCACATCGGCATTAAAGTCAAACTCAAAGGCCGAAGAAACCCCAGTGAAATCTGTGCCTTCGCACAATACAAAATTGCATCTGCTTTCCAGAGCTTTATACTTATTCAAGATATCCTTTAGCAGCACGTCATTATGCCCATCGGCTACCATTGCTTGCGCCTTTTCGTGGGAATAGGCATACATATCTTCATAGGGTAGATCCAGATTATAGCGCTTGCGGATAAGTTGAATGTTGTTGTCGGGTGCAGCGCTGGATGGAACGACAGGTCGAAAATACCCCATCTTACTGATACGTCTTGAAAGCAATTCCATCATGCCAAGGGCAACGACCGATTTGCCGCTTCTGGGTTCAATCGCAGCTATATATAAACTGCGTGCCATGATGCTCTCCTTTTTGATAGATTACATCCGGTTTACTTTTATTTTATGGCAAATTGATTGTCAAGGTACCGCAATCTGAAAGATCAAAAACCCTGTTCTTACAATATTGAGAAACAGGGTACCGTTTACTAACTCAAGTTACAAAGAAGAACAAAAGCCACTCGACATGATCGAAACGAATCCATCTGATATCGGTTACTTTGTGAACTCATTGATAACTATATCAGTTCAAAAATATAAAAATAGACTAGATTCCTAATGGAGCGAAAAACGCTCAATTGGCTTTTAATTCAATTGGGGTAGAACTCATTTCAGAGGGCAAGATGAGAAAATTTAAACCTCTAAAACAGACTGTGTTTTCAGATTAGCATAAGCTATCTACAAAAATTCAGGATTGCAGATTCATAGCCAAAGTCTACACTTCAGCCAAAGTGCAGATTTCGCATAGCGAATATACAATTGCCGAAAAAACAATTTGTTGGAAAAATGAACACCAGCCGAGGGTGCAGATATGATAATGGTATCCCAAAAAATCAGAAGGTGTTCGACTGGTGATTAGTTTACAGTATCGGTACTATTAATATGACAAATTTGGTACAGATATCAATACGAGATATCTGCATTTTCGGCTTATTTGCTATTAGTTACTTTTAGTAGAGCACTTTAAGTGCAGATTAATAAAAG
>WOR8_10007996_pt1 | contig 10631 bp, 10 predicted proteins | sample DeeMarSeWOR38_10_FD_19890 | JGI IMG/M metagenome (IMG submission 19890)
GACCCACTTTGAAAAAAGATTAAGAAAGAACTCTACTAAGGCAGAAGCTCTATTGTGGAGTAGACTCAGAGCCAAGCAGATGCAAGGTATAAAGTTCAGAAGGCAACAACCAATCGAAAATTATATTGTCGATTTTGTCAGTTTTGAGAAACGAATTGTCATTGAGCTAGACGGCGGCCAGCATGCAATCAATAAAGAGAAAGATAATGAAAGAGATAGGTTTTTAACTGAAAATGGTTTTAAAGTATTAAGGTTTTGGGATAATGAGGTATTTGATAATCTAGAAGGTGTTTTAGAAGTGATCAGAAATCAATGTCTTCAATGAATTTCACCCTCCCCTAGCCCCTCCCGTCAAGGGAGGGGAACAATGTTTAATGAAGAATCGATTTCTCTTATTTTAGCGCTTATGCCCTGGCCCTTACCCCTTTCAAAAGGGGATGGGGAAACTATAGGTAAGGGTCAACCCTGCGGGAGACGGCGGGGAATATAAAATGATAAATCATTTTGCATAGCCCGCCCGTTTGCCGCGGGTTGGGCAATTCGGGATTATTGGAAAACAAATGATGGATGTTCTAATTGTATCGGGATTTCTCGGTGCCGGAAAAACCACCTTGATCCGGCATCTGCTGGGATCAAAGTATAGTGCAGAGCAGAGAGTGGCTATCATCGTCAATGAGGTCGGTCAGATCGGTATCGACGGCACGCTCCTTAAAGGCCCGGACGTTGATTCATAAGACCTTCAATCCATCGCATTTAATCGTTGAAGCCACCGGCATTGCTCAACCGGGAGATATGTTTGACATTCTGTTTGAACCTCCCGTATCTGAATTCAGCAGACTGAGCAAACTGATTACGGTCGTCGATGCGGATTTTTTTAAAGCAAAAGATGTGCTTGGCTCATTTTACGATAACCAGATTCGATGTGCCGACTTGCTTATCCTAAATAAGAACGATCTAGTTGAAGCCGACGAACTTGAAAGGATAGAGGTAATAGTTCGTGATCTAAATCCGGGGGCGAACATCCTTTGCGCTCAATATTGTCAAGTTGATCCGGCCTTGCTATTCGGAGCTGATTCAACACAACCGCATCGTATCCTTCAAAATCACCACTCCCACCCCCTCGAACAAGATGGCTTTCATTCATTCTCCTTCGAAGACGATCGTCCAATAAACAGAGATAAATTGGACAAATTTCTAGATTCGCTTCCCCCCAACCTTTTTCGATGTAAAGGTTGGGTTCGCTTCAAGAATTCAACCGGGTTGCTCAATTTTACAGGAGGGAATTATCGCATCGAGCCCAGCGATGAAAGCACGCGTCATACTGCTTTAGTGTTTGTGGGACGTAACTGTAATGAAAAAGAAATCCTAAGGGCATTGGAAGACTGTTTAGAAGCGGTTTCATAACCCCATCTAATACCGATAAATCCATATCATCAACGATCCGCGAATTTTATGTTGCATAAGGTTTCTCCTCTTGCAGCCTTTTTAAGCCGTTTATCAAAAGTAAGTAACGTCAATTCTGAGAAATCCTTGCGCAATGTTTCGGCGGTGGCAAGATGCCACAAATCTGCTCCCCGCAACGGCCATTTGGCAGATAGGGTACGAACGATTTTCCATGCAGGCCATGTAAAAATCCTGCGCCATGGTCCATTGGTCAAAACCTCAAAAGCTGCATTTACAAGGGTTTCGGCCAGTAGGTGTTCTCTCTTCATCCTTGCGATCACAGCGCTGACCTCAGCATATGCCAAAGTGGAAATAAAATGAACCCCAATTGTGTCGGCCCATTTCTTTGCAGTTTTACTATAGGCGTCCGTAAAAAGGGCAGATAGAATTGCTGAAGAATCCCAGTAGATTACTGGTGTGCTTTTAGCCATTTTCTCTGTCCTCTTGGAGGAATTTTTGAATAATATTGTTAGGGACAGGAATTGGTGATGGAATTTTCTTCAAACTTTTCGTGGATAGTTTTTCAATTAACCCTTGATCTTCCATTATCTTGATGCGTTCTTGCAAAGGCAGATCCTCATTTTGAATGGGAACAATTTTCCCAACCGGCCGACCGCGATCAGTTATGATGACTTCAGTACCTTTTTGCACCATTTTAAGATACTTGCTGAGATACATTTTTGCGTCTCGAATGCCGACACTTGCAGATTGCATAACAAACCTCATGATGTGGTCATTGTAACTATCTTTTATATGTATCTACTGTAACCACTTAAATTTGGTTTGTCAATCGATTTATCAAGGGGCATCCTCTGAAATTATTATGACTTTTTCAGAGGATTATCTAACATTGTCAGTATTGCAGGCGATTTCTTTATTTTCATGAGACCAGAATATCAGCAAATTTTATGAAAGAATTTTAATGATATCCCGAATATCCTTATCCGAACGCAGTTCAATAAACTCTTCACCCCCATGAAGCGGTTCAAAGTATTCGGTTTTCCCAAAAACGGCCTGGCTGATTCTATCGATTATTACCATTATTTTTCGGGCTTCATTTTTATCAATAAACACTGCCCGCTTTCCTTGAAGCATCAAGGTTTCCATATTGGTCCTCTGAAGTTGGTCCTCAAATTTTTCTGTTCGTTTTAGGTGCTTTAGATAAAACCTCTTTTTTGCCATTAGAGCTTTGAAGATGTCAGTATCCTCTTTGAGCTCTTCTAAAAAACTTAAAACAAAATCAAGGTGCTCGAAAACATCACTGCTTTCAATATTGAATTTTTCGAAAAAGCCGGACAGAAAAGCAATTTTATTATCGGTCGGGATGAGTCTCGAGTTTCGAAGTTTTACTTTAAATTGTTTTTTAAGTTTCGCACGCGCATGATTGTCTATCGCAGCAACAACCCGTCGATCCAACTGTCTTGAGATATGTAGGCGTTTTATGAACTGACGTGCGGTTGCATTGGATAATTCAAGATGTAATGAGCCTCTGTTTCCGGGTAAGTGAAAATAGACGCGAGGGGGTTTCCGGCAAAGATAATTTGAAATTTTTTCTTCATCTTTTTTCAGAAAATTGTGTTCCTCTAATACGTTTTCCAATTGAATTTGCATGGATTCATCCGGGAAAAAAAGCAGTTCAATCAGGGGATCCTTTTCGCAGTTGGAATCGTCTTGCAGGATAGCTTGAAGTTCTTCTTTGCTTGGATTGGAAAAGGTAGAGTCAATGTAATGGACAACATCGCTGCTTAGGTTCAGTCCACTACCAAGAATCTTTAGGATCTCATTGGCCAGCAATTCGCATTTGTCTAAATTAGACATATTTTACATCAATAAATAAGGTGTTCAAAAAGGCGCAATATTAGGTTTGCCGGTTTGCTCGCGCTGTCGACGGGATTGAGCCCGTTCAAAATAGAATGCCATCGGATTTTAATTTTTAACCGGCAAACGGGCTAAACCTTGTATCATGTGAAAATTTATCGATGACGAACAACACAGCCCTCAGGCAAAAAATGGGAATTATGGAACCAGTTTTAAATGTATGGTGCCATTTTCATCATCATATCATGTTTCTGCAGTCCACCGGGCATACTCTCTTTTAGCTGTCCGTTATCAAAGATAAATAGAAACGGTACACTCATGATGTTATATTTAGATGCCAACATTGGATTTGCATCGACATTTAGTTTGCCGACGCGTATCTTACCTTTCGATTCTGCCGCAAATTGATCGATAATCGGTGTAACAGAACCGCAGGTAGGACACCAAGGGGCCCATGCATACAAAAGCGCAGGTAGCGGTGATTTCAATATCTGTTGGTCAAAGTTGGCGTCGGTTACCATGATGGGCTGAGGAGCAAATAATTCTTCAGTCTTAAGCAATGATCCGCATTTACCACATTTTGGGGAGGCTTCAAGTCTGCTGCCTGGAATCCTGTTTTTAGCACCGCATTCAGTACAACGAAGCATGTACGTATCTTCTGCGCCTGTTTTTCTTTCTTCGGTCGAAATCGGTGCGTGGCACTTCCCGCACTTTGCGGCTGCACCTATTTTCGCGGCTGGAATTCGATTGGCGGTTCCACAGCTTGGGCAGCGCATGATGTGTGTATTGGCTTGTTCCATTTCCTACCTCGCTTCGAAAATCCTTTTACCTTTGTTTTTCCCTTTATCGTGGCTGGAAGCCGCTCCCACATGTCTAAAAATTTCGCGGAAGTCGGAAAACTCCAAAATTCTGCATTCCGAAAGCATTATCTGTCCTCTTTTCCCCCACCTCTGTTCTCTGAACTCTGTCATCTGTCCCTACGGCATCACCCCATAAGCCTTAAGTTTTTTATGCAATGTTTTTCGCGTAATCCCCAGCCGCCGCGCAGTCTCGCTTTTATTTCCGCCTGCGGCTTCCAGGGTTTTTAAAATGGTGGTCTTCTCAACCTCTTCAAGGGATACATCGCCCTCCAAATTAACACTTGCTGCTTCCTGGAAGATTACCTCATCTTTTGGCAATGTGCTTTGGATTATGGGGAAATCATCTACCGCTAAATAATCCGATCGGGCAAGAACTACAGCTCTCTCAACCGCATTCATCAATTCACGCACATTTCCCGGCCAATCGTATTTAATGAGGTGATCCATGGCCCGCGGTGTAAAGCCTTTTATTTCTTTGCGGTTTTTAGCAGAAAATATCTCCAGAAAATGCTGGGCAAGCAAGGGGATGTCGTCTTTTCTTTGTTTTAATTTCGGAATTTCTATGCTGACAACATTCAATCGATAGTATAGGTCTTCACGAAATGCTCCCTTGCTGATTAGATCCATAAGATTTTTGTTGGTAGCGGCAATGACCCTCACATCCACCCGTAAGGTCTTTTCTCCACCCACCCGGGTAAACTCTCTTTCCTGCAGAACTCTCAAGAGTTTAACCTGCATCGTGAAAGACATTTCACTAATTTCATCCAAAAAGAGGCTGCCTGCGTGCGCCTGAAAAAAGCGACCTTCTTTTCGGCGGTCCGCACCGGTGAAGGCACCTTTCTCATGGCCGAAGAGCTCGGATTCGAGAAGCGTTTCGGTGATGGCGGCACAGTTGATCTTTACAAATGGGCCTTCTTTGCGATGGCTGTTGAAATGGATTGCTCCGGCAATCAGCTCTTTGCCGGTCCCGGATTCACCGGTAATGAGCACGGTGGCTTCAGATGGAGCTACTTGAGCCACCGTTTCCAATAATCGTATCATGGCGGGACTCCGGCCGATGATATTTTGCCGGTCAAACTGCTTGCCCAGGTTTTCTTTCAATAAGCGGTTTTCCTCTTTGAGGCGAGTGTGCTCCATCGACCTTTCGATCGTTATCTTCAATTTTTCAAAATCAAGCGGCTTGGTCAGGTAGTCGTGGGCCCCTTGCTTCAATGCTTCTACTGCGGTTTCCACGGACGAATAGGCGGTCATTATTATGACCGGGATCGCGGGATTATAGGCTTTGATTTTATCCAGTGCTTCTAAACCGGATATTTTAACCATACGGACGTCCATTAGAACCAAATCGTATGATTGTGCTTTGACTTTTTCGATGGCGGACGCCCCATCATCCGCCTCCGACACGTCATACCCCCATCCCCCCATCAGGGTATGTAGCATGGTGCGATGGGCGTTGTCATCATCAACAACCAAAATTGTACTCTTGTCTCTCATATGTTCTACCATCCAACAGGTATGTTTTTATGCAATAAAATGCAATTAAGAACTATCAAAAATTCGAAATTCGTGCTTCGAATTTATTTCTGCCAAAAAACCGACACATTATACAGAGAGCTTACTCCTTTCGCGTCTCCTTGATAGGCAGTATCAGTGTAAATGTCGTTCCTTTTCCCGGATCGCTATTAACTTTTATGGTGCCGCCCATGGCTTCTACATTATTATGAGCAATCGCCAGTCCGAGACCGGTGCCCGATGATTTAGTCGTGTAGTAAGGATCAAATATTTTTGGTAGGTCTTCTTTTTGGATTCCCCATCCGGTATCCGAAACTTGAATGACGAAGTATTTCTCACCATTATTGTACGAAAGTCGAACGCCTAGCTCGCCTCCTGCGTCCATTGATTCGATGGCGTTGAGATATAAGTTCAAAAGGACCTGATTGATTCGATCGGGATCAATGCATACCTCATCTATCTGGGCTGAATTGTGGGAACTGATGGTGATTTGTTTCTTCAGTGCCTGTCGTTCGACTAATTTGATTGAGTCATCGATAAGATTCTTGAGAGATGTTGGTTTGGCCGACACCGTGACCGGCCGCGCAAACTCGAGGAGTTGACCGACGACCCGATTCAGGCGATCGACCTCCTGGATCATAATGTTGGCTGTTTGCTGATCTTCAGGGGCATTTTTATATCTTTCTTTGAAATATGTGGCAAAGCCCTTAATTGAACTCAGTGGATTGCGGATTTCATGGGCAACGCCGGCAGCCAGTCTTCCGACAGAGGCAAGGCGCTGGCTTGTTTCAATTTCTCTGCGCAATGAGCGAACTTCGGTTAGATCTTTGAATAGAATGACATACCCAAGAAACGTTCTGTTTTCATCCTCCAATAAGCTGGCCCCTACTTCAAGGGGAACGATTTTGCCATCTCTGATAGTACAATCGATCTCCTTTTCAATAACTTGATCTTGGATTTCCGGACATTTTAACGCTACACAAAGTTCAGGTGGCAATATTTGCTCGGGGTCCTTGCCCATCACCTCGCGATAAGATAGTTGTAGCACGGATTCAGCGGTATGATTGAACGCCGCAATGCGTTGCTGATCGTCCAGGGCAATAAGACCAATCGGCATGTTCTCGACAACATTGTCTGAAAATGCTTTTATTCTGGAAAGCGAAGCTTTGGTAGTGCGATAACTTTGAAAAAGAAAAAGTAATGTAATGCCGGCAAATCCAACCAATAGCAGAATGACCCCCATGACAATGGCGTGTCTTATATCCGCACGATGAGCCTCTTCGATGGAGCTCATGTCGAGCCCGACAAATATTACTTTGGGAGGATCATCAAAGGCCTTGGGAAATACCGGCCGTTTGTATGGGCGCGGTTGGCCTCTGCGACCCATCATGCCGGGAGCATGCATCCTCCTCGGGGGTCGCTCTGATGGTGAAAATTTGCGATATACTTCGAATACCTTGGTACCGTCCGGATAATCAAGGATGCGCCATTGCAGCGTCTTTGTTTGGGAGATTTTTTCAAAGTTCAAATTATAACCATATGAGACACCCACCAGCTCCAGGTTGTTGTGAGCAATTATTTTACCTTCAACATCTGCAACCAGCAGATATACGATATCCGGCTGTTGCGCCGTTTCAGTGAGCAGGCGCTGAAGCTGAAATCCGCCCCGGTGCATGCCCATCATTCCTGTCCGGGTTCCTGCTTCAAACGATCGTATCAAGGCGGCGCCTTTCTCAAGCAAAAGCTGGATGCTCTTTTCTTTCTGGCGGTTAATGCTCGTCATTGTCATGAAGGCAAAAATCGGCAAAAGCACAGCAACCGCACCGATAAACAACCAGGGTGGAACTCCGGTCCAGATCTTTGTATTTCTGATTTTGCTAAACATACTCATGGCTTAAAGCAAATTAAATGCCATTTATGCGGTTAGCCAGTTTGCCCGTTGCCCGTTAGCCGGTAATCCTTAAAACCGGCTGATTTCCTTAATATTTAAATGTTTACGGGCAAACCGACAAACGGGTAAACCGGCCAACTCACTGGCTGTATACTTCCTACCCACCGATTTGAATCCAACTGGATAAAAAGTATCCATACTCTAAATATGTGGCATAGATAAATATTGTCAATAATACCTGAATGAAATAAAAATAAATATTAAATTTCAATATCTTACGTGATTTCTAATCACTATCATTACTTTTGGCACGCGAATTGCCATTAATAAAGCTCAAAGATAATCAGTTGTAAACTTCAATTGAGAACCAATTTACAAAAAATTACCTGAAACGGAGGCAACTAAATGAACAAATTAAACAAAATCATCATTTTATTGGCAATCATGGCTACCGTTGGAATTGCAGCTACTTCTTTTGCCGGTTGGGGCAGAGAATGGGGCGGTTATTGCGGGGGGCCGGGATCCGGTTATTCCCAAAGAGGCTATGGCGGACCCGGATACTGGGGTGACATGAGTGATGAAGACATCGCCAAGCTCAACGAAGAACGGATGAGCTTTTTTGAAGAAACCAGCGATCTCAGACAGAATCTCCATCAAAAGCGGCTTGAGCTTAGAGCCGAATTGGCCAAAAAAGACCCGGATGCTAAGAAAGCCGTCAGCCTACAGAAAGAAATCTCTGAGCTAGAAGGCCAGCTGTCTCAAAAACGGGTTGAACAGCGTATCAAAATGCAAAAGGAGAATCCGGAACTTTTCTCGGGTAGAGGTTACCGATACGGTGGCCGCGGCAAAGGATACGGATACGGTAGCCGTGGTATGGGCCGAGGAATGGGTCCTGGATTTGTCGGCCGGGGTGGTGGTTGCTGGTACTAAAACTAGCGCAAGCCTCTCATCTTTTCTTAGATAGCCGTGTTGCCTCGCCTTTTAGGCGGGGCTTTTTTTTCGATATAAATTTAGTAGCTTAGACGCGAAAACAGTATTTTGAAACTGAATCCATAATTTTAGATCATTTCTTTCTTGACTCAGGTCCCAATTCACATTACTTAAATCATGTACCCGACACTATAAACCTTTCCATTAGCTGCCATTAATTTAACGAACATGTGCACAATACCAGTCATAATGAATGGTCAGTCTCACCACAGCGCTAAAATCGCTTAAGGGAATTTACCAGGTCAACCTAAAAACCTAAAAACATATGAAAGGAGGAAGTAAATTCAACAGGATTTGATTGAGGCAAAAGAAATTTCTATTTTTTCACATCTGACCCTATCACATGAAAGGAGGTCAACATGCGAAAGAGAATTTTGACCGCAACAATCTGCACTGTTCTTTTAATGGGAGTGCTGCTGCTCCCACTCTTAGCGACGCAAGTACAGGCCGCAGACAAAATTGGCTGGGTCGGACCGATTTACAAGGAGCTATCCGATAGCCTGAGAAAAGGTTTCGGGGAGTACTATAAGAAGACCTATGGTAAAGACGTGGAAATCACGTTCGTGCGGCCGGGCGGATGGCCGGTGTGCCTGGACAAAATAAGACTATGGGGCGGCAAACCGGATGCCGACATCTTTTTAGGTGCGGGCGCTCCGGCGCATGAAATCGCGAAGAAAGAGGGACTGATCGTCCCTTACAGGCCTAAGGATTGGGATAAGGTTCCCGCCAAATGGGGCGGCATGAAGGTCAAAGATGCAGATGATTATTGGACCTGCTTCGCGCCCTGGATCGTCACCAATCTTTATAACGAGAAGGTTTTGAAAAGGCTAAGGCTGCCCCCGCCAAAAACATGGAACGATCTGCTCAATCCCATCTACCGGGGCAACGTCGTGCATACGCTGCCATACGCTTCCGGCACCATGCATGAAACCGTAGAAATCCTCATACAGGCATTTGGAGAAAAGGAAGCCTGGAAATATCTGAGATTATTGGCGGCGCAGTTAGCCCGCTTCTCAACCGGCAGCACAGATACGACCCACATAACGAGCCGCGGCGAAGCTCCCATTGGGATCGCGCAGCCGCAGATGAACGCCATGTCTGCGCGCAAAGATGGGTATCCCGTGCGCGATTTGCTCCCGGAAAAAACCATCCTGGTTCCGGAAGCAGTGGCTTTGCTGAAAGGCGCGCCCAACGAAGCCACCGGAAAGATCTTTTTGGATTGGCTATTCAGCATGGACGGACAAAAATACGTGCTGGAGGGCCGTTACTTCGCCGCCAGGACGGACATTAAATTCTCCGAGTGGGAAAAAGAAGGCATCGAAATGGCCACGCACGCCAAGAAGGCACTGGGAGTCGATTCGTTCTGGGATTTAAAAGTCGGGTTCATTGAGTACGACCTGGATCTTGCAGCCAAAAGATGGGACGACGTCAACCGCTACTATGAGTACGAGATTTACAGAAAGTGGGGCGAGTTGAAAAGCAGTCTGTTCCTGATTGAGGAAGTTGAGGGAGAAGTGAGCGCGGCCAAAGCCCAAAAGATCGACGTGGCCAAAGCGGATGCAAAAATAAAAGAAGCCCGCAAGCTCTTTGAGATAGATGGCAACTATGCGGCAGCTCGCCTGGCTGCATCCAAGGCACGGGCTCTGCTGGTCGCGCCATAATGGCAACCTAAAGTCGGAATATTCTCCAGGCTTGATTCACGGGCGAGCGTTAGCTCGCCCGTGAATCATTTAGTTCACTAAATATGGAATTTCTATATTTTGTAATAAAAGATTTGTATTGAGATTGATAACATATTGGTAAAATTAAATCCGAATATCGAATTTCGAACATTCAGGACTAGCTGAAGCGCAAAAGATAAGTAAGTGTTTGGTACCGGCTTGTCTGGGTTGGGAGATAGTAAAGTAAAGGATCAGATATGTTTCGCGGCAATATCTTTCTGGCAACGATCCTGTGGTTGGTCATTGCCTTCCTGGTGCTTTTTCCGCTGTCAATTCTGATGTTGGAAAGCGTCAAAATTGCTGAAACCGGCGGTCGGGGCATCGGCAATTACCTGGAGTTTTTCCAGGACGCCTATTATCTTAAATGCTTTGGAAATACCTTGCTTCTGAGTACGC
>WOR8_10007172_pt1 | contig 10628 bp, 9 predicted proteins | sample DeeMarSeWOR38_10_FD_19890 | JGI IMG/M metagenome (IMG submission 19890)
AATCAGAGTGTTGAACGCCGCAGCAACCACGAGGGTAGGCATCACGAAAGGGATACCAGTGAGTGCGCGAAAGAGTGACTTCCCCTTAAATCGGTAGCGTGCCAAAAGATACGCTCCGGGTATTCCAAGTATTAGTGTAATGATTGTTGATAGTGTCGCTTGCCAGAATGTGAATCCAATCACACTCTGGACGGACGATGACGTCAATGCATCTAGGAATGGAGTGAGGAGGCCAGATTCGCTCCGAGCAATACTTACGCCAAGGATTTTACTGAGTGGAAAGAAATAAAAAATTAACAGAAAAACTAGCGGTGCCAACCACAACAATATCGCAATATTATTCTTGATTATCGTTTGAAGATGTGGTAGAGATAGCTTTATTTGGTTTTCAGGTTGCCACGAATTTCGAGTTTTTGATGTGGGGGACGGTGATTTTTTCGAGTTCAACGTAACACAATCTCTGTCCAGGCTTGTAACCATTCTTCCCTGTTTTCAGCGATCAATTCATGATCTAAATTCACAGGTTGTTCAGGTATAGCCAGGTATCTCAGAAAAGTTTCATCTAATTCTGCATTTTCATTAACTGGGAAGACAAACATTTTTAATGGAATATCTTCTTGGAATTCTTTTGAAAGCATGAAGTCAACCCATTTCTCTGCCAAGCTACGGTTGTTGGAGCCTTTCAATATTCCTACAAATTCGATTTGACGAAAGCATGATCCATTACTGACGACCGCTGAGGTCGGAGGCTCTTCCATTGGCTCTTCTGCGAATATCACCTCGAATGGTGGGCTGGACCCATATGAGACAACAATCGGATAACGGCCTCCCCAACGACTAAATTCACTATAATAAGCTGTTTCCCAATCATCAACTACACGGACATTGTTTTCAACCAATCCTTGCCAGTATTCTAAATAGCCTTCCTCACCGAAATGGCCGATCGTAGCGAATAGAAACGCTAATCCGGGTGAGGATGTCGCTGGATTTTGAACGACGAGGAGATCTTCATATTCTGGTTTGAGTAAATCCTCCAAACTTTGGGGTGGTTCAATGTTGTTTTCTTCAAAAAATGCTTTGTCATAGTTTAAACAAACATCCCCAAAATCGACCGGTAAAGCGCGGTACTCGGGATCAATTAAAAAATCATCCGGGATTTCCGTTAAAACTGGGGATTCATATGGGTCAAATATATCTTCATTCAAAGCTCTACTAAGGAATGTGTTATCAACTCCATAAAATACATCCGCGAGAGGGTCATTTTTTGAGAGAATCGCCTTATTCACTGCTGTCCCTGTATCACCAGCTTTAAGAAATTGAACTTCGATACCCTCTTGATATTCAAAGCTTTCGAGCACATCAGCTGAAATGTCGAACGAATCGTGTGTCATAACGGTCAGTTGCTGAAATTCTTCAACGGTTGTTTCTTCAGAGGGGCGCGCAGTAGTTATCTCAGTCGGTGAAGGGGTTGATACCGGTGAACATGCGCCAATAATAATACTGAGACATATTCCGATTATTAATGTGTAAATTTTGTAGATCATTCTTCGCTTCCTACCTTAAAATCATGAAATCTCGTATGGACAACTAATAACTTGCCATTTCCGATCCGGATGTTGCATAAGCTATTTATCATTTCATTCGATACACCCAATGTCGTACCGAACATTAATAATGAACCTTCTAATTTCCAGCGAAGCCCATCTGTATAAATTTCAGTGACTTCTTGTGTGAGTGGAATTAGTGAGACAACATTACCTATCTCCCCATCAATAGTTAATGAGTCATGATCTAGCATTAGGTATGCAATCTCGTTCCCATTCAAAACAGTGAATTGTAAATTGTTCCACTCGTTTTTAGATAGCAAAAGAAGGTTTGCGATCGTTTGATCTAGCCTCCCCCCAAATAAACCTAGAAGGAAGATTTCATTAATTCCTAATTCTTTAGCGTAATTTATGGCTAATTCTAGATCTGTCTTATCTTTATCTATCGGGTATTCAATGAACTTAGTTTGAGAAGATTCGAGAGCCTCTTTTTGATCTTCTGTGATTGAGTCTAAATCCCCAATAACTACAGATGGTTTTATTCCTGCTTCTAAACAGTGTCCAGTGCCCCCGTTTGCAGCGATGATAATATCACTTTTGTCAACAAAACCCTGAATTTCAGATGGGTTCTTGAGTTCTCCGTTGGCTACGATTACTGCACGCAAAATATAAACTCCTCGAGCCAGAGGAGGTTATCAGAGGTTTATGTCTGCAATCCCTCCGCCGGCGTTATCCGGATCAGGTGTGCGGGTCGAAGGCAATTGTCCTTCCTCTCAGCCTTGCTAAGCAAAGCTCCCCGTGCAACTGTTATTTCAATTATGAGTATAAGGGCGGAACTTTAGGATGTCAAGTTTTAATCTTTAATTCATCTGAAAAATGAATAATGCACTAGGTCTATAACCAGCAAATCACAATATTCAAGTTAATGGCGATATCAAACCTAGTAGTCCATTGACCGCAGCCTTCATCACGCGTTCAGGATATTTAATGAATACTGAAAAACTTATATTTTTTACTATGCTGTGTCAGACGAAAGGAGACTATAATGTGCAGATCTGCCCCAAGATTGTTCTATCCATATCAATAGAAGCGTCAATTTGATATGAAGGTAAATTCCTGTCAGATTTACCTGAATCCCATTTTCAATTAACAAACGTGCTTAGAATTTTCGTCCCAGAGTTTTGATTGGCTGATTCTATAAAATCCAGAAACCAAACCCGTCTCATGACAATTGTCCAGGCGTCCATACCATTAATTATATTAATTAATGGTACCTTTTTCAGCAGTTATAGGGGAACAATTGCCATGCTGGTAGTTTTGGGCTCGGTGTCAGGAATTTCCATTTCCTCGAGAATACTAAAAAGGAGCTCAAGAATTACTAATTTTACAATTTCTCTATCGGTTGCCACACAATTTAATAATTTTATATTTGGATCCAATCGTAGAGCGATACGCATGTCATCAATTTCCCAAGCGTCTAATTGGTCTTGTTTATTTGCTGCAACTACATAAGGCGTAGGCGCATAAGCTCGAAATGTTTCCAAAATGCGTCGTGCTTCTCTAAAGGTTTCTGGACGACTACTATCAACCATTACAACAAATCCAAGCATTCCCTCTGACAAAATTTCCCACATGAAATCGAAACGTTTTTGCCCCGGTGTACCAAATAGATACAATACCAGCTCTTTATCAATAGTGATTCTTCCAAAATCCATTGCTACAGTTGTAGTATCTTTAATTCGTTCTCTCTCAGAGGATATCTTCCTTTCAGTTGAGACAACTTCAATCTCACTCACTGAACGGATAAACTCAGTCTTTCCAGCACTGAAAGGCCCAGTGATAACCATCTTTACGTTTCGCATTTCATCTTACCTTCTTACAAAGAACGAATGCGTGCGATTATCCGATTTACTAGGGATTTCTGTTCTTCTTTACTGGCAGTGTTTGAGACGGATTTGCTCCCCTGAGGGTTTGAGAATCTCGGAACACCATCGGGTCGAATAATTTCGACTAATCCTGCTTGCAGCAGACTATAGGCGATTCGGCGAAATTCAAGATCGTTAAGTTTTGTAGCTCTGGCAATTTGGCGCATTGTATTTTTTGGATTAACGTATGAAACAACCCGCCACTCATCGACACTAAGATGGACGTTTCTTATATTAGCACCAGGTCGATCAACAAATTTAAGCGCCATATCAAGGCTTGGTATTTCATCCTGAAGATGTTCCCATTCGCGCATATGCCTCGAGCCTTCAAGGATAATATTCTCCAGGCTCACCCGGACCATTACTTTATCATTTGGTGGTTTGGCATCATTTTCGAATTGGAAAATCCCTTCAACCCAAGTGAAAAGTTGTTCAATGATACCAATAAAATAATTCTGCAAACTTAGGATAATATCCTGTCGAGAGATGTAATTTGCATTGATGAGAAGTAATCCAAGTTCTTTATCACTGATTGACCCAGTACGAGCTTTGATGGCACGATATTGGGCTAATGATAATTTGTCTGAATGATGTAAAATCGCAGCCAGACTATTATCATTTTTCCCAACTTGAGCATAGGATAATTTGCCGCCTTTAAAAAATATTGTCACAGCGCCATTGGTTCCCCTAACATTCAAAGAGCCTGATTTCTGCGCTAGGTTGATTAGATTCAAGAGTTGAGTTACTGAAAAATCTCGAAGATTGCCTTTCAATGCCATGTTATTCTTTAGTAGACACCTGTGCTTTTTGCGAAGTTGATTTTAGTTTTACTATATTTCTCTGAAAGACTATTGAAATTTCACTAGGTTTATAAGTAAACCTGCTTCCTTGACATGCAAATATCTAACGTTTATAATCGCCTCGCTGTGATCCTCGGTAGCTCAATCGGCAGAGCGGGCGGCTGTTAACCGCTAGGTTGCAGGTTCGAGTCCTGCCCGAGGAGCCTAACAAATCTTGCATAGAGCTTTGTGGTTAATATCGACCACAGAGCCTTTTTATTTAGGTTAGATAATCCCATTATAATAAAAAAACATCATGGAAACACTTACATTTAAGTAAGTTTCCATGATAATGGATTAGGTCATACTGGCGAGGATAAATATATTATTCCTCTACGGCTTTTTTGGATTTGTCGGCTTTATCCTTTTTGTCTGTAGTCTCACTTTCAGTTGATTCTGTAGAGGACTTTTCCTGCTTTGGTCTACTCCCAGAAGGCGAGCGGTTGTCCGTCGAATAAAAACCTGAACCCTTAAAAACTATACCAACAGGTGTGTAAACCTTCCTGAGTGTTTCTTGCATGCACTCTGGGCATTTTTTTAATATTGGATCAGAAAAGCTTTGTTGGCGATCAAATCTAACGCCGCAATTTTCACACTGATAGGTATAAATTGGCATCAGATACTAGTTCCTTAATCTCGAATCTTACTACAATCAAGTCGAGATTATAGCGCGCCTATGTTTTATTGGCAAGTTGTGAGAAGTTTTTTCCAATTTTTGTTAACAAATTTCTAATCCCTGGACAACTTGGTTGATCAAACGGTTTATTTAAAAGTTACATTGCTATAACCCTCGAGCTGACATTATTGTTAGGCTGATTATTTAAGACAATCCTCTAATGGATTAGGAATAGAGGGAAATTGCATGCACAGCGAAGGAAGTCAATTATTTGGAGTTTGAGTTATGGGGACTGGTGTTGGGGTGCTTGTTGGTGTTGGAGTAGGAGTCAGATCTTTGAGGTGCTCTTCAGCTGTGTATTTCCATGTCCTGGATACGATTTCGGTGGGATATGCAAGTAGTGCCAACCAGTCTTCTGCTGCTAACTTGTAATTCCCAATAGCCTCAAAAATGATCGCACGATGATAAAAAATACTGACCTGCTGTTTGTCTTCTATCACGAGCATTTGGCAGCTGTTCACTTGTCTTAGAGCATCTCCCTGGCGCCCAGCTAATAAAAGTGCGTGTGCCATACCTACACAAGCTTCGAATGAGTCTGGATCCAAAGATCTTGCATTGAAAAACTCATTTACTGCTAATTGCCCCTCTCCTTCATCCAGGTAGATATAGCCTCGAATTAGATGAACCTTATAATTACTTTCTTCAATTTCGATTGAATAATCCAAGGCATTCATCGCTTCTTCAGCTTGGTTCGTTTCATAGTAGGACTCTCCAAGTAATGCCCAAGCTTCAGCATTTTCTGTTATATAGCTTGTATACGTCTCCAGGTGATCTATAGCTCGTCTTGGGAATCCAATGTTAAGATAGATTTGACCTAAGGTTAAATATGCTGGTAGTAAGGTCTGGTCGAGTTCAAGTGCCTGTTGAGCAAATTCAAGCGCTGTATTGGGTTCATCCAGGAGCAAGTGAGCTTGGGCTTTGTACAAAGGAATGTAAGGGGATACTATTTCCAGATCGTCAAAATATTCTAATGTTTCCAATGCAGATTCAGGATCATTTAATTGCAGGTAATAATCAGCTAGAGCTAGGTAAGCTTCAACCAGATTTGGATCCAACGATATGGCTTCAATTAGGTCATCTTCAACCCCTAGCTCGGGGTTTATTTGAAGGTATATTCTAGCTCGACCAAGATAAGCGGGAGCAAATAATTGGTTCGTTGATATTGCGGTTTCGTATGCCGCCAAGGCTAGCTCGAAATTTTCAAGCACCCTGTGTGCTTCACCGATGTAATAATGGGTGTCAGCAGACTCTGGTTCTATCGCTGCAGCTTGCTCCATAAATTGCAGCATTTCATCCACCTCGCCACTATGATATGCGCGCAGCCCCGCACGGTATGCTTCACTAATTGGATGTGGTGTATCGACATAGAGCGGGGTAGGGGTATAGGTGGCTTCAAGTAACATCCAGAGTGGTGTGGGGCCAATAAATGTTGGAGTAGGGGTTTTTACCCGTGGGGTATTCGTTGGTAATAGTGTTGCCGTTGGTTTGGGTGTCCATGGTTTTGGGGTAACGGTTAGTTGTATATCTGCGAACATTCTTCTATTATTTGATCCCAGACCGAACACACCAACAAATATCATTCCGAAAACTATTATCCCTGCGAGGCTATAAAGAACAATTCGCAGAGTGGGATTAGATAGTGTCGATTTTAAACCGTCACCTTTGCCTTGGTTTGATCTGGTATCTTTAAGTTTTTCAACTGACCATTTCCTGTTGATAATTGGTGTTGGAGTAATATTCTCAGACTCTGGTTGAGCGCCAAAAAGAACTAATCCACGCTGAGCCATGACATTCGTGGGATCTAATCGCAGCGTATTTTCAAGACAATAAATCTTCTCTTTTTTCGATTCAACCACCGAACTCATCCAAAGCCAATAGGTTGGATTTTCTTGTTCGTTTCGCAGCAAACGAGTTAACAGGTCTCTAGCGCGTGAACGCTGCCCTTTGGAAACCGCATCGATTGCTTCTGCAAACATTACTTCTTCGGACATTGGTTATCCTTATTTTGAGTTTAGCAAAGGCAATTACTGTCTGCATCAGTATGTCTACTTTACACAAGAAGTGCAAGATGGATCACGTGTATAATTTTATGATGATCGTCTATCCAAAGTACCGAATTTTAATAATTTGGAGCCTTGTTTATATATTTATGTTATCGGCTTGTGTTCGTTCAAATTCAGGGGAGAATTCTACACCGATAGAGATACTCGAGTTGACGCCATATAAAAGTTCCACACCTACTCAAATAGGCACTCCTGAAGTGGTTTTTATGGCAACGCAAAATGCCTCTCCCACACCTACACTCACCCCGATTACATATACCGTCCTCGAGGGTGATACTATGTTAGGAATCGCTTTGCATTTTGGTGTTACGCTGGATGATTTATTGGCATCAAATCCGGATGTTGACCCCCGATTTTTGTCTGTGGACACGGTTTTAATAATACCCACAGGAGAAAATCAGTCAGGGACGTATCCAACGCCAACATCAATACCATTGGATGTTGATGATCCACTGTGCTATCCAGTTTCTGATCACGGAGTCTGGTGTTTTGCTTTAGTCAGGAATGATTACAAGCAACCATTGGAAGCTATCTCAGGAAATATTGAGTTGGTTTTTTCAAATGGGGTGGAATCTAACGTAGGGGTAGCAACTACGCCAATAAATATGCTGGCAGCTGGTAAAGCAATGCCTTTGGTGACATTTTTCTCAGAATCGATCAACGAGAAGTTTATTCCATACATAAACCAGGTGAATGCTATTCCGGTAACATCGAATGACCATCTGAATAATTTGGTGAAAACATTGGTCGGAGAAATCAAGATTTTTGAGGATGGGATGTCAGCCGCTATTTCGGGTGACGTGTTAATATCAGACAACAACACAGAAATTCAGAGGATATCTGTGTTGCTTGTTGCATACAGTAATGAAGAACAAGTTGTCGGTTTTCGCAGGAAGGATATATCGGGCGATTTCCAACCGGGTGATCGCGTACCATTTGATGCTATTGTCTATTCATTGGGTCCCCCAATATATTATATTGATGCTTTAGCGGAAGCGATCCCCGAAATGACGTTCAACCCATAAATAAACTCAAAGGTACTGGAGTAAAAACCAAAATAAATACGAATAACCCAAACACCGCAAGTGCTCTCCTGTTTGGGTCTAAAGTTGTGATTTGGTCAAGAGGTTCTGCATGCACACGGCCGAGAAAGAACAGGAGTAAAGCCCAAAGCCACCACCCAGACCAGACCGTTCCCAGAGCAACCAGGGCGATTAAAACAAATGGCAAGATGATGCGTGATCTTTTTCCGAATAATGCATAGAGAATGTGCCCTCCATCCAGCTGACCCGCTGGTATGAGATTAAGCGCTGTTACCAATAAGCCCGCCCAACCAGCCCAGGCGATTGGGTGCAGCAGCACATCTGTACCGTGGATAGGCAATGGTGAACCTGTAAAGAAGAATCGGATCCAATAGATCAGAGGGTTAATACCTCCATACGTAACAGGAGTAGGCAGCCATTGGCCAAATACGATATATTTGGCAAACAGGTATAAAATGGAATTTCCTTCCAAGCTTACTGCGCCATCCATCACCGGTGGTAAACGATCTACCACTGAAAGAGATAAACCAATAAATAAGACCGGAATGGCAACCAGGAGGCCTGCTAGGGGACCTGCAATGCCAATATCTAACAAAATGCGCTTATTTTTTGGAGGTTCTTTTAGCTGAATAAATGCACCCATTGTTCCAAAGGGGCTGAGAGGGAACGGTATAAAGTATGGCAAGGTTACATTTGTTTTGTGGTATCTGGCAGCCAGATAATGCCCAAACTCATGTGCAAGTAAAATTGCGAGTAAACTGACGGTGAATGCGAGACTGAGTTTGATGGCTTCGACCAGATGCGGCCAGATTAGGTCTAAGTCTAACACTAGTGGACCACCATAATTCGAGAAAACTCCAGCAAATAATACGCTAACGACAGTTAGAATGAATAAAATTAAGTTGATCCATTTATTAGATGGTTTATATTTAACGACCCCCTTCAAGAGTACTATAGTTTGACGATCATCCTCCAGGCGAAAGAGTGGGGTGATATCCAACTCCCTAAGACTTTGAGAGAGTTTATCGTAGGCTTGGCTAGAATCTCCGTAAATTTGACCACGGTAGCGGATGATGTAATTTTGTTTACCCCCTCCCCAGGTACGTTCTTCGATTCGCATGACCTGGCTTATAAAAGGTGTATATGGATCGTCTGAATAAACTTGAGGTTGGATTTCTGTTGTAGGTTGTGTCATTAAGATTAAACCATCAAAGCGTCTCGATAAATTCCAGGAGATCTTTCTTGAATTTGAGTGGGATCAATACGTTATAATTAGTACTTAGAATCGTCCTGAATGTAAGTAAGGCAAAGTGTTCAATGAATAAAAGGCGGGAGTGAATGGGAGTCGAACCCACCGCGGCCCGCAACGCGACCCGCCACCGGTTTTGAAGACCGGGGAGCCCACCGGGACCCAACCACTCCCGAGCAAAGGTCAAGAATTGTTTAATTGCACTCCGTCGAGATTATACCTATATAAGTATAGAGTGTAAAGAAATCGTATGATTTATTAAATTCTTCTTATATTGAACATTTTTTGAGAGTTATTTTGAAATCATCAATTTCAGAATTTTATTTAGTCTGAGTGCACCATGAACCTGTTGCTGGAGGATAGTATTTATGGATGACCATGATCTTTGGGCTCTAATTAGAAAAGCCTGGACAGCGCTGTCGCCTCACTATGAATCGGCAATTGAATGCATTATCGCAGAATCCGATATGGAAAGTCGGGTTTGGGGAGTGCTATTAGCGGTATTGACAATTGAACCTGATCTAACCACACCAGCTCATTTGTTGGTGCGTGTGCCCTATACTGCTGCAGATTTGTACTTAGCGCGTTTGAAATCTGCGGTGAACGCGGGATACCTTACTGAAGCAGAACCTGGAAAATACCGGTTGAGTACAAAAGGTCGAATTGAATTAAACCGTTTCATCACCGATGCACGGGCTGCGATGTCCACAGCAGATCCGCTTCCCCTGGTGGCTTCAAAACAACTGGCTGGATTGTTAGATAAACTGGTGCAGAGCTGTATCAATACTGATCCACCTCCAAATACATGGTCAATTCGGTTAAGCTATAAGCTCATTCCGCCTATAGATCCGGCGATGCCTTATATTGAACAAGAATTTTCCTGTTTATCCGCTTATCGAGATGATGCTCATCTGGCAGCATGGCAGGAATGTGGTTTGTCAGCAACAGCGCTAGAAACACTAACATTGATTTGGCGAGGGGAAGCAAATTCAATAACTGCAATAGCGGATGGATTGGAATTTCGAGGTCATTCTATCTGGGTATATGCAGATGCCCTTGGATTCTTACGGGAGCGTGGCTATATCACCGGTGATGATGATCGTTTGACCATCACGCCTGCGGGTAAATATTTTAGAGATCATGTAGAAGCTGACACTGATCGCTATTTTTTTGCTCCCTGGTCTTGTCTTACGAACTCTGAGAAATCTGAGCTGGGGAATTTGTTGGAAATGATGAGGGACGGACTAAGAATAAAGGATCTTGCTGATTAAAGCGTTTGCATTTATGAA
>WOR8_10007173_pt1 | contig 10628 bp, 6 predicted proteins | sample DeeMarSeWOR38_10_FD_19890 | JGI IMG/M metagenome (IMG submission 19890)
TCAGAAGCGTGGCACCAAAATTTTTAGCCCAATAAGTACTATCGCCATAGCGATATAAATTTGTGAGATAATCCGCATCTCTTAACTCAGGATTGTATCTTTCAAAATCAAATGTACGATACCCAAAAGTTAGATTCCAATAAGTAGAATTGCTAACAGTTTGTGAAACTCTTGCACTTAAAGTTAAAGTCTCACGAAATAGTCCTTCAAGGAATCTTGATGAATTCTTTAATTGTCTAATTGCAGTAGCATCAATATTTTTTGAGGTTCTTTGATTCCATAAGCCACTAATTATAACCTGCCAGTCTCCAAATCTCGAATTTGTTTTAGCCTGGAATCGCCAGACATCAGCAGGATTATTCGGAATGTGATCATAGGTTGTGTTAATTGAAGGAAATTCCAATTTAATTGCCGGAGGATCACCGTCTGCCCACCATCCTCTTTCGCCGGATATAAATATTGAGTGGTTGGTTACCCCGGGAAAGATTGGACCACTGAATGATCCGGAATAAATATTTGATCCATAGTCATCAGTAAATGTTGAACTGTTTAAATCAAGTACTAAACTATAGTGTTGCTTACCTGATTTGGTTGTAACGCTTACTACTCCAGATTGTGACTGTCCATACTTTGCCTCAAAACCTCCGATCTGGAATGAGATTTGATCAATCGCAATGTTGGAGACCTGGTTTTCAGAATCTCTGTTATAAAGATTGTTTTGTGGAATTCCATCAACAATGTAAAGGACTTCACTCCCCCTTCCACCACGAACATTGATTTCGGCATTACCGCTCTGACCGCCACTACCCTCAGCAACAACAACACCTGATTGCAACGATGCAATGCTTGAAACACCACGAACAGGTAGTCTGTCTATTGCGTCCGAATCGATGACTTTAACCGTGTTTGTTGATTTTTCCTCAAAGAACTTTTTATCTTCAACAACAATATCAGGAAGAGTAAAGTCAGTTGATAGATCTGTATTTAGTTCGTAGGTAAGGTTCGCAACTATTCTAACCCCTTGAATTGTTTTTGGGGCGTAACCAACGTAACTAACTTTAACATCATAATTACCGGGAGTAATATTAAGTATAAAGTAGTTTCCGTCTATATCTGTTGCGGCACCAAGATTTGTATTCAAAAGAATAATATTGGCACCGATAAGTGGTTCTCCCGTGTCCGCATCTATAACTTTTCCGCTTATCTTACCTACTCCCGATTGGGCAAAAGCGGAGGAAGTAACAAACAATAAAGAAAGAGCCACTAAAAAATTAGTAAAAATTTTATTCATCTCTTCTCCACGAAGTTTTATTGAATAATATAGCTCAAATTATAATTTGATTATCAAAAAATTAATGTTAAAAAAAAACGGGTAAATTACACAACAAAGCTTTGCTTTATCGGTAACCCACCCGTTAATACATCAATTATTGATAATCATCTGTTTTATTTCAATAACATCATCTTCTTAGTTGATGTAAAACTGCCTGCTTTCAGAGTATAAATATATAATCCGGAAGCAAGATTTGCTGCATCAAAGTTAACATCATAAGCGCCTACATCCTGTGTAGTATTAACTAATGTAGCTACTTCGTTACCCAAAACATCATATACTTTAAGCGATACTGCACTTCTTTCAGCAATCGTGTAACTGATACTTGTTGTTGGGTTGAACGGGTTTGGATAGTTCTGAGCCAGGCTGTAGTCAGTTACTGTGTTAACATCATCTTCTACACCAACAACAGAACCTACATTAACCGCGGCAATGTAAACTACAGAAGGATTAAGAGAGTTAATTAGTGTGCCGGTATTTCCTGCTTCATACCAGAACATTGAGAATCCATAATAGTCTGTAGCATCACTTGTAGTAACTGTAGCAAGATATGGAGCTAAATGAGCACCATCCTCATTCATAAGTACTGTTTCAGTCATATTCGTAGATCCGCTCCAATCTGCGTCTGATAGAGCTCTTGTGCTATACCATAAATCGCAAGGGATACTATCTTCTGTAGCACTGTAAGGAGCAATAACCCACTGGGCCATAAAGAAGTCTCTCTCTAAATTGGTAGCAAGCATAAATGAAGGGCCGCACTGACCGACCGCCGGATCCTGATTATTTCCGGCACCATCAACTGGAGCCTCATAAAGTGAAAGATCATGGGCATCATTACCTTCAGCAAGAATATTGTAATCCCAAACGTTTTCAGCGGTTTCAAAGAGTTCAATAATTGCATTATGGCCTCTTTCATCACTTGAATCTTCCAAATTGGTTAATCCAATAAGCAAATGAACTAAACCATCTTTATCAACCTGGATATCTCCCGCATAGCTTACAAAACCATCATCTTTACGCCAGTCCCATAATTCTTCATAATCTTCTAGTCCTGGTAAAGTATGCCAATCCGGAACAAACCAGTTACTCCAGGTAGAACCATGATCAGTCGATTTACTGTAACCAACTTCCCAGCCGCCAAGTCCAATTTCATCAAGAAAAGAACCTGAAACAGCATGGTAGAGAACACCATTATAAGCAACAGCACCCATAGTAATATTTCCGTTAGACCATACAGTAGTAGCCCAGGAAGGAGGATCAATTTTTTCCACTACAGAATAATCCTGGGTTCTAAATAACCTTATTGAATTATCATCCTGATTATCGGAGACCCAATAAATATACATGTCATCTGCAAATGTTGGTACGTTTGAGCCATATGTTGGAGGATCGAAATCTATTTCAGCAAATGCAGATATTTCCATACCAATAGTGACACCGTAACCGAGATATGCAAAACTAGTCTGAAGCTCAGGCCATGAAAATGCACCCCATAAATCACCAAAAGTTGATGATTGGGTCGGATTTAATATTGTCATACTCGGGTATCTGGCTAAAATTTGACTTGTTATATTATTCTGAACAGAAGTCAGACTTCTTGGCCAGGTTACTCCCATGTCCTGAGAAGTATTCCACCATAGTTCTCCGCTGCCCAGTGCATAGGTATTGGCATTGCCACGGTGAACAACCGCCAGAACATCTGAGTACGGATCAAAAGCTACTGGATTTAATGTTGCACTAGCAGGTCCAAAAGAATTACTCATGGTATCAACTGCAACATAATTTTCAGCAAAGTTAGGAACATCCGTTCCCAGCTCTGTCTGAAATTGTAGATAGTTAATTGGTTCTATCTTCAATGGAGCTTTCACTCTTGATGATTTATCTTGTCCCAAAAGTGAAATGGAAGAAATAACAAATAAAGCCAGCAAAAGTGTAACAAATCTTTTTGTCATAATGCTCTCCTTAAATTTGTGAGAAATGTGTTTAATTAGGTTTTTTGCTTATTACTTAAATGAATTCTTTAAGTTCCGTGTTAAAATAACACAAGTAATTTTTTATGTCAAGTATTTTAAAATCTATTATTTTACTCTATGAATTAACTTTTTTCTGATTAAATGTCAACAGCTATATTTTTCCGTTCAAATTTAATTGTTTCCGTACAACTACCTTATAAACCGTTTGTAAATTACCGGGTTATTTATCATCCAGCTAATAATAATATTACAGAACAGATTCTAATTTGTCTACAAGATGTGCTTTCGGTACCGCTCCAATAATAGTTTCTTTCAGTTCACCGTTATTAAAAAGCAGCAATGTCGGTATACTTCTAACACCATATCTAATAGAAGTTTGTTGATTTGAGTCTACATCAAGCTTACCAATCTTCGCTTTGCCCTCATATTCAGTTGACATTTCTTCAACGATAGGAGCAATCATTCTGCAGGGACCGCACCATGTTGCCCAGAAGTCTATGAGAACAGGTTTATCCGATTTTAGAACCTCTTCTTCAAAATTATCATCAGTTATTGTAACAAGTGCCATTTTATTGTTTCCTTAGTTTTTTTATGGACAAAAGAGTTATTAGTCCCCCATATAACTTGCAATGTCTTCCCCACCATCAGCATTTATAACGCCTCCACTTATCCATTCTCCTCCATCTCTGCATAAAACCGAAATTATTTTTGCAACGTCCCCGGGTGTTGTTAAACGTTTTTGAGGATTTTTTCTAACTGCAATATGAATCATTTCTTTATTGCCCGGAATTTTCCGCAATGCAGGTGTATCGGTAACACCCGCCATAATCGCATTCACACCAGCTTTAATATCTCCAAGTTCAACAGCAAGCTGTCGCACGTGAGATTCCAATGCTGCTTTAGCTGCCGATACTGCACCGTAAAATGGTATTATTGTATGAGCACCTGAACTTGTCATTGCAAAAACTCTACATCTTTCAGCTAAAAGTTTGTTCGAAAAAATTTCCTGCACCCAATAAACTAAAGAATGTGCCATCACATCCAATGTCATTTCCATTTGAGCTTTGGTAATCTGGTCGCTTGTAGCGGAGATAAAGGGGCGAAGTGCACCAAAAGCTAAAGAATGCATTACCACTTTAATTAATGGTTTTCCATTTAATTGCTTGACTATACTTTGAATAACTTCTTTTCTTTTAAATGCATCAGCAGCATTAACGTTAAAAAATATTGCTTCAGAACCGGCTGCCTTAATTTGTGCAATTGTATCTTCAACCAGCGGCAATGTCGCAGCACGGTCTAAATGCACTCCAAAAATATTATAACCATCCTGTGCTAACTTCACGGCCGTTGCTCCGCCAAAACCTGACGAGGCTCCAAGAATTAAAGCCCAATAATTACTGTTCTCTCCCGCAGTCATAAATAGATAATTTGCTTTCCATTAAATATTAAAAATAAGTGTTAATAATACGAAATAGGTAAAAACGAAACAACCGCCGGAAAATAAATTGTGAAGATAAATTCAATTTGATTTATTTACTGTTCAATATTATAGAATCATTACCAAACAAGTTTCTTACATCTTGAATAAATTTTTCATTTAAAGATACCCTGTACTGCCCCAAAGAAAACAGGCTCCCGCGTGAACCGTTATTATTTAAATGAATGAAAACGGGTAGTTTGCCATTGTATTTTTGCAGGATCGATTTTAATGATAAAAGTTGTTCAACACTGTTTTTATCTTTATCAATAATAATTTTAACACTTTGAGCTAATTCGTTCCGTGCAATTTCCATTGGTAACACTTTGTTAACATGAATTTTTACGGTATCGCCGCTGCTTTCAAGATCACCTAAAATAAAAACAGGCTCTTCTTCTTTCAGGTATTTACCAAAATCATCATATACCTTAGAAAACATTAAACATTCGCACGATCCGGAAAAATCATCAATAGTAAAAAATGCCATTGTTCTGCCGGATTTATCAATTTTTGTACGCAAACCGGTTATAACACCGCAAGCTTTTACATTTTGCATATCCTCCAGATTTTCAGTTTCGCCCATACGAAATCCGGCAAATGAATTATATTCGGTTTCATATTTTTGAAGGGGATGACCAGTTACATAAAATCCAATCACTTCTCTTTCACGTTTTAACCGTTCCTTTTTGCTCCACGCTTCCTGTTCTCTCAGTTTAGGTTCTGAAATTAATACTTCTTCCGTTCCGCCGAATAAACTATCTCCCGAAGAGAGTTTTGAGTTTTGAATTTTATGTCCAAAATCGAGCGCCAACTCAACAGATTCAAATAAGGTTGATCTGTTTTTATAAACAGAATCAAATGCACCTGCTAATACCAGGCCTTCAAGCGCTCTCTTGTTTACAATTCGTGTGTCAACGTTCATGCAGAAATCAAAAATACTTTTGAAATTTCCATTAAGCTTATTCTTCTTTTTAATTATTTCTTCGACTGCGGTTTTACCAACATTTTTTATAGCAGACATTCCAAACCGTATTTTGTTATCAGCAACATCAAAGTTTACACTTGGTTCGTTTACATCTGGCGGTAATACTTCTATTTTTAGTTTACGGCAGTTTTCTAAAAATTTAGTTACTTTATTAGGGTTACCAAATTCATTAGTAAGGTTTGCAGCAAGAAACTCAGCAGTATAGTGCGCTTTGAGATATGCTGTTTGATATGCAATTAAACTATAAGCTACAGCATGACTTTTATTAAAACCGTAGTTTGCAAATTTATCTATAGCATCAAATATCTTCTCTGAGATATTTTTATTAATACCAGTGCTAACAGCACCATCAACAAACTTAACTTTTTGCTCCTTCATTGCCAGTAGGTCTTTCTTTCCCATTGCACGGCGAAGAATATCAGCTTCGGCAAGTGTCATTCCAGCAATTTTATTTGCTATCTGAATTACCTGCTCCTGGTAAACGATAATCCCGTATGTTTCGTTTAATATTTCTTCCAGTAATGGATGCAAAAATTTAACTTGCTTAACACCATTTTTTCTATCAATAAATTCATCTATAAATTCCATAGGCCCAGGACGATAGAGGGCATTCATAGCAGCAAGGTCGTTAAGAGAAGTGGGTTTTAACTTTTTAAGATATTCACGCATCGGCGGAGATTCAAACTGGAACACGCCTGTTGTTTGTCCTTTTGAAAACAGCTGGTAAGTATCTTCGTCCTCATGTGAAATATTATCGATATCAATCTCAACACCATGATTTTTTTTAACAAGGCTTAGTGTATCTCTTATTATTGTTAGTGTTCTAAGGCCCAGAAAATCCATCTTTAGCAAACCGGCATTTTCTATTTCTTTCATATTAAACTGGGTTACAATATCCTGTTGAGAAACTGCATTTGCCAGAGGAACAAAATCACTTACGTCACCAGGTGTAATAACAACACCTGCAGCATGCTTCGAAGCATTTCTGTTCATTCCTTCCAGTACTTGTGCATATTTAAGAAGATTTTGTATTTCCGGTTCTTTGGAGTTTTTCACCCAATTTAGTTCCGGTACTTCAGTAAGTGCCTTATTGATTGAATAAACTTTTCCAAACTTGGAGGGGATGTATTTAGTAATTTTATTTACTGTGGGAATTGGAATTTTTAAAACTCTTGCTACGTCCCTTATAACCGCTTTTGAAGATAATCGGTTGAATGTAATTATCTGGCTGACGCTTTTTTCTCCATACTTTTCTCTAACATAATCAATCACATCCCCCCTTTGATCATCTGCAAAATCAATATCAATATCAGGCATAGATTTTCTTGCAGGGTTAAGAAACCTCTCAAAAAGCAGATCGTATTTTAAAGGATTGATATTTGTTATTCCAAGTGCATAAGCTACAAGACTTCCGGCAACGCTTCCCCTTCCCGGACCAACAGGAATATTTTTCTCTTTAGCCGTATTTATAAAATCCTGCACAATTAAAAAGTAGCTGGCAAATCCCATTTTTTTAATTGTTTCAATTTCGAAGTTAAATCTTTCTTCAACTTCAGGTGTAATTTCAAGCTCTTTTTTTTCTAATCCGCTTGCTGCTAAAAGTTCCAAATATTCATCAAGAGATTCTGCATTTGAATCTTCCGGAATTGGAAATTTCGGAAAATGATGACCATTAAAATCAAAATTCAAATCTATTTTTGAATCGATTTCAAGAGTGTGTTCAACAGCGTTATCATAATCTTTAAAAAGATTAATCATTTCTTCAGAAGATTTAAAATAAACCTGATCAGTTCCGTATCTAAGTTTTGTGTAGTCTGCCCCGCCTTTATCTGCTAAAAGCAACAGGATGTTGTGAGCTATTGAATGTTCTTTTTCTATGTAATGACAATCGTTTGTAGCAACTAATTTAATTCCAAGTTCTTTGGATAGTTTCGGCATCCACTCAAGTATCGGTTTATCAATTTCTTCACCATGGTCCTGTATCTCTAAATAAAAATCATCTTCAAAAATATCTTTAAACTTCTTTGCAACTTCTCTTGCCTTATCAATTTCATTATTCACCAGGTAGGAAGAAACAACTCCGCCGGCACAAGCCGAGGTACAGATCAGACCATCTCTGTATTTCTCCAGCAGTTCAAGATCGATTCGCGGTTTGTAATAAAAACCCTCGGTGTGCCCGAGTGTTGATAGCTTTGAAAGATTATTATAACCGGTTTTATTTTTCGCTAACAATATCAGATGGTTATAATGCTTACTTTTTTTCCTTCCGTTATTTTGATTACTTTCTCCCCTGTCAAACCTGCTGCCTTTTCTAACAATATATGCTTCCATCCCAATAATTGGTTTGATTCCGGCTTTAGTGGCTTTATTATAAAACTCTGCAATTCCGTACATTACCCCGTGATCGGTTAATGCAACAGATTTCATATTAAATTTTTTGGCAGCATCTACTAATCCATCAATTGTGCAGGCACCATCCTGCAAACTGTAATGTGAGTGATTATGTAGATGAATAAATTCAGACATGAAAAATTTTTTGCCCTTGAAGGATAAAATTGACTCAAAAGAATTGTAAAATTCTTAACAGTAGTTTAAAGAAATACCGGATGCAAATTCAATAGGGAAATGGTACTTTTTAAATTAGGTAATGCCTTGACAATGTATTTTTTATTTTTATAATTTACCGGTATGACCAAATCCGCCCTCCCCTCTTTTACTATTTTTCAATTCTTCTGTTTCTTCTAACCTTGCCTTATAAACTTTAGATAAAATTAATTGAGCAATTCTTTCACCCGGCTGGATAATGAACTCTTTTTTACCGAAGTTTATAAATATTATTTTCACTTCACCTCTGTAATCCGAATCGATAGTACCGGGTGAGTTTAAAATCCCGATTCCATGCTTTGCAGCCAAACCGCTTCTCGGGCGTACTTGTATCTCAAAACCTTCAGGTATTTCTACAGAAAGGTTAGTTGTAATCATCTCCACTTCCATCGGTTTCAGGTTCACCGGTTCTTTAATTGCTGCGCAAATATCCATTCCCGCACTACCTGATGTGGAATAAGACGGAAGAGGAATGTTTTTAAATTCTTCTGACAGGCGCTTGAATTTTATCCTTATTTCTTCAATCATAATTTATGTTCCGCGCGATTCTTTAAGTTTCGATTTAATAAGTTTTATTTCTATTCTATCAACAGCAAAAAAATAAAGATAAGAGATGAAAGCAATAAGAAGAAATAATTTTTCCAACAATGCTAAATAATAATCATCAAATACTACAAAATAGAATAGCAGTGAGGTTATAAATACTCCTGCAAATATTTTTAGTATTTTATCCCACTCATAATTTATGTGATAAAACTTTTGTGTGACTATATAATAACCGATCGCCATAACAAGGTACGCTGCAAGAGTTGCAAGAGCAGCACCGTAAATACCAATAACAGGTATAAGTGCAAAGTTTGCTGCTATATTTAATGCGGCACCTGCACCTGCAATGAACGGCACATATAAACTTTTTTCTTCAATATAAATTCCTGCAGAAAAAATTACGTAAATACCATTAATCAGATAGGCAAAAAGAATAATTGGTACGATGTTCAATCCGCTCCAATAGGCTGAACCAATTAATGAATAACCTTGTATTTGAATTTGCGCCATATCCGCTATGAACAACGAAATGCTAACAACAATTATACTGCCAACGAGTGTGAAATATGTTAATATTTTTGAAAACATTTCTTTAGCGTTTTCTTCTTTTGCATTTTGTAAGAAGAAAGGCTGCCAGGCATATTGGAACATGTTCACAAACAGCATCATAAAAATGCCCAGCTTGTAATTTGCCTTATAGATTCCAACTGTTTTTAGATTGGTCAATCTTTCTAGTATCGGGACATCAATTACCTGAACCACCATTACTCCTAATCCTGCAGGAAGATAAGGAAGTCCGAATTTTACAAGTCGTTTAAAAAGATTTGTATTAAATCTAAATCTGAAATTTTTTGTGATAGTAGGAATTAACAAAATCAGCGAAACAAAAGACGAAATAATGTTGCTCAGTAATATAGCTTCGATGCCCCAGTTTAATACCAGTATTAAATACAAGTTTAGAACAAGGTTAGAGCAAATATTTAATATCTTAATTATGGAAAACTTTTTTGCCTCCCTGTTCAATCTGAGTTTTAAGAATGGAATTGAACCACACGTATCCAAAAAGATGATTGCTACTGCAAGGTAAAGCAGGTAATGATATTCAGGAGGAATACCAAGTTTGACAGTAATAGATTCTTCAAAATAAATAATTAAACAACTAAAGAGCAGAGATGTAATGATGACTGAAATGAAAGGTGTGGAAAAATTATCCTTCTCATCGCCAATATCTTTGAATGCAGCAAATTTCAGAAAAGCCGAATCCATTCCGTAGATATAAAAAATATTAAGGATAGCGATATAGGCATATAGAATTTGTATAACACCATATTCAGCCGGAAGAAAAATATTTGTGAAAAAAGGGATAAGTAGAAAGTTCAGGAATCTGCCAACCATCGTGCTGATACCGTAAATGGCTGTATCCATACTTAATTGTTTTAGCTTATCAAACATTATTTGTTTTTGTTGTAATTAAATGATTCATCTTTTCATTTTTTCGGTTTTAATCGTGGTTAAGTATGAATGTATGGTTTTATAATAATGAAAATAATATTGTAAGTAAGATCTTCGTAGAAAAAACAATATATTAATGAGGATAATATTCACCCATACATAATTCCAGATCACAAACATATTCATTCACCATCCTGTTCAAAAAATGGTTTCAATACATTCATAAAAATATCAGGAGCACGGCAAACTCTTCTCGTA
>WOR8_10007174_pt1 | contig 10627 bp, 6 predicted proteins | sample DeeMarSeWOR38_10_FD_19890 | JGI IMG/M metagenome (IMG submission 19890)
TCTCGATCCATGGGAATCCCGCTGTTGGAAAGGCTACCCCGCTATCAAACTTCAGATCCTCAAAGTTATTGATGCATCCTTCAAGAGTCATCTGGTGCACTAAAGCGAAATCTCCTCCTATTTCGTATGTGCCCTCCATCTGGCCCTTATATCCCATTTCCGGGAAAACGCTCTTAAACCACAAGCAACGTATGGCAAAATAGGAGAACCACAAGTCTTGTCCTGTGGGAACTAACCAGAAGCTGCCACGGATAGGGATCAGTATCGTAGGTCTTCCACAAATAGTGCAGTCGTCAACAAGTGTGCTGCCTTCGATAAGGCGATAACGAACTGCTCTAACTGCACCGCTACCTAATGAAGGTAACGTTCCTGCCTTGCTGGTCATCTGGGAATTGGAGATGGCATGAGGATCTTTGATCAATTGACTTTCAAATGATTTCGACAAGTTTTGTATATTTGTGTTGGATGCCCTTAGAGCTTGTGATGCAAGAAGCGAGATAGACAATCCTGATAGAATTATTGCTAAGATCCGACGTACTGTCGAGACAGAAAACTCTTTAGTTTTCATAGCTTTACCTCCCCAGGTTTAAGTATGGTAAAATTTACCAAATCTGATATACATATATACTCTTAAAAGCAAAAAGGCAAGTTGAAAAAGATTGATTTTCGAGTTGTTTCTTCTGTTTTTTAATTTTTAATGTCGTATGACTCAAGAATCGTTTGTAAATCTGTAGCGCATCAGGCATATATCAATGAGACGGAGAAAACGGGAAAGGCTATGACCGAGGTCGAATCTACGATTGACAAGTAATGTTCCTGTTTTTGTAAATTTTACAATCAAGCGAAAAGGAGAAATCATTATGAATGAACGTGTACTTTTTGGTGTGATTCTGGCCATGGTGGTTAGCGGTTGTTCGGGGGTGCGGACACAGCAACTGGAGCAAGAGGGACTAACTAAGGTGCTACTAGTTCCAGAGACGAAAGATTTTGTCATAAGCGGACGTGGTGACGCATCTGCCTGGATGAAGACCGATTGGGAGCAGCTTAACTTACGAAACATTGATGGTCATCAATATAAAACGCACATCAAGATGCTTTACTCCAAGAGCGGATTGTACATACTCATGGAGGCCGAAGATCGTACGCTCACCGCCAAGATGAACGAGGACTTTCTCGATTTGTGGAACGAGGATGTTTTTGAGTTCTTCTTATGGCCGGATGAGAAGTACCCGGTATATTTCGAATACGAGATTTCACCGCTGGGTTTTGAATTGCCGATTCTCATACCAAATTTCGGCGGCGAGTTTCTCGGCTGGCGGCCCTGGCATTACGAGGGGAAACGAAAAACACAGAAGGCCACCACGGTTGTTGGTGGCCCTAAACAGTCAGGTGCCCATATCACGGATTGGAAAGCCGAAGTGTTTGTTCCCTACGATTTGCTCAAACCTCTTCAAAATGTTCCGCCAAAACCTCAAACTCGATGGCGGGCCAATTTCTATCGAGTCGACTACGATGATGGCAAGACCACAAGTTGGGATTGGGCCCGGGTCGGATCGAGTTTTCACGAGTTTGAGAAGTTTGGCACCCTCATTTTCGAATAGAAGTAGGATAACAGTGAAGACAATTCCCTATACATTGAGTCATGGGTGAGTCAAATCTCAATATCTAATGAGCAGTAGAATGACAATATTCTTCGAAAATTCGTGTCTCCGTTTTGTCACTACAGATGCTGATTTTACATCAATCGAGTCCAAAAATATGTTATTTTTTGGTGGAATATTGAAATTTGTAAAAAATATCGGACCCGTGGAGGATTCAATGTACGGTGCTAAAAATAACGTAGTGGGAAGTGAGAATTACTAATTGAGGAATCTTAATTTCTTAAGTAAAATGTCCCCTGATAAGATAGTTAGAATTCATGTATATATCTGAAGAGGTCTTAACGCATTTTAGGAATCTGCAGCCAATTACTGGACAATAGAGAGGATATCTGATTCCAAAGCAAAATATGAGTGATGTTACTCGGATTTTGAAAGCGATTGAGAAAGGGGACGAGAAGTCTTCAGAGAAATTGCTGCCGTTGGTGTATGAGGAGCTGCGTCTTTTGGCTGCTCAGAAGATGGCTCAAGAGAAACCGGGGCAGACGCTCCAGGCAACGGCTCTTGTCCACGAGGCCTATATACGATTGGTCGGATCGGAGGCCGAAGACTGGAGCAGCCGGGGACATTTTTTCGCTGCAGCGGCCGAAGCAATGCGTAGGATTCTTGTAGATAATGCTCGTCGCAAGAAGAGTCTCAAACATGGAGGACAAGGCCAAAAAGTCATGCTGAGCGAGGAATTTTTAGCCATCGAAGGGCCTAAAGAGAATATCCTCGCTCTCAATGATGCTCTCGATAAACTTGCCCAGGAGGATGAAAAACTTGCCGAATTGGTGAGGCTTCGCTATTTTGCAGATTTGACACTCGAGCAGATAGCCACAATTATGAAGATCGGTCGGCGGACAGCCGACAGGTATTGGGCTTTAGGACGTGCGTGGCTTTTTCAGGAAATGACAAAGGGCGAAAAAGCATAAAGATCTTGTTCTCCGATAAGAAACAGACTAAATGGCAAGACATGTCAGCCAGCTATAAATCCTTTAATTGTGAGGAGTTGAAGTCAGGTTTGGTTCCATTTTTGCGGGGTAAGAACCTGTCAATGTATCGTTTTCAAAGAAAAAAGATTTTTTGGCGCATTGGGTCTGTAGATTACGCACTGTAATACGAAAGGAAATCGACATATTGAGTTAGGCTATGAGTGATTTAGAACGCATCAAACCGATTTTTTCAGAAGCGCTCGACAAAAAAGGGGCTGATAGAGAGGCCTATCTAAACGAAGCTTGCGGTAAGGACCATGAACTCAAAGCAAAGGTTAAGGCCTTACTCGGAGCTCACGAAGGGGCTGGTGATTTTCTTGTATCCGGGGCTTTGGGTTCTGCGGTCACACTGGAGAGCCCTGTGACAGAGGGACCAGGTACGACTATCGGCCGATACAAGTTATTAGAGAAAATCGGCGAAGGTGGCATGGCTGTTGTCTATATGGCCGAACAGAAAAGACCAATTCGACGCAGAGTGGCCTTAAAGCTCATCAAATTAGGGATGGATACTAAACAAGTCGTTGCCCGCTTTGATGTAGAGCGTCAAGCCCTTGCGATGATGGAGCATCCTAATATCGCCAAAGTGCTCGATGCCGGGAAAACAAAAACGGGACGCCCTTATTTTGTGATGGAACTTGTTAAGGGCGTTGCCATTACCGAATACTGTGACAAGAACAAGTTGGATACCAGGGAGCGGCTGGACTTGTTTGTTCAGATATGTAATGCCGTTCAGCACGCACACCAAAAGGGAATTATCCACCGCGATATTAAACCTTCCAATGTCATGGTTACACTGCGTGACGGCAAACCTGTACCGAAAGTAATTGATTTCGGCATCGCTAAGGCAATCAGCCAGCGACTTACAGAAAAGACATTATTCACGCGATACGCCCAGATGATTGGGACTCCAGCCTATATGAGTCCCGAACAGGCGGAAATGAGTGAACTGGATGTTGATACACGAACGGATATCTATTCGCTTGGTGTTTTGCTGTATCAACTACTGACCGGAGTTACACCCTTTAGCGAAGAACAGCTTCGCGAAGCAGGCTATGTTGAGATGCAGCGTATAATCCTTGAAGAAGAACCCTGCAGGCCTTCTACAAAGTTGAGCACACTTGGGGATTCGCTAACTTATGTTGCCGAGCACCGCAAGACAGAGCCAAGTATGCTGACGAAACTGATACGCGGCGATCTTGACTGGATTGTAATGAAATCGCTGGAGAAGGATCGCGTGCTGCGTTATGAGACGGTTCACGATTTGGCCCAGGACATCCGGCATCATTTGAATGATGAGCCAGTTCTCGCGGGGCCTCCGAGCCTGTCTTATAAGATGCAAAAGTTTATTCGCCGTAATCGCATTGCTGTAATAACAGGTGCTATAGTTATGGTTGCTGTAGTACTTGCAGTGGTTGTTCTGTCGTTGAGCACAGCATTAATCTGGCGAGCGCAAAGTCGAACGCAACAAGCACTGGGTCGGGAACAACTGGCCGTTCAGGATGCGCAGTACAATCTGTATGTGGCCCGGATGCATTTGGGTGGGCAGTACTGGGAGGCCGGACAGATTTCAAGCTTGAAGGAGATGCTGGGCAACTGTGTGCCCGAAACCTGCCAGAGAGATCTGCGAGGTTGGGAGTGGTATTACCTTCTTTCTCTATGCCATCAGGATCTGGCAACCCTGCGTGGAGGCTCTCCAGAAGTCAAGTGTGTAGCATGGAATCCCGACGGCAGCAGGATAGTTGCCGGTAATTCTGACAGCACAGCTATAGTATGGGATATCGCCAGCCGGACAGAGCGGTTTGTACTGAAGGGACACACAGATGGGGTAGGGGAAGCCATCTGGAGCCCCGACGGTGCGATGATTGCGACAGGTAGTAACGACAAAACGATAAAACTGTGGGATGCAAGTACCGGCAAGGAACTAACCACACTTACCGGACATAACAGCAGTGTGTGGTCTGTTGTATGGACACCTGACGGCACTAAGCTTGCATCAGCAGGAGGGATTGATCAGACCGTCAGGATCTGGGATGTGAGGACCGGGAAAGAGCAGATGACACTGAAAAGTCCCGGCAATGGCGTGTGTGCATTATCAATGAGCCCGGATGGCAAGCATCTGGCAAGTGTCGAATACCCGGGGCGGATGAGGATATTTGAGATGGATACGGGTCGTGAGGTACGATCATGGAGGGTTCAGGAGAGTAATCTCTGGGCGGTGGCATGGAGTCCTGTCGGGGACAAAATCGCAACAGGAGGCTTTGGCCCGGTCAAAATATGGGATCCCAACACGGAGCGCCAATTAAAGAGCCTGCCCCACAAAGGAGGTGTTGACTGGCTATCCTGGAGCCCTGACGGCAAATACGTCACTTCGGCTACGAGAGACCAGCAGATTCGGATCTGGAATGCAGCTTCGGGGCGGCAGATACACAGCTTCCGAGGACATACTGGCTGGGTCAGATGTGCTGCCTGGAGTCCTGATGGAAACCGCATCGCTTCAGCGGGTAATGATGGAACTATCAAGATATGGACGACAGACGAGATAGGAAGTACTTCAGGCTTCGGGCATTCGGATGTGAAGGATATCAAATGTAGCCCAACAGAGAATCTGCTTGCTACATCCGGCGAGGGGAAGATAAGAATTTGGGATATGGATGCAGGAACTTGCATTCGCTCTTGGGATGCCGGACAACCAGAGTTTGTTGCAGCGAGCTGGAGCCCGGAGGGAAATTACCTTGCATCGTTTACAGCGTGGACTGAAGACCAGGAGACGGTGAAGATCTGGGATGCGTGCACAGGCACTGAAGTTGATTCTATTACAACGCCCGGTTCCCGTCTGTCCTGGAGCCCGGATGGAAGTAGCCTGGTTATCGAGTATTTGCAGAAAGATACGGTTATATGGAACATTACCAGCAAAAAAGAAACGATGCAGTTGAAACGCCAATGCGGGGAAAGGATGTTGTGTATCCGCTGGAGCCCGGATGGAAGCCGGATTGCAGCGAGTGATGCGTGTGGCCTTATCCACACATGGAATGCCAGGACAGGGAATCTGGAACACATTTTTGAAGGTCATGTACGTAACAAGAACGTTCATGTGATTGTATGGAGTCCTGACGGTCGGCTTCTTGCCAGTGGGGGTTGGGATCAGACTATCAAGATCTGGGAGGTGGATAAAGGCACAGAGAAACTTACACTTCGTGGACACACAGGCTATATCCTGCAGGTACTGTGGAGTCCTGATGGTAGTCGCATCGCTTCGACAGGCCATGACAGGACAGTTAAGATATGGGATCCCACTACAGGACGTGAGCTCATGACACTACCTTATGGCGGCGACGAAGGAGATGGCACCATAACGTGGAACCATAACGGCAGGAAAATCGCCAGGGTTCTGGCTGACGGGACAATCCATGTATGGGATGCTTCGGTAGGTTATGAGATTGACTCGGATAAATCTGATAGGGAATTATTGACCGGCAAATAGAAAAGTACAGGAAATGAGTTTAGTAGAATGAAAAGGTAAAAATTCAAGAAAGAAAGCGGCCGGTGAGCCATAGCTACCAGGCAATTACTCACCGGCCCGGCCCAGCAAGGGCGGTTGGTTTGCGCGCCCAAGCCGGTGCACATTCAATAATATCACAAACCGAGAAAGAGAACAAGTAAGGTAATTGAAAGGAGAAGAAGAATGAAAAAGAAAAAGATGACAGCAATTATGATTTTGGCCTTGTGCCTGATGGTCTTGGCAGGTTCGGTGGCTGAGGGCGGTGTACATCTTGAAATTGACGGCCAGGACGTCGAGACAATTACACTGAAGCAATCTCAGCAGTGCAGTATCACAGTCGTATCTGATGACAATGCGCCTTACGAATTAAATGTTCGATTATTGAGTCTTCTTGGCAGTTTTACTCATGACCGGACAGAGGCGATAGCAGGCGATCTTGCCACTGTAACAAAGTACGGCTCTAAATCCTTTGATGTAACGGCTGCCGGTTCCGGCATAGAAGCCGGTGTTCATTTTGTGTTCTCTTATGAACCGAATACACCTGGTATAACCCGTCTGGATCTTGTGGATAGGTCACAAATGATCCCAGTGATAATAGATTCAATAGATATTACTATATTGCCTTATTCGGGGCCGATGGGTACGGCCTGGACCTACCAGGGCCGCTTGATGGATGCCAATTATCCTGCCGATGGCCTGTATGACTTTGAGTTTAAACTCTACAACTGCAGTGATCCCTGTTGGGGCGTTCAATTAGGAGACACGGTTGACGTGAACGGCCTTGATGTCATTGACGGCCACTTTATAGTTGAGTTGGATTTTGGAAGTGATGTTTTTGACGGTAATGCGGTCTGGCTCGAAACAAGTGTAGTTCGTAGTCCTCTCGGCAGCGCTCCGGCTGCACTCAGGCCGCTGATAGAGATCACGCCTGTACCGTATGCGCTGCAGACCCGAGGTATGTTCGTTGATAGCACCGGCAATGTCGGCATCGGAACAGAATCGAGTTCAACGGATCAACTCTACGTTGTAAATGACAACAATGATGTAGGTGGTATGGCCGTGGCCATTCATGGAGAAGCTAAAGGGGTAGTAGGCGCAGGTGCTAATATCGGAATTTATGGAGTGGCAATGGATGCAATAGGATACAATGTTGGCACGTGGGGACGAGCCCTCGGTTCAGGAATGATAAATGTGGGACTTCGCGGAGAAGCATCGAACGGAACAGAAAACTACGGTGTTTATGGTTCTGCAAACGGAGGCACAACTAACTGGGCTGGATATTTCGCGGGAGATATCTATGTTGGCGGCAACGCCGGAATCGGTACGGAAAGTCCCGTGGCAAAGCTGGATGTGGAAGGAGATGGTACGAATACCCCTTTGGAACTGGATGCTAAGGGTATGCCTGATTATGGAAGGGTCATCAGGGCCACAAATACAGGGATGGCAGATGGTACAAATTTGAATATGAATATTGGCAAATCTGACAATCCAGGTCAGACTAGTGAGATAGCTTATTATCATGCCGGCGATGCGGACCCAAATAATATGTTGAGCCTTGGTTTATGGGGTGTTGGTAAAATTCTGAACGTCAAATATGATGGCAATGTTGGCATCGGGACAACGAATCCCGTCGAGAAGTTACATATCGGCAACCCTTCCGGACATCTTGGTCTGCGCATATCAAGCGATGACGCAAGTTATCAGTACATGAATTTCGGGGCCACAAATGGCTATTCAATCGGGAGAGCTTCTGATGACAAACTCTTCATAAACAGGGATGAACCCATCGGTACAGCAGTATCAAGAATTCTGACAGTTCAACCAGACGGCAATGTCGGCATCGGGACAGCGAATCCGACAGAGAAGGTAGAAGTTTTAGGTAATGTAAGAACAACAGGAAATCTGAAGGTGAGTGGAGGCTATTATGATTCCTCTTCTGACTCCGGGACATCTGGACAGGTATTGTCTAGCACGGGCTCCGGTACGAATTGGATAAATCCCCCATCAGGGAGTGACTCTGACTGGGGCTTTACCGGAAGCAACAATTTGTATTTAATCCCTTCCGGTAACGTTGGCATCGGAACGACGAGCCCGACTGAGAAACTCACAGTTCGTGGGAATATCCTGATTGAGAGTTCCGATGGTACAGATATTCTGGAACTTGGAGAAGGACTCGACTATGCCGAGGGTTTTGATGTATCTGCAGCGGAGAAAATCGAGGCCGGTTCCGTTTTGGTTATTGACGCCGATAATCCTGGTAAGCTAGCTCTCAGCAATAGATCCTATGATACCAAGGTTGCCGGTATCGTGGCTGGCGCTAAAGGATTGGGCTCTGGTGTGCGATTAGGGGCAGGTCAGTTTGACTACGATGTCGCTCTTGCAGGTAGGGTCTATTGCAAGGTTGATGCAACGGAGAAAGCTGTACAGGCAGGTGATTTACTCACTACATCTACAACACCGGGCTATGCCATGAAAGCTGTGGATTATGCTCGTAGACACGGTACTATTTTGGGAAAGGCCATGGAAAGTATCGAAAAAGGCCAAAAAGGACAAATATTAGTTCTTGTAACCCTGCAGTAAAATAAGGAGGTTCCGAACATGAAAAAGTTACGAAATATAATATTAGTTGCTTTGTTAATGACTGTGGGTTTTACAATACCAATCCAAGCAAGTATGGTCGCTACAAACAAGGCGCTGACAGTGGCGAATAACTGGATTAACGTCATTATCCAGAAAAAGGGTAGCTGGGGTGGAGCTAATGATGCCTTTGTGCAAGACATACAGGAATTCAAGCGTGGTGGGCGGATAATCGGTTACTTTTGTAATGTCGAGCCGGCCGGTTACATTGTGGTTTCTCTTCGTAGAGAACTGGCGCCAGTAAAGGCATATTCGGCCATCTCCAGTATCGATCCGGAGAGTGATGAGGGCTTAGCCGACGTCATTAAACTCGGTATGGAGCGAATCTTAAACGGGATAGAGAAACAGGTTGGTCCGATCGAGTCGGTGCGTACAGAAGATGTTCAGAATATTCTTGAGATTAACTACTGTGATGTCTGGGCAAAGCTAGATGGAGGAACAATAGGGATAGAAATGGATTATCAGGGAGGTGATCCTTCATTACTATCCTCAAGTTGGCATCAAGGTGATCCTTATAATCAACAATGCCCAACGCCGGCAGATGTTGGAGATCCTGACTGTACAGAAGCCCGTTGTGCTGCGGGCTGTGTCGCAATAGCAGGTGCTCAAATCATGCGTTACTGGAGCTGGCCACCTTATGGACAGGGACAACTGCCGGGGGTACGTCCTGGCGAAGTCGTCCACTATGAGGACAGTTATGACTGGCCTAATATGCCCGACAGAAATTTTTCAACGACAGACCAGAATGATGCAGTTGCCGAGTTGTGTTATGAAGTTGGAAACGCAGCCAGTATGAACTATTGTACCTTGGGGACCTGTGGATCAGAGACGCCGACATACGGTCTGGAGGATGCATTCGAAAATCAGTACCGATACTTCAGGGATGCCGGTAGTAAGCGACACAATCGTCCCGACTACACTGCAATCGATTGGTTCAATCTAATGAGAGAAGAATTCAACGCAAACCGACCAGTGGTATATAGAATACCCGGCCATGCTATCGTAGGCGACGGATGGCAAGTGGTTCTCGGTGAGCGTCAGTATCACATGAATTATGGCTGGAATAACAACAGAACTACATGGTACGCCTTGGATGGTTTGCACAACGGTGATCCAGATCATGAATACATGCTGATAGATATTTACCCAGACAAGGCCTTGGGCAGTTTCATTGCGCCAGGAACAATTAGCACAAACCCATCATTTCCATATCGCTATTTTGATAGGGATGTTACTTGTAATAGCAATGTTTTTTCAGCGGGACAATACTTGCAGTTTCTGCCGGGGATCAGGGTGCTATCTACCAGCCAGATAAAATTCTCAGGCTTGCCTGGTCTTGTCACACGACTTTACAGTAGAGGTGACATATTGAGAGGCATCCGTATCGACTATGGGGCGATCAATATGCATGCAAACGGATGTATCAAATTTCATAAATAGGGACTTAAACCAGGCAAATGATGAACAAATTGGAAAAATGGTTGATTCATCAATTCCGAGTTATTCGAAACTATCATCGAATCAGGAGAGAATAATGAAGAATATAAAAACGATAACTTACATACCCTGTTCAGCAATTTCGGTATTATTGCTGCTGTTTATTGTGTCGTTTACATCGATTGCAAGCGGACAATACGAATTGAGCTGGTACACGATTGACGGCGGCGGTGGAAGAAGTAGCGGAGGACCGTACGAACTTCTAAGCACAATCGGTCAGCCGGATGCTGCTGCGGTCAGCGGCGGAGATTATGAACTGCTCGGCGGTTTCCTACCGGGCGGGCTATGGTGCTTTGTTGACTTTGAGCACTATGCAAAATTTGCTGAATGGTGGCTTGTAACCGGAACTGATTTGCCCGCTG
>WOR8_10008665_pt1 | contig 10624 bp, 13 predicted proteins | sample DeeMarSeWOR38_10_FD_19890 | JGI IMG/M metagenome (IMG submission 19890)
ATTTTTCAATCCTCTTCTCTGGGTTAGAGGGTCTTTCCAATCACCTTGAGTCCGTGTTTTCGGTACGTGGCCACGACTTGGACAACTTTTGGTAGTGGGACTTTCAATTCCTCAGCAATCTGTTCAGTTGTACGTGTCCCGTCACACAATCTGATGATACTCTGGTCTCCTCCTACGACCTTGGACATGTCACCCTCAAATTGGGGGCACTTGACATAGCGACCCATTTTACTGGTTGCTGCTGCTGTAGCTTCTTCACTTTCCTCAACCTGAGGCACTTCAATAATGCTCTTTGATGCACCCCACTTTAGCAGTTCAATGACCCTGTTGTTAGGCTGGAACATCGAGTCCGCAATCTCCTCAACACTGTTGGTTCCGTCAACAAGCATGAGGACGTCGAAACCAAAGTTTCGATACTGTGTCTTCATCTCTTTGTAGAGTGGCGAGTCCAATGAGAGGGCAGTAGCGTATTCGGACCCCCTTGTTGGGACAGTCCCAGGTTGTACGTTGAAATCATCTGGTGACAGGTCTGGTTTTGGTTCCTCAACTGGGGCTTCTACTACTACAGGAGTTTCAACAACTGGAGGAGGCGTTTCGACTGGAGCCTCTACAGGGATTTCGGGGGGAGCAGTTTCAACAGATGCCGCCTGAATAGCAATGCTCTCCAAAACCTGAAGGTTTGACTCGCTTGACTCCTCGAACTCCTCTGGTGGTGGTGGGAGTTCTATTCCCTCTAGGAGCCTCAGGACATTCTTGGTCTTTGCAATTGCCAAACCGAGTTGTAGTTCTGGCACATATAGAACTGTGAGAATCCAGTTATCATCGACAGGAGAAAGGACTACTAGTCCGCGGTCAGTATCTATCGTCATCAGACGTAGATCAGATTTGTATAGGGCGATACTATCTTTGACCCTCGGAAACAATTCATCAGGAAAAGCAAAACTAACGAATGGTCTTCCTACCTTTGTCATGAGTGAATAACCCAATACTTGGTCATCAAATCGAAGTTTCGAAAGAGCTCGTTCCAAATCTTTGGACATTAATAACACCTCACGGACTTTAGTCTGACCTTTTCCTGCCCGTCACTTCACATTTTCGAGAAGTCGTCGTAAAAGGATTGTGGTGATGGAGTAGAATTTCCAAGGTGTTGTCAGTCAATAACGGTTAAGAGGGATTGATGACCGTCAAGACCACAACATGAGAAACGTCCTTAGTGCAATTGTTGCAGCGGTAGTCGGTTCTTTTCTTCTAGCCATTTTACTGGGGATTCCAGAGCCCATTTATCCAGAACCGTTCAACATTGCTTGGATGCTCCTTGCAGGAAGTGAAGCACTTGCAGCAACAGCGTCTTTGGGTTTAACATCAGTCATCATTCCGTATCTGATCACCTGGCTAGTCGTTGGATTCTTGATAGGACCTTTCTCAAGAGTAGGCTGGAACACGTTACGTTCTACGTTGTGGGTTGGTTTCGTCCTTGCTATATTTGCCCTTGCATCTGAGCTCCTTCTCAACCCAGGATTTTGGATTCTCGAGGTGAATCCAGACCGCAACTATGACCTCTTGATTCTCTTTATTTCCTCGTTAATCATCGCTCTATTGTCCCTACCAACAGCACTTGCTTCATCATATTTGACAAACAGACTTGGACAACAGGCAGAACCAGAAGTACCAATTAAGATCGAAACGATTTGCGAGTGTGGGGCAGTCTTCAAATCTAAGCCGATGCTCTGCGCAGAGTGTGGGCGAAGTTTGACAGACTAACGATCCCGAGAGATTCCGCCTCCGAGGAGACCACCGATCGCACATGCAATAGCTGGATAGATAGTTCCTTCCAGAGCAGCCTGCATGATGTACATTGATCCAGGTTCAAAAATGGCCATGATATTGAATGAAGGGGATATCATGAAGAACAGTAACCAAGTGAGAAATGCGCCGATGACTGCACCGATAATCGCAGCCATTATTCCAGGAACCGCTAGCATATTGAGCACCGTAACCCACTAGTTCACCAAGGCTTGGAGAACCAAGAAAACCTGGAGATGGAAACAGAACTGTTCCAACAACTGCCAACCTCAGCTCAAGGTCACTGTGGTTTAAAAAATCAGTCACAACAATTCCTGAAATCAAGTCATTTGGAACGTAAGTCCCAAATGTGAGTACTATGAATGTTATTGCAAAAGCTGCTATCAGTCCTATTAGCGTGCCTAGACCTTGACCCAATATAGGTCCTCCATGATTGATGAATTACACTACCATCTTCTCTTTTTAGAGTTTTATACCTATGCCAGATGGTTTGCTCATCGGAGAGTGAGTGTCCATGTGCAGACTTCGTCACCCAGGGCCTTACAGGACTCTTGGTAACTCTCTGCTTGGAAGCCTCGTAGCTTCATGACGGCATCGAACACACCGCTCACAATGACACAATATTGCAGCCCAGGCATATCCGTAATCAGTACACCCGCACATATCGGACAGTCATCATCAGTGAACTTGATTGTCTTCTTGTCATCGCTAATCCAGATGTCTGAAAATTCCTGTCCAGAGTTTACCTTGTACGCAAGTTGAAGTGTCTTTGCGAATTCGTGGAAAGATCCGGCATGTTGACTGATTCGATCAGCATAGTCCATGAGCAGTGTTTCTCCGACACGAAAACCAATATCCTTCATCTTGAAATTAATCATGTCGACTGAATCACTGGTACTCATCAGGAGGTTCATTAACTCTCGGTAGCTAGCCTGAAAGAGCACCTTGCTGACTTTTGGTGTCATTGCGGTCCACGCGATTTTTCCTTTGATTCCCATTGTCTTTTCCTCCTCAGAATCTTGATTCTTTATCAGTACGTATTATTCTAAGAGTCTTCCCCCGATAGGGAAGTATGGTTTGCAACGCTTCAAAGTAAGGTATACCAACTTCTGTTGCGATTTCTTGTAGTGTTCTTTTCCCATTACAGAGTTCAATTACAGCTCTGTGATTCTTCTTCACTTTGTCTATATTGCCTTCAAACAGAGGGAGTTCGATTATCTCTTTTTGTGCAGGTTCCTGAACATCAGGACACTCTAAAGAAACAATATTGTTGGTAACACACCAGGTTATGATTTCAATGACTTTTTCCACAGGCCGGGATAGATGTTCAGCTAGTTTGTAGACTGTCATTTTCTCGTCTACTATGAGGAGGATGTCAACACCGACGTTGGAGAACTTCTTCTTTATTTGAACATTCAACTCCGAGTCAAGCGACATCGTCTCACTATACCGCTCAGCCCTATGAACAACACAACCATGTTGAACTACGACCTCTTCTTCCTCTGGTTCTTCCACCGGTTCAGGAATAAGTTCGGGTTCAGGCTCTGGGACTGCTTCGGGTACATCAACAATAGGTACAATCTCAGGTTGTTCGACCTCTGTCGTCTGGGGTGTTTCTACTGGTTTATCGAAAACCGCCTCCATCGAGATGGGTTCAGGAACTGGCTCCGGATCATCTTCGAAACTTGGTGGAGGAGGAAGATCTACCTGGATAAGCAAGTCGACAACTGCTTTGGTTCTCGACAATGCACCTCCCAGTTGAAAGTCAGGCTCAAAGAGAACAGCAAGGACCCATAATGGATTCACTCTGGCGAGGATGACGATTCCTTTGTCGGTCATGATGTTGACCAACCTCAGGTCAGAACCGTGTATTCTCAGAGTTCCTTTGATCTGGGGGAGAACTGCATCAGGCAAAGAAAACGAAAGGAAAGGATGTCCATCGGCAGTTATGAGAGCATACCCGCTGACCGACTCATCAAACTTCAGTTTAGTCAGGACACGCTCTAGCTGCAATTTGTACACCTAACCGAACGTCACAACATCATCGAAACGACAGTAATTACGATTTAAGTAACTTTGTGCCATCTCTTGAAAGGGGAGGATTACCCTCTAAAAACATCCTGGTATCTGTAAGGGAGGGATGGCTGGCGTCTGGAGACATGATATAGAGAGCAGCTACTGCATTAGAGAGTATGAGGCGGTCAACTGGTTCAAGCTCAAGAAGAGTCCCATATATGTCACCGGCATTCCATGCATCTCCGGCTCCGCAGACAACTCGACTCTCAACTTCAAATACTGGGACTTTGGTCGTTTCTCCTTTGTCAAAGCTAGCAGTATAGTACGGAGTGTGTAGGTCGATTCGAACACCAGTTTCATTGGAAACATACTCAGCAGCCTTAAGCCAGTCTAGTGGTGCGGATTGACTGCCTTTCCAACGACCTGAAACACCTGAAAGACTCTCAGCAACCCATCTCACTTCATTCTCATTAAGCCCGAAAACATCAACCAAACCCTCAGACATGACTTGCTTGACAAGTTTCCCTACAAGATCAGGATTGCCAGACGGATCACCCATATCCATGAAGGTTAACGCGTCAGAAGATTCCTTCACCAATTTGAAAAGATCATGAGCCAATTCAGAACCTTTCAAATTGTGATTGAGGTTCACCAATGCGACAAGACCGCTGCCATTGATGACCTCAATATCAGATTCAGTGAGGTCCTCGAATGTGAACTCTCTTGCTGAACCACTGTCACTGATCATTAGATTGACCTTTCTCCCCTTGTATTCAGTTTCAATTGAAACTGTTGAAGACATGCGGCCAGTCGTTTGAATATGGTCCAAGTCCAAATCTGTACTAGCGAGAGCACGAAGGAGAGAGCTTCCATGTTCATCTGTTGTAACAATGAGTCGTGGATTTAGACCAAGTGTCTGAAGAGCAGATGCTGTGTTGACAGCATTACCGCCCCTACGGACAAATTGTTCGTTCTCAAGGAGGTTTCCACCACCCTGTTCTGCAAGCCTTTTCAGACCATCAATCAACTTGTCAAGTGATTCGATTATAACAAAGTGGTCAACAAAGAAGTCTGGTAGGACAACTGGATAGTCAATTTCCTTCGGGCTCTTCAAAATTGAGATGAGTCGAGTATAGTCCAACTCGCCCCGCTCCCAGGCATAGACATGAACTACTTTAGACCTTGTTCAGAGCTGCCTTGACCATGGCAGTGATTCGCTCTTTCTCGATACCGGTCTTCTTCGCGACTTTAGGAATGTCACAATATGCCAGATCAGAGATTGAGAGAATTCCAGCTTTTGCAAGGAGCTTGGCCTCAGCAACCTTAACACTTCGAAGGGTTGCAAGTTCCTTAGCAGCATCATCAGCATCCTTGACTGGTGCAGACTCTTCTGCCAATTTCTTAACAAGTTCATCGAGATCTTTCATGTACTGGTTCAGAGCTTCGACATTTTCCGGATGTACTGTCTTCCTTCGAAGATCTACAATCAGACCCATTTTTCTAGCATCATCTATCGTAAGGCCTACCTGCTTAGCTTCTTCAACACTGAAGCCGCGGCCCCTCTTAGGGCGACTGTCACCGGGAGACTTCACCATAGGTTCTGCAATAATGTCATAGCTCATCGGTTATACACCTGACTCGGCATCGTGCTTTGGGTCCGCTTATTAGCCTTTCGAGATGGCATAATTCACATTTGGTAAATGGCTGCATAAAGGGAATTGTTTCCCTATCTTTTAGATACAATTTGATTGAACCAAATAGACCCTTCAACAACGATGATACACATTGCAAATGGAGTGATGAGGAGTAATGCAGCTCCAGTGTCCATACCAGGAGGAAATCCAAATATCAAGACTGACCATGCTATGAACAATATTACTGATGCTGATAGGAGAACAATATACCTTCCTGGACGTTTTATTGAATTCTCATTTGTTTTCGTCAATGTAGCAGCTCACTGTCACTCATCGCATACAGAAGTTAATCAACTTTATTTCAAATCGTCCTTTAATAAAAGACGGTCATAAAATTCCTGCTAATTGATCTTTCGAGATGGCAGTTGAATTTCTCTCTGAGAAATTACAGATTCAAAAGAATGTTTCTGTGAAAGACCCCGCAATCACATTCTGCACATTCATCTTTGAAATCTTCATGGTCTTTACGAATGTGACCACAAGTACATTGGTCTAAATTTCTGATATTCATTCTTTCACCTCTTTTTCAATTGCGGATTTGGACTGATTTTCCCTGATTTGTTCGAGTAGCATGTTAAGGATTCTATGAGGTCCGTATCCGTTTCTTACACGGGCTCTATTGTATAGAATCTTTGAATTGATTTTCATCTCTTCCATTTTGAGTTCCTGCTTGAGATGTATTTAGTATCGTAACTAAATCTGTGATTTCTGAAAAACAGACACTTCAATTATCAGACAATATGGTCTGGAATAGTAGGTTTACATCAACCTATTCTGTCTCTCTCACTCTCTGCGATAGGATAGAGGAAATGTGTGTTTATAAACTTGGGCATACGATGGTGTGAGTTGTCAACTTCTATACATGTCTTTTCAGGACAAGCATGACAAGGATAACCACAACAAGGCTACCACTAACAGTCACAATAATGATGTCCATAGAGGGGGCGAGACTACTAACTGTTGGAGAGGATGTGGTTGTGGTCGTTGTATCAGGTGCTGAAGTGGTTGTCGTCACCGGTGTTGATGAGAGAAGTACAATGTCAAGCCTAAATACTGCAATATTATCCACAAACTCATGCATGTGATAAAGCTCAAGCACACCATTTGACTTCTGAAACTTGACCTCCTTGTGTTCTCCAGTTCCAAGAACTAGATCATAATACTCGTATGCAAAGGTGGTTTCATCGTTCAAGAAGCCTGCATCAATTGGAAAAGCATCCATCAACTGACTCCAATTCCCCACGGGTAGAAGATTGAATCCAAATGGCTGCGGCACAGTTGAAGGGTCGAAAGGAATATCGTGACTCCAATACATCGACACATTGAATCCAGTCTCACTCAGGGTCCAGACATCAGCTGGGTCAATACCCTCGGAGATATCGGCCAACTCATTTATGATGATATAGAAGTTATCTTGAAATACTACTGTCTTAGCGCTGTTCTCGACGGTCCAGCTATAATCATACCTATCTCCTGTCTGAACAACCCACTCGAAATCAATCGAAGCGGATGTCAAAACAGGGCTACCAAATATGAGAAAGGTTGCGAGAACTACTAGAATCAATGATCTTCTCACTTACACCAATTCTCCAATATTGACTTAATTATAGTGAATTTTGTTAATTAAGTATCAGATAGAGCAGTTTTACTAGAAATACATCAATCAAAAATCGTCTAAGGTCATCTGTGTGGTCGATGAAGCCTGGAGCATCCGATCAAGTTTCACCTGCTGTTTGTTGTTAATCTTGTTCATCAATGAGAGCATCTGAAATGCATTAAGAGGAGCATTCCCTGCGAAGTGATTATTGAAGTAGCCAAAAGTAGTTTCGACTGAGTTGATCACCTGTTCGAGACGAGGAACCCAAGGTTCGAGCTCCTCAAGTGAATACCTGTAGTTGAACCATGGATTTTCTCCGTGTCCATGCCAGCGGATGTAGGAGAAGTCTGCTGTTATTCTTAGGTCGATGGGAAGTCTGGGTTCATCCACAATCACATGAGCGATGCCATAATCTTCGATCAATGACCAGACCGTAGGAACCAGCCATGACTCGTCACGGAACTCAATCGCGTACCTAAAAGCAGGATCAAGAGCAGAGAAGAAGGCTTCCAAGTCACCGAACTTTGAAAGTTCCCACGGGGGTAATTGAATCAATAACACCTGAACACGCCCATGGAGAGGCTCGAGTAGTTTGAAGAACTCATTGAGTGAGTCCCCTCCAATCCCCTCCTTCATTCTCAGGTCTAGACGTGTGTCGTGTGTGACAGTCTTTGGAAGTTTAGCTGTGAAGAAGACGTTTTCATCCAATGAAGAAAGGTGCTTCACAAAAGTCGGTTTGGGAAGTGCATAGAACGTGGAGTTGATCTCAGCTGTGTAAAAGTACTTGAGATACTGCTGGAGAAGAGACCCTCCAGTAGCATAGAAGATACCACGCCAGTCCTTCTCATAGGACCACCCACTAGTCCCGATATGTAGACCTTTCTTCATCAATCTCACTCCTTAGGTACATTCCAATTACTATTTGTCTTCCGGCCAATTATCAAGATAATGAAATTCATAAGAAGGATGTTCGAAACATTCCTGTGTGAAACCGATGATTGCTGAGAATGTGAAGGCGGAGTTTAGCAACCTTGAGATCCACTTGGGGGATTTCAGTGAACGCAAGTTCAAGATGAAGTGTGTTGTCTCCTACAGCGACCAGTTACTTGTCATGGATGGTGGGAAGAGAGTAGCCAAGATGCATGCACGCAATATCGGGAAAGTTGATCTTGAGAAGAAAGCCATCAGGATTGCAGCCATGAATTTTGAGATTCAAGAGGGCGATGAAGTCAACGTAGCAAGTGGTTCTATTCGACTAGAACTAGAAGACGTAGAGGCTTGGTACAAGGAACTCTGGGAGTAGACCAAGACCTTTAAACGGAACCAGTTCAGAGCCAATGAAGCGGAACCATTGGTGGTGTGGCGATGTCAGAGAAGATTGAATTTGTTGAGCTGAGGTTTCCTGATCTGCTTGGTAGATTGAAGGCCATGATTGTGCCCTGCAAACCCACTGAAACTCTTCAGGCTGTTCGCAACGACCCGTTGTTCAAGAAAGGAACTAGTTGTGATGGAAGCTCTGTAACTGGACTAGCCAATGTTGAGGCATCGGACCTTCGCTTAGATCCTGACCCAGCATCATTGATTGAACTACCGTTCGTCGCACATCGGACTGCGGCAGCAATGTGTTTTGTAAGAAAGAAGGAGGCTAAGGGAAAGGAGTTCTACCCTCTAGACACTAGAGGACTACTACACAAGATCTGTGAAGAACTACTTCCAGGAAAGATGGAGCTGAAGGTAAAGGTGGAACCAGAGTTTCATCTCATTGATCAAGACAACGAGCCCTTCGATGAAGCAGGGTATGCTGACACCTTTCCAAAGAGTCCCGGGATGGATATCCTGTTGGACATTTCGGCTGCTCTGATTACCCTAGGGATTCAACCTCGGGTCATTCATCACGAAGTGGGAGAAGCTCAACAGGAAATCGAGCTGGAATATGCAGATGCACTGAAGATGGCTGATGACATTCTAATCTTCAAGAATCTAGCTAGATCAATCTCTCAGAACCAGGGAGTGGATGTGACCTTCATGCCGAAGCCCTTCGAGAACCAAGCAGGAAATGGTCTCCACTGTCATCTTCAGCTATGGGATGGTGACAAGAATTTGTTTGGAGTGGATGACACTTCAGAACTCTCTGAAACCGCAAAAATGTTTGTGGCTGGACTGATTGAACATTCTCCAGCAATTACAGCATTTGCGAATCCAACAATCAACTCATACAAGCGCCTAGTGCCACACCACGAGGCACCAGTCTATATCACATGGGGGATGATGAACAGAACAGCTTTGATTCGAGTCCCGCTATTCAGTACAGGTGAGAAAGCTGCAATTGAGTTTCGATCCCCTGACCCGATGGCAAATCCCTATCTCCTCTTCACTGCTATAATCGCTGCAGGGATGGATGGTATCAACAGAAAACTGACACCTCCAGAACCTCGAAGCGAGGACATCTTCCATATGACTGATGAAGAGAGGGACAATCTTGGAATCCAGATTCTCCCGACAGCACTGGATGAGGCACTCGAAGCTCTGGTGAATGATGAAGTAATCAGCGGTGCAGTTGGTCCAGACATCATGAGAGCCTACATCAACCTGAAGAAAGAGGAGTGGCGTATTTACACAAGTCAGATTGTCACTGACTGGGAATGGGAAATGTACGAGTACCACTAACTCTCATTGAAGAATCCTGATAGTCTGTCGAATGCTTCATCAACAGCTTCGGGAGTCAGTGGTCCAATTGAGATCCTAACATGACCCTCACCAGGGTCACCGAATATTACTCCTGGCAGGATCAGAGTCCCGGTTGACTGCAGAATATCCATCACTAATCTTCTTGAGTCGGAACACCCCTTCACTCGTGGAAACATGTAGAAGGTCCCCCGAGTGTGGATTGGTTCAAAGGCATCAATTTCTCTCATCCTGAGATAAGCTAGGTCTCGGAGGAGATTGAGACGACCAAGTTCTTTGTCCACTTCATCGAGACCTTCCTTTAGAATCTCAAGAGCAAGCAACTGCCCAGCAGTGGGAGCACAGATTGTAACTGTGTCCTGAACCTTTAGGAATTCGTTAGTGAATGCCGGTGGCCCTATTATGAAACCCACTCGCCAACCACTCATACCGAAGTCCTTAGAGAAGCTCCCAAGTGTCAGAACATGTTCACCAGCATCCCTTCGTGTCCGTGGACTGTAATGCTCGGCCCCCTCGAAAACCATTCGAGAATAAGTCTCATCTGAGATCAGAGTGATATCATGTTGTAGACATAGGTCTACAATTTCATCAACGATCTTCTTGCTATAGACTGCGCCCGTGGGATTGTTGGGAGATATCAGAGAGATTGCTCGAGTCTTCTCATTGATTGCTGAAGCAATCGCATCAACCCGCGGTTGAAATTCCGAATCGACAGGGACCTCTATGGTTTCGCCACCAGCCAATTTGATAGCCATGATGTTATTGAAATAGTAAGGGCTGGGGACAATTACGTTCTCACCAGGTTCTATCAGGGTGAGAATCGCTCCAG
>WOR8_10007573_pt1 | contig 10623 bp, 5 predicted proteins | sample DeeMarSeWOR38_10_FD_19890 | JGI IMG/M metagenome (IMG submission 19890)
TGGTCTGGACTGAAACTGGTGGGGATATCGTCTTTGTTGAGGCCACCAAGATGAAAGGAAATAATAAGTTGATCCTCACCGGCTCCCTGGGAGAGGTCATGCAAGAGTCGGCCCAGGCTGCCTTGAGTTACATCCGGAGTAACGCCGCCCGCTTCGAAATTGACCAAGACTGTTTCTCCGAGCATGACATCCACATCCATGTACCTGCCGGCGCCATTACCAAGGATGGGCCCTCGGCAGGGCTTACCCTGGCCATGGCCCTGATTTCGCTGCTGACAGGCAGGCCCGCAAAAAGGGAGGTGGCCATGACCGGTGAACTGACCTTGACTGGGAGGATTCTCCCGGTTGCTGGGATCAGGGAAAAACTGTTGGCAGCTCGACGGGCAGGAGTAAAGACTGTTGTGTTTCCTGAAAAAAACAGCGTTGATCTCGATGACCTTGCCGCCGATATTCGTGCGGATATTGAGGTGGTTCTTGCCAGTAGTGTCGATGGGGTGATAGATCTCGCATTGCAATAGGGACTTTCCCCTTTGGCTTCGTTCACGCCTCCTGGGAGTTCTCTTCAAATCCCCAGCGCTTAAGCTTTCGCCACAAAGAAACCCGATCGATCCCCAGTATCTCGGCAGCCCTCGTCTTATTCCCGTCTACCTGTTTCAACACCCAGTTGACATATTCCACCTCAGTCTCCTCCAAGGTGGGGAAACGCTGGCCCAATTGCCGATAGACCTTGAGGGAATACTGCCCGAGTTCCTGGGGGAGGTGTTTCGCCAGAATCTCCTCTCCGTTACAAAGGACAACAGCCCGCTCAACGATGTTTTCCAGCTCACGAATGTTCCCTGGGTATTCGTAATTCCTGAGGACTTCCATGGTTTCATCCGAGAAACCCTTGATGGATTTTCCCTGCATTTCGGCATACCGTCCCAGAAAGTGATGCGCCAGCAGCGGGACATCGTCCCTTCGTTCCGCCAGGGGAGGAAGGTGGAGACTAACGACATTCAGACGGTAGAAAAGATCCTTGCGGAATCGGCCTGTTTCCACCTCCTTGTTCAAATCCTTGTTGGTGGCAGCAACGATACGGATGTCAACTTTTATCGGTTGGGTTCCCCCAACGCGAAGCAAGGACTTCTCTTCTATCACCCGCAGAAGTTTGACCTGCATGGAGGCAGGCATATCGCCGATCTCATCAAGAAAAACAGTACCCCTGTTTGCCGCCTCCAAAAGACCTACTTTGGTGGTGGTGGCTCCGGTAAAGGCATCTTTCTCGTGACCGAAAAGTTCATTGGTAAGGAGCTCCTCAGTGAAAGCCCCGCAGTTGAAAGCGAGAAAACGCTCTCCGGCGCGGCCACTCTGGTGATGAATCGCCCGAGCGAACAGCTCCTTGCCCGTACCTGTCTCGCCAAAAATAAGGACATTACAGTCGGCGGGCGCAACCTGACCCACCAACTCGACAAGCTCTTGGATCTTGCTACTCTTGCCTATGATAAAGGGAATTCCCACTCCTCTGCGGGAATCCCGTTTGAGTACCCGAATCTCGTCCTTGAGAGCCTTTTTTTCCAGGGCTCTCTTGGCTATCATCCGCACTTCATCGATCTTGTAGGGTTTGGGTATGTAGTGGTAGGCACCCTTTTGCATTGCTTCAATGGCAGTGGCCAGAGTGGCGAATGCGGTTAGCATCACCACCTCGGTATCGGGATACTGCTCTTTTGTCCTGGCCAGAACCTCCATGCCATCCACCTGCTTCATTTTCAAGTCGGTCATAACCAGGTCGAATTCAGTGTTCGCCAGCTTCTTGAGGGCAGTAATTCCACTATCCGCTGTTACAACATCATAGCCATCTTTTGTCAGAATGTGTTCGAGGTTCTCCCTGGCAATGGCCTCGTCGTCTACGACAAGTATCCGGCTTTTGTCCATCTGACGTTAGTCTCCCAAGCGATTTTGCTCGCTCAGCGGCAACCTGATGGTGAAAACGCTGCCCTCTCCTGCCCTGCTTACAACGCTGAGGGTTCCCTTGTGCTGTTCGATTATCCCGTGGGCCACCGACAAGCCGAGTCCGGTACCGTAGCCAACCTCTTTGGTGCTAAAAAATGGATCGAAGATGAATGGGAGGTGATCTTCGGGGATACCGCAACCGGTATCCTTGACTATGATTTCTACCTGTTTCGCTTTCTTATCCTCGGCTGCGGTTATGGTAATGCGACCCACCTCGTCGGGCATGGCCTGAGCGGCGTTCAACAAGAGGTTGAGGAGCACTTCCTGCAGCTTTTGACCATCTGCAATGATATCCAGTTCCTCGGGAATCTCGGTGAAGATTTCCACTCCTGCCGGTAACTGGCTGGAAACAAGTCTGGTGGTCCTGATTACCAGGTTTTCAAGGTTAATCCAACTCTCCTGGAATTCTCGCTCCCGGGAAAATTCCAATAAACCCTTAACGATGTCCCGAGATCTATCCACCTCTTGATCAATGTTATGGAGGAGTTTTCCAATAAACTCTGAATTGCCGCCATCTATTTCCTCCTGCAAAATCTGGCACGAGGTGGAGATATTGTTCAAGGGGTTGTTGAGCTGGTGGGCGATTCCCGATGTCAAAACTCCCAGGGAGGAGAGCTTCTGAGCCTGTACGAGTTGGTCTTGCCGCTTCTCGAGTTCGCTGATCATCTTATTGAATGCCTCCACCACAGACTGGGTTTCATCCCTGGTCTGCACCACCGGCAGCGGTTTGAAATCCCCCTCGGCGATCCGCCTGGTGGTTCCCTCAATAATTGTGAGCGGCTTGACAATTTTCCGAGTCACCAGCACAGTCAGAAAGGAGCCTAGAAGCAAGAGAATTGAAGCGAAGAAGAGAATCTTGCTCTTGAGTGATTTGACGATTTGCTGGATCCGGGTGTGCTCGAAGTCAGATAATCTCAGAGAGAGATCAACGAGATCCTTGCCAACGTGCCTGATCTCTGCCTCGATCTCCTCTCTCGTTCTTGGGCTAGAATTGTGTTTCCCTTTTTCGGCCACAAGCTCCCGCAGAAGCTGACCATAACTATCCATCTCGCTCTCGAGTTTTTCCAGATAGGTAATACCCTTTAAGCCCCTGACGTCAGGATGTAGGCGCAGATATACTTCCTTGCCTCTTTCTAAGTGCGTAAGCGCCTCCTTAATGTTCTCTTCTTGTCCGTAGAGAAGGAAGTTTTTTTCATAACGCCTGGCTTCTAAGAGGGTATCATGGAGTTCGTAGCCCCTAACCACAAATCCAATTTTGCGCTCAACTGTTAAGAGGTTGCGGTAGGCAATGATACCAACACCCACAAAGGCAACAATGGATAGGGTAAAGCCTAGGATGACCTTTCCCCGAATGGATAAATGTATACTGGAAAAGAATTTTACCACAGTAACCGTGCCCTGGTTCCTTCCGATCAATAGTTTCCATATTAGAGTACATGAGGCCAAATGGCAAACGGCAGGATTGACTTAGTGCAACTATTCATACACTATGTGTGAGGTCAGAGTGAAGAGAAGTTCTCAAGATCTTGTGATAGATATCAGTAGTCGCGAATTTCAGGTCTCTTGCCAAGATGTAAACTTTCATAAAAGTTTAGATATGCGTATGGTAAGTTTTCGGAGACATGAAGGACTTCACATCTATAGCAGATAGCGCAAATCTAGCTTAACAAAGCAGAGCATAATATATTGTGGCGATCAATGGAGCAAAAGAGCGCGGAATTTTGGTGATTATCCGGCTTTTTTCGTCGAGAGGCCGACTGAGTTCTAATAGCTTTATCATTGAAGCCTTCCTCTACGCCTTCTTGTCTGCGGTATCAAGACCAGAAACCAGTCACCTCCAATGGAAATAGAGTTCTCCGCCGTCTTGATCCGGGTGTATTCACAGAACACCAGGCGAAAAACCTCAAAACAGCATCAAAGAGCTGCCTCATCCGACAGCCGACCGGTCCCAAACAACCTCTTGATGTCTTCTACCACGAGATACAGGCAAGGAACGAGCACAAGGATAATCAGAGTGGCAAAGATGATTCCGAATCCCAGCGAGATGGCCATGGGGATTAGAAACCTGGCCTGACGCGAGGTTTCGAAAATCATGGGCGCCAGCCCTCCGAAGGTGGTAAGGCTTGTCAGCAGAATCGGTCGAAAGCGGTGGATGGCTGCCTCACGAATAGCTTGGTTTCTACCCAAACCAGCACCCTGCTTCCTGTTGGCAAAATCGATCAGCACCAGGGAGTCATTGACCACCACCCCGGCAAGGGCGACCACGCCGAACATGCTCATCACACTCAGGCTGTATCCCATGATCAGGTGGCCCACCACAGCCCCGACGATCCCAAAGGGAATGGAAATCATGATTATGATCGGCTGGACATAGCTGTTGAAGGGCACGGCCAGCATAGCGTAGATGACAATGAGCGCCATCATCAACCCTCTTAGGAGACTTTGCGTGCTTTCGCGCCGATCTGCCTGCCGTCCTTCAAAGCTGAAGGTCAATCCGGAATATCTTTGCTGCAGATCGGGAAGAATTTCCGTTTTCACCGACCGCAGTATCAGGCCAGCCTTGCTCCTGGGACGAACATCGGCTGTCACTGTTACGATACGGCGACCGTCCCGGCGATCAATGGTGGTGTAGGCCCGACCGCGACTAATAATCACGGCTTCCCGCAACGGTATTTCCGATCCTGAAGGTGTGCGCAGGATCATCTCTTCAAGATTGTACTCCGAAATCCGTTCCGGCCGAGGTAGGCGAGCCATGACCTTGACCTCGTTCCGTCCCCGCTGCTGGCGGAGGGCCTCGGCGCCGTAGTAGGCATGGCGGACCTGACGAGCGACTTCCTGGGAGGTGAGCCCGAGGCTTCGACCTTCCGGGGTGATGCGAAAATCGAGCTGCTGCTTTCCCGGGGAAAAGCCGTCGTCGATGTCCTCTGTCTCAGGATAGAACGCCAGGGCCTCCGCCAGCTCCGCGCCGGCCTTCTCTAGGACACGGACATCGCGGTGACTCAGCTCCACAGAAATAGCTGCCCCCCTGCCAGGACCTCCGGCGTCGGATTCAAACTTGATTGATTCGAGCCCGGGAATGATTCCCACTTCCGTGCGCCAGATTTCTGTCAACTTCGCTGTAGAAATGGGACGCTCTCCCGGTGGGGTCAGATACAAACGCAATTCGGCTCGATTACCGTCGATTACCGCAAAGATGCCCTCAGCCAATCTGTCGCCGCCGTTTTGAGATATGACTTTCTGGGCAGCTTGCACCAATTTCTCCTGGACCTGTTCGGTTTTTTGAAATGCGGTGCCGAAAGGAAGGACTGCCGTTACCTTGGCGTAATCAGACTCCACTTTGGGAAAAAGTTCAAATCCCATTCTGCCGCTTTTGACGTACCCTGCCGTTAAAAGCAGCAAAGCAAAACCAATGGAGAGGGTCACATAGCGATAACGCAGCGCCAGGTCGAGGAAAGGTCCGTACCGGGTTTGTACCATGCGGCTGAAGAAACGGCTGAAGTTCTGTTGCCGGCTATGAAGCCATCCGAAAAACCCTTTGCTGGCGGACATTTTCTTGTGGCCAATATGCGCTGGGAGGATGAACAAGCTCTCAATCAAAGAGATGGCAAAGACGCTGATCACCACAATGGGGATCTGCTTGAAGACCTTGCCCATAAAACCAGGAACGAAGAGTATGGGCATGAATGCTACCATGTTCGTAAGCACGCTGAAGGTTATGGGCATGGCTATTTCCCGCGCACCTGTCACTGCAGCCTCGAACCAAGATAGTCCCTCCTGATGATGGTAATAGATGTTCTCTCCCACCACGATGGCATCATCCACCACGATTCCCAGGGTGACGATAAAGGCAAACATGGACACCAAGTTAATGCTGACTCCAAAGACCCGCAGTATCAGCATTGAGCCAAGAAACGATATGGGGATTCCCAGGCTCACCCAAAAGGCCAAGCGGGCCTCGAGAAAAATGGCCAGAAGAATGAACACGAGACCCAGGCCCAGAAAGCCGTTGCGCAGCAGCAAATCCATGCGCTGTTGGTAGATCTCGGATCGATCGTAGCGGCTTTCAAAGGCAACGCCCGGCGGTAGAACCTGGCTGTTGATAATGGCGAGTTGTTGTCTCACCGCCTGGGAGACTGATGTCGGAGTCTGATCCCCCACCCGGTAGACTTCAATCAATACCGCTGGCTTGCCGTTGAAGGTTGCAAAGTTGTCGGTTTCTTCGAAGCCGTCTCGAATGGTGGCGATATCTTCCAGCAGGACCCTGGTGCCTTCACGGGTGGTGACAATTGGTACGTTAGCGAACTCCCGGCCAAAGTCTCGCCGGTCCTTAATACGGACCAAAATATCGCCGCTTTCGCTTTTTATGGCTCCTCCGGGTAGTTCTACAGATGCCTGCCTGATCCGTTGCGCCACCTCGCCCAGGGTCAAGTTGTAGGTGCGCAGGCTGTCCTGTGAAATCTCGACACTGATCTCCAGGGGGCGAACACCCACCAGTTCCACCTGGGTGATTGCCGGATCCTGCAGGAGGCGATCCCGCACCACTTCAGCCAGCTCCCGGAGCACCCGCTCGCTTTGATTCCCGTAAAGGGCCAGAGAAATCACGAATCGTCTGCGTTTGGCGATCACCACCTGGGGCTCTTCCGCCTCTTCGGGGAACGAGGTGATCCGGTCCACCTCGTTCTTGAGCTCCTGAGCAATCGCCTGAACATCTTCCCCTTCGTGGATTTCCACCGTCACTTGAGCGATGCCTTCTGCGGCCGACGAGACTACTTTCTTGACCCCTTCCAGGTCGATGATGGACTCTTCAATGGCAAGTAAAATCCCCTTCTCGATCTCTTCAGGACTTGCTCCTGGGTAGGGAACTGTAATGTTAATCCTATCGAGCTCAAAATCAGGAAAGACCTCTTTCTTTATCTTCAGGCTAAAGATAATTCCGCCTACCAGGAGCACCAGCATCAGCAAATTAGCAGTAACCGAGTGCCCGGCCATCCAGGCTATGGTACCTCGGGAGAGTTTGTCTCTTTCCGCTGCTTTCATGATTATATCTTTTCACTAGTATTGAAGTTGCGACAGGTATGCAGCCTCTTCCACTCCCTCGTTGCTTTGCAGGGAAGGAAATTCTTAAAGAAGCAAAGGAACAGAACCGGGGTACTCACCCACTTCCCAGCTCAGTTCGTTGGTGGGGTTCAGCAGCCTTGGCACCTTCCACTTGGACCTTCATGCCGACCACGGGCGCGGCCAGATCCGACACAACTAATTTATCTCCCGGATTCAAGCCCTGGTCGAGGAACACCTTCTGCGCATCTCGCCATATAGTTCTTACCGGGCGGATATCCAGAGTAGAGTCATCTCTTACAATCCAGATGGTATTATTGTCCCTCAGGGCGGCCCGGGGGATGCTAAAGACTTGGCTCAGCAGCGAGCCCTCTACTTCAACCCGAACGTACTCTCCAATAAGCAAAGGGCGAATAGTCTTTCCTGTGTTTAGCAGTCCCAAGGGGTCCTTCACCGCGGCCAGAATTCGTGCCATGCGTCCCTCGGTCTCCAAGTCCCCAAGTAGCTTGATGACTTCGCCGGTCCGCTCGTTACCATTTCGACGAACCACCCGCATCTGTGACCCTCTTTGCCCTTTGCGGTTGGGAACGATAATCCATTTCAAATAGTCCACCGGCACTGAAATCTGTATCCAGTATTCATCCACACCCACCAGTTCAGCCAGGCTGTCCTGCGGGGTAACCAAGGATCCGATCTCAACACTCTTACTGCGAACAATGCCATTGAAGGGCGCCTGAATGGACGTCCTCTTGAGGTCTAGTTCCGCCTGTTTAAGTTCGGCCTGATCAGCCTTCAGTCTCGCTTGAGCCGCAGCCAGCTGAGGTTCCTTGGCCACTAGTGGTGGCGGCTTGTCGTTTGTACTGGTACCGGCGCCATAGAGCAGACCCCACTCTTCCTTGGCTGCATCAGCCTCTTCTTCGGCTAACTCGAGACCACTTTCTGCGTCTTTCACCTTGGCTTGAGCCAAGGTGACGGCCAATTGATAATCTTCCGGGTCGATTTGCAGTACCTCGGCGCCCTTTGTTATGTAGCCTCCCTCGATGAATTCGGGATGCAGCGACAATACTTTCCCTAACACCTGAGATCTGAGCACAACTTCGCGGGCTGGAACCACTGTGCCCATGGCCGGAACCACAACGCGATGCTTCCCAGGTTGAACGACCTGTATTTCGACCAAGGGTATGATCTTAGCTGGTGCCCGCTTCTGGGCTCTGGGGGCTTTCCGGGCAATGTAGGTCGCCACTACAAGGCCAATGGCAATAACGAGGAGTGACAAGAGCAGATTCAGGAGACGTCTCCCCTTGAGAGAGGTTGGTGCCGTCGTTCTAAGGTCGACTCTCTCCGTTTCTTTTTCAGTTGTCGGCTTGTGCATAGGTTTCAACTTCTGTCCAGCCTTATAAATCAAGTCTAACCTTGACTTTTGCTAACTCTCCAGTGGGGAGCAAAATTTCCTCCCTAAACACGCAAAACGTAATAGAATTAATATAGTGAATTTATATCAAACTACTAGAAAAGTCTATATCACTTTCCCTAATTTGAGACTGTTCAAAAACTTTTATTATTGTGAAATCAATAGGTTATAGAGGTTTCTTTTGGATAGTTGCCCCCACTTTTACGGCAATTTCATGAATGTAAAACGCTAATGACACAAAAGTTACCCCCATCTCCTCGATGGTAGTGGTTATTTCTTTTTGACTAGTAATTATACGTAAATTCAGTATGTTATTTTATTTCTTTGCTCCAATTCGGCATCATTAAGTGAACTTTGGCCATCTTTCCAATAAGTTCTGGAGATCTAAACATTTTAGGCCTTCGACTTGTTCCCTGGTATTAAAAATATGACAACCTTCTTCTAAAAACCCACGCTCGAATCAAGCCAATCCTTTTCAAGTCTTATACGAGGTCAGACAGCCCAAGCCGCTCAAGTGTTTCAACCTTTTGCAAGCCTGACTCAGAGTCCCAGCCTCGTAGTTCATAAAATTCCTTTCGCATCTCTTCGAATACTTCCCTATCCAAAGTTTGGCCCTTTCGACTGATCACTTCTTCGCCCTGTCCTGGTACGATCACATCGGGGTTCATGAACACGGTTGCAACCGGATCAACAAAATTGAATTCTTCCGGAACATCATCTACTTTGGGTCGCCGTCCTTCCCGTAGAAGAACGCGCCGTTGAAGATTGAATATTCTTTCGCCATACTGGTTTAGCCCGGTTTCATCAGTTTCGATGCCGGTTACGGCGGTAAAAATCCGACTCTCAAGGGTTGAATCTCCAAGGTTATCGGGGGTATTCCAGGAAACCATCAAAGGCCAGACGGAATCACACAACAGCAAGCTATCTTTCACGTAGGTTCGATCGATGATTTTTGCTGCTGCCACGGCCTTTCCTTCATGGGTATTCAGATCCCACGCCTTCTCGCTTCCCCAGAATTTAGTGGCCGCGGTCCGAAAGACCTCCGATGTCACCGGTGAAGATTCGGGATCGGCTTGATTCATGACCCATAAACCGGTTAACCAACTTACTTCGTGAAGCATGGCAATTGGCTGTCTAGGTTCCAAAGCGTACAGCAAGCCGTTCATAAGATATTCGCGTGCAGAATAACTGGCGCCATCTCCGACGCCGGATACCTCGTTTGAAAAATGCGCCTTGGCTTCCTCACCGAGCTTCTCGCCGGCTCGAAGAAGGCCGTCGGCCAGAATATCGCCAAATCCTTGCCGACAAGCAATCATATTGGCGAGATTCTCAAAAAACTCACGGGTGCCCAGTTTTGCAATATCAAGCCCGGTCTGCTTATCGGTGAGATAACCGGACTTGTAACAAGTATCCAACCACTGAACGATATTGTACATTTCCATTGTGCAGATGGACAAATCATTACAGATCCCTGTGGCATCAACAGCGGTCTCCATGGACTCTCCCGTTCTTCTTAAAACCCATGGAAAATAGACGAACATGGATTGACATTTTCTTACTACGTTCTTCCCGGACGCTGTTCGAAAAGAGTTTCTATACTTGCAATCAAGACCGCACTGGAAACAAGACGACTGTCCGGTTCGACGAACCTGTTCCTCCGGAAAAGGGGCTAAGAGCGGGTCACGCTTATTTAAATGGATTGTCAATTTATTGAGCTCTTTTAATTCCTCCGGTTTTGCTAACAATGGACTTTCCGTGCCCAATACCGCTACGGCCTTGAGGTTTTTTGATCCCATCACTGCACCGAACCCACCGGTGGCGCTCCCTTCATTATCTGTCATCAGATTGGCACTCCGGCACATGTTTTCACCGGCCACACCGGTCGTTACGAATCCGGCACATGTTTTCGCCGGCCACACCGGTCGTTACGAATCGCACATTTTTTCCATGAGACTTTTTTAAGATGTCCCGAACCTCATAAACACCCTTTCCCCAAAGCAAAGAACCATCTAAAATTTGGGCTTTCCCGTCATGGATCCAGAGATAGACCGGTTTTGCCGATCGCCCTGAGATCACCACACCGTCGTAGCCTGCTTTTTTTAAGTAGGGACCGAAAAATCCGCCAAGGTTCCCATAACAGAACCCTTCCGGCATCAACATGGGGGACT
>WOR8_10009711_pt1 | contig 10622 bp, 10 predicted proteins | sample DeeMarSeWOR38_10_FD_19890 | JGI IMG/M metagenome (IMG submission 19890)
ATTTCGCCGAGACCTGTGCCAACGTTCTCACCAATCCGGCCCACGATCCAACTGCCAAGATTCCAGAATACAAGGTGTGTGCCGTCAAGGTGGAAAAAGCGGCTTAGGGGCGCAAGAACCCTAACCACAAAGAACACAAAGAGCACTAGGGAATGTGATTTCAGATCGTTGATAGTAGATTGCACATTGCGAAATCTTCTAGTGCCCACTTGTTCAATCTGAAATCTACAATCTCAAATCTACAATCTTGTATATCTCTTTGTGCCCTTCGTGACCTTTGTGGTTTAATCTGACCCTTATTATTGTCACCTGCCAAGGAGGTTTGATGAAGGCAACAGTTGATCCAAACAGATGTGACATAGCAGGCATCTGTGTCGTGATATGTCCTGAAGTTTTCCGTTTCCACGAGGCTGGAACAGAAATGTTTGGAGGCAGCAAGAAAGTGTCCAAATAAGGCGATTCTTATAATTAGTGATTGAGCAACGTATTGAACTATCTGGTCGGCTGAGGACGGCGGCTCGCACCTCACACAGTAACCATTAACGGTGCCCGTTTTATTATTCATACGTTCTCTCGTGTGGATCTTAGAGTCATCAAAGGAGTATCTTCATGGGACACAGTAACCATTAACGGTACCCGTTTAACTATTCATACATTCCCTCGTGGTGGACCTTAGAGTCATCAAAGGAGTATCTTCATGGGCAAGTACAGAGGAAAAATATTATTGGCTGTGGATGGTTCAGATCAGGCTCTTGAGGCGGTGCGCTACGTTAGCCAATTTTTCCCACCCAAGCGTATGGAGGTTGTTCTCTTCCATGCGCTGAGTAAAGTTCCCGAGGGTTTCTGGGATGTGGAGAAAAGCCCAAAAGCCCAGCATTCAAGCACAAGCTGAGCAGCGTAGCAGCTTGGGCGACCCGGGAAGAGACATTGATCCGGGAGTTCATGGAGAGGGCGCGTCAGCTGTTCTTGGATAAAGGCTTCCCAGAGGATAAGGTCAGTGTCAAAGTTGGGGAACGGAAAAAGGACATAGCTAAAGAGATCATGGCTGAATCCAAACGTGGTTATGATGCGGTGGTTGCGGGACGTCTGGGAAAGAGTCAACTAAAAGATCTTGTCTGGGGAAGTGTTTCTAACAAGCTCATGGGGCGGTTGACCGATATTCCCGTCTGTGTAGTAGGAGGAAGCCCACAGGTTGGCAAGATATTATTGGCCATGGACACTTCGGAGGAGGCGATTAAGGCCTTGGACTTTGCGGGAAATATGATGGACATCACGGACTGTGAGGTAATCCTCTTACATGTCATTAGAGGTCTTGAATCTTGGACCGCCGACGCCAGTGAAGAGCTCCAGGAGGCTGAAAGGGCTGCAAAGATTCTTTTGGAAGACGCTATCGATCGTTTGGAAAGGGCCGGCCTTAATCGCGATCGCATCTCCACAAAGATCAGTTCCGGAGCGGCCAGCCGAGCTGGTGCCATCGTTGAGGAAGCCAGAAACTCCGGTTGTGGCACTATCGTTGTAGGGCGAAGAGGGCTGTCCCGAGTGAAGGAATTCTTCATGGGCCGTGTGAGCAAAAAGGTTTTACAACTAGCAAAGTGGAATGCGGTTTGGGTGGTAAGTTAGCCCTTGGGATAAGTTCTTCGTAGGGGCGGGCTTTATGCCCGCCCGCAATGGTAGACAAATCGAGCTTCTCGGGCGGGGACCCGCCTGCCACGCAAGGCACGAGCGGGCAGGTAAACCCCGCCCCTACTGGAGGAATGATTCGCCTATCACGCGCAAAAATCTTTGTCTTTCTGTGCAACTATATAAAATAAAAACGGATTCTCTTTTAGGTTGTAGGCAAGTGGATGATAAAAGCTGTCCCTGGGCCTCTTTTGTCTCCTTCTCCGCTTTCCAATATTTTTAGTCTTTCTGCAGATAAAGGACTCTCAACCTCAATATGCCCTCCGTGATCCTTAATAATTCCGAAGGTAACTGATAATCCAAGCCCCGTGCCTTCTCCCACCCCTTTGGTTGTAAAAAAAGGATCAAAAATTTTATTTATTATCTCCGGAGGAATACCTCTGCCCGAATCCATGAAAGAAATAACTATTTCTCCTGCATCCAAGTCGTGGTGGGTGGTAATGGCAATGGCACCATCGCTACCGATTGCATCATGCGAATTATTCAGCATGTTGATATAAACTTGTTTTAGTTTTTCACTGTCACCAGAGATAGGCGAGAGATGAGATGCGAAATTCCTGGTGATATAGATTCGGTCTATGTTTATGGAATGCTCCATCACCGCCAGCACTTCTTCAATTATTCGATTGATATCAATAGAGCCAATAATAGTTTGGCCCTCTCGCGAATAGAGGAGAAGGTCGGCAACAATTCTGCCGCATATCTTGGATTGTTCTTCGATCAGTTTTAGATCCTCAAAAGGTTCACTTCCCTCGGGGAACTCGTCTGCCAGAAGCTGGGCATGGGTCAGAATAACCTGAAGGGGGGTATTGATCTCATGGGCGACCCCGGCCGCCAATTGTCCCACTGTGGCCATTTTTTGTGATTCCATCAAACCTTCTGTGACTCTTCGGAGATCTGTCACATTTTTGGCAATCCCCTCGCACCCGGCGAATTGTCCCGAGTCATCCCTGATGGCATTGGCAGTAATGAGCATGTTAAGGATTCCGCCATCTTTTCTCTTGAACTCTACCTCATAATCTTTGATGTAACCCTGATTTTCCAGGGTCTGGCGATAATTGCGGGCATCAGCCGGATTTCGGAACACATCTTCAAGGGTCACCTGCTGTAAATCTTCCCGGGAGTCGTAGCCCAGTAGTTCCAAACCGCTGGGATTTATTTCGGTGATCTTACCCTTTTTATCGCATATATAGACCATGTCCTTTGAGTCCTGGAAAAGCCGGCTGTACTTCTTCTCTGAGTTGACAAGCTCTGCTGTGCGCAACTGAACCATCATCTCCAAATTGGTATTTAACTCGTTGATCTCCTGGTAGCGAGCCTCCAGTTCCTTGTGAGATCTTTCCAACTCCTGGCTCATCAATTTCATTTCGGTGATGTCAGCAAAAATGCCACTTATATAATCGAGTTTACCGTTTTCATCCAGGACAATTTGGCTTCTCTCCCGAATCCAGAAAACATCGCCGAGTTTGGTTCTTATTCTGTATTCTCGCAAATAGACTTTATCTTCCTCCAGCGCCTTTTCGAATGACTTCTTTATTGGCTCAATATCTTCAGGAATAACAATATCATACCAATTCAACTTCTTTGAATTGAAGTCTTCCTTTGGATAGCCGGTGAGTTTCTTGATCTTTTCATCCAAAAACTCTACCTCAGATCGCGCTAAAGATTCCTCCATCTGCCTGCGATCGCTAATATCCTTGAAGTCCTCCACAATACCCAGGATCTCACCCAGTTCATTTCGAAAAGGCGTTGCTGTGGCAATACACTGGATTCTGGTGCCATCCATCCGTTCTCTCTCGGTCTCCATTTCTATCCTATTCTCACCTTTCAAGATGCGTACAACATTACATTTGGGTGTATGACAGTGACGTCCCCCTAAAATTTCGTAACACTTTTTTTCGAGGCATTTCTCTTCCTTCACACCCGCCAGGTCAACAAAGGTATCGTTGACCCTGAGCACATTGAAATGTTTGTCCACTACCCGCATGCCGTCGGCTGCCGTACGAAAGATCTGCTCCAACTCCATCTTGGTTCTGGTTATTTCTTCTCTGGCCTCCTTTCTTTCAGTATCATCAAAAAAAATACCGCTTAGATGCTGAATGGCGCCAGAGGAATCACACACTATGGTACCCCTGTCCCGAATCCATCTTGTATGGCCATTTCTGATTCTTATTCTGTACTCTCTAATATAGGATCTATTCCCCCTCAATGCCTTTCTTGTCGCGCCTTTGACAACTTCAAGGTCATCCTCAATGATCAAATCAGACCACTTCATCCTTCGAGAATTAAAGACTTCCCTTGGATACCCGCTTAACATCTCAACCTTATCGTCAAAAAAATCAACGGTCCAATCTTCGTATCCTTTGTAGACAACACCAGGGATATTACCGAGCAACAGTTCATAATCGGCAAGTGATTCCTGCAGCGCTTCTTCTATCAAACTGGACCTGGACTCTTCCGTCTTGAGCCTTAAGATCTCGTCTTCAAGCTTTTTGACCTTTTCTTGTAATTCACTGGAATGTGATGGCTTCATGGAAATTTTACCTCTCGTTGTGTTTGTCCGGAAAAAACTATTGGAGGCGGGGCCGAATACCACTGACTCTAGCCGAACATCTTCATCAGGGATACACTCAGCGTTTTCCTCGAGAGATCGGACGGTTTAACGTCAGTGTTGGAAGGGATACGAAGCCTCTGAACAGGGAGAGAATGTAAGAATAGCCGAAAGCTGAATGCTTCCCAACTTTAGCTTGCCTGACTCAAAACATCGTCCACCTTTTTTTCCAGTTCGCCTCGGTCGATGGGTTTCATGCAGTAAGCATTCGCTCCTAATCGCGTGGCCTCCTCCACGCTTGCGTGGGTAGGGTAGCCTGTGAGCATGATGGTTTTAAGATCTGGTTGAACCTCTTTTAGTCGGCCAAGGACCTCGACACCATCTATTTTTTTTAGTTTTATGTCCAATATGGCGAGGTCAACCGGATGGTTGGTCACATGATCTATAGCCGCCACTTCATCCGTATAACCAAGAATTTCGTGTCCCCCTTTTTCCAATATTTTCCGGATTGCGTCTACTGCCTCCTGGACATCGTCTACAACTAGAATCCGAGCCATAGTGTTCACCCCCCGTTTGTGATCTGAATATGATGGATCCTCTGACTCCTATCTCCGCCCGGCGCACCTAACACCAAGGAATCTTCTTTACCAACTTTCTTCAGGAGCCATTCCTTGCAGGAATTAACCACAAAATGTTTACTTACAACTGACCTGTAAATCATTCTTTACAATTTTTCTTATCTTATATTATACTGAGATTTAAGTGCAAGTGATGAATTTCACCTGGATGACTCTTGCGGACAAGAGCTTCTCCAAGCGAGTGTTAGTATGTGTTGCAGCAACTTTCTCGCCGATCATGGATGTCAACCTGTCTGCTCCCCGCATTACCCTGGTTTCACTCACGCCCTCATCCGGATTTGCAAACTTGGAGACCTTGAGAGCTCTGTCCTCGTAAGAATCCCCTCGTCAATTATTACCTCCGACCTGGCCGAGGTCGGTGGAGTCTACCATACTAGTCTGTCAACTTGTATAAAAGCGAAATACGGAACCGGTACAAAACGTTATTCACGAGCAAGGATACCGCAGACTCATGGCCACGCTGCGATCTGAAAGGCGTAGCCTAATAGATCATTGGGAAACACCAGCTTGAGTAGTACCGTAGCTGCAGCAACCTAAATCTAACCCAATTCAAGGAATGTGAGCTTATGTTTTTCACTATTTCATTATACCTTGCCCTGGCAGTATTCGGAGTCGGTTTGCTTTATAAGATATCAACCTGGTTTCGGCACCGAATCGGTTTAGATGCGAAAGAATGTTCGACCGCAGAAAGGGCCGCTGCCGCCATCAAGGGGATCGCCATAACCCTGTTCAGCGGCAAAATCCTCACGCTCTTCCGAGTCTTCATTGTCGATGTACTCCTCCAGATAAGAGTGTTACGCCAAGACTTTCTCAGGTGGCTCATGCACATCTGTCTCTATGTTGGCTTCATGCTCCTCCTTCTGATGCATGCACTGGACAAGTTCATCACCTCTGTGCTCTTTCCAGAATACTATTCTACTATTAATCCATTCATGTTTTTAAGGGATCTCTTTGGGTTCCTGGTAATCCTTGGCATAGCCATTGCGCTCTATCGCCGCTTTATTATGAAGGTACCTCGTTTGCAAACCGGTGGCCAAGACTACTACGCTCTTACAATTCTTACTGTCATTATGATTTCCGGCGTTCTTTTGGAAGGGACCAAGATAACTTCTTATTCCAGATACCAGGAGATGGTGGAAGAGTACACCATTGCGGCCGATGAAGAAGAGCTCAGAGCTCTGGAAACCTATTGGGTCAAGGAATTCGGGGTTGTCTCCCCCACGGTAAAAGCCCCCTTTGACGATGAACTCCTGGAGTCGGGTAGGGAAGCCCACGAGATGTCTTGCGTCCAGTGCCATTCCAAGCCTCAATCGGCATTTTTGGGCTACACCACAGCCAAAATCATCAGTCCCATAGCTTTGGGATTGGACCGGGCAAAAATATCTACGATCCTCTTGTATATCCACTTTCTCGCTTGCTGGCTGGGTTTGGCCTATCTTCCTTTCAGTAAGATGTTTCACCTCTTTGCCAGTCCTCTGAGTCTTCTGGCCAATTCAGTGATGGACAAAGAAACCTCAAGTCCTGCCAATATCGCCACCAGACAAATTATAGAGTTGGATGCGTGCACCCATTGTGGAAGTTGTACGGTGAATTGCTCGGTTGGCATTGCTTTTGAGTCCATCCCAAATCTGAACATTTTGCCATCCGAAAAAATAGGTTCCTTAAGAAAACTTGCCTCAGGTAACCACCTCACGGAACAACAGCTCAGGCACGTGCAAGAAGGAATCTACCTCTGTACCAATTGCGAGCGCTGCACCCTTGTCTGTCCGGTTGGCATTAACTTGCAGGACATGTGGTTCAGCGCCAGAGAAGCTCTTCTTGAGCGAGGCTACCCTGAGTTTTTCGTGCTGTCGCCATTTTCTTATTACCGTGGGCTCATGCGGCAGTCTCTGGTTGAAGATGGTTACCGAGAGCCACTTGAGCGGGCCAGGGAGGCCATAGCTGCTGAATGCCACTTCATGAGCCCGAATAAACTCATACCTCTTAGCCCTGCCGACAGAGCGTTTAGGAGTGATCTGAGCCTTTCAGCTCAGGCAAGCACCTTCTCGGTTTGTTTTGGCTGTCAGAGCTGTACCACCGTGTGTCCGGTAGTGGCCAACTTTGACAACCCCGAAGAGGTCCTCGGTGTGTTGCCTCACCAGATCATGCATGCCTGTGGCTTGGGAGTGAGTGACCTGGCCTTGGGCTCAAATATGCTTTGGGACTGCCTTACCTGTTACCAGTGTCAGGAGCACTGCCCCCAGGGGGTCAGCATCACAGACGTGCTCTATGAACTGAAGAATGTGGCGGTGAAACAGGCAAAGCAAAAGGCTTCATAGCGGATGGGGATAAGCTTATGAAATTCGGACTCTTTCTCGGTTGCAACATACCGGCTCGTCTCAGTCAATACGAGACTTCCACTAGGGCCATTTTGGCCAGACTCGGCGTGGTATTGGCTGACATAAAGCAGTTTAACTGCTGTGGTTATCCCATAAGGAATCTTGACTACAAGACATTTGTTCTTGCTGCGGCAAGAAATCTGGCCCTGGCGGAAAAAAACAACGTGAATCTTTTGAGTCTGTGCAAGTGTTGCTACGGTAGCCTGAAAAAAGCGGACCATCTCCTCAAGGAAGATACTCTTTTGCGGCAAGAAATCAACAACATCCTCAAGAAAGAATACCTTGAATACAGGGGAGATGTTGAGGTCAAGCATCTTCTCTCCCTCTTGTATCATGATGTGGGTCTGGGGGGTATCAAAGAGAAGATAGAAAAACCTTTTTCCGGCCTCAATATCGCCACCCATTACGGTTGTCACGCTCTTCGGCCAAGCCAGATCGTTGCCTTTGATGATCCGGTGGCCCCTACCATATTTGATCAACTGGTTGAAGTGACCGGAGCTGAGTCCATCTCCTGGTCAGCCAAGCTTGATTGCTGCGGGGCTCCTGCCTGGGGCATCAACGACGATCTATCCATGGATTTAACCGAAAAGAAACTCAAAGACGGTAGACAATCGGGGGCTGAATACCTGTGCGCTGCCTGTACCTACTGTCAGATTCAGTTCGATACGGTACAAGAGATAATTCTCTCCAGCCGCGGCAACAACCTCAACCTTCCCTCTGTTCTCTATCCCCAGCTGTTGGGACTCAGCATGGGTATGGATGGAAAAACCCTGGGGCTCAGCATGAATCAGTTGTCTATTGACGGCATCGAGGATTTTTTCTTTGTACCGGAGTCAGAGGAAGTGGAAGGGTGAATAACTTTTTGACCTAATTTCATTGCTGTGACGGAGGATAGTAAATCCTGAATCCAAAACGATGTGAAGCTGGATGTGAGATCTGGGATGTGGGATATTAAATGCTAAGAAAAATGTTCGATCCCACATCACATATCGCACATCCCACATCAGGATTTGTTTAGGATTGCGAATTCAAAATAACCATTCATGAAAGTTTATAATGTCGTAAACCTACTCTAATGCTCTGAGGCAGGTGAAAAAATGACACAGAACAAGACCGGTGCAGTGATGGTGGTGGGCGGTGGCATTGCCGGCATGCAGGCTTCCCTGGATTTAGCCGATTCCGGCTACTATGTCTACCTGGTGGAAAGGTCCGCCTCCATAGGAGGCATGATGTCCCAGCTGGACAAGACCTTCCCCACCAATGACTGTTCTATGTGAATTATCTCGCCCAAACTGGTCGAGGTCGGCCGGCATCTCAACATTGAGCTTCTAACCCTCTCAGAGGTGGGTAGGAGTCAGGCAGTATCCCCGCTATGTTGATATGGAGAAATGTATCGCCTGCGGCATATGTGCTGAGAAATGTCCCAAGAAGGTGTTGGATGAATATGACGCTGGTCTCGGCAAGCGGAAGGCCATCTATGTGCAATACGCCCAGGCAGTTCCTCTCAAATACGTGATCGATGCTGAGAATTGTATTTATTTCGTCAAGGGGAAAGGCAAATGTAAGGCATGAAAGTAGGAGCGGTAGTGTTGGCCTCGGGTTCCAGGAGTTTCAGTCCGGCTAGCCGCGATATCTACGGCTATAATAGATCCGCCAATGTGGTCACCAGTTTGGAATTTGAGAGAATTCTTGCAGCTACCGGCCCCTACCAGGGCCACCTGGTGAGACCCTCCGATGAAAAGGAACCGGGGAAAATCGCCTGGATTCAGTGTGTGGGCTCCAGGGATGTCCACCTGGAGACGAAACCCTATTGTTCAGCGGTTTGCTGCACCTATGCCATAAAAGAAGCCATTGTGGCCAAAGAGCACAGTAAAGATTCGCTTGATACGGCCATTTTTTACATTGACATGCGAACGTACGGCAAAGACTTTGAGAGATACTACAACCGAGCCAAAGAGGTAGGGGTACGTTTCATAAAATCCAAGATCAGCAATATTGTCACCCTAGACGGCAACGTCAACCAACTTATCCGTTACACTGACGAAGCTGGCAGGAGAATTGAAGAAGAATTTGACCTGGTGGTACTATCTGTCGGCCTCGAGTCAGACCCTGGAATAAAAGGGCTGGCAGAGAAACTCGGCATCGAATTGGATCAGCACGACTTTGCCACGACCAGCAGCTTTACCCCCGTATCCACTTCAAGGCCTGGTATTTACGTTTGTGGCGCCCTCCAGGGGCCCAAAGATATTCCATCCTCGGTGATGCAGGCCAGTGCTGCGGCCAGCGCTGCCGCCAGCCAGCTGGCCATGGTACGAGGCACGCTGGTAAAGGAGAAGTCTTACCCTGAAGAGCTTGACGTTACTGATGAGATACCACGAGTAGGGGTCTTTGTCTGCGACTGCGGAGTCAATATCGGCTCCATAGTCTGTGTACCCGAAGTGGTAGAGTATGCCAAGACTCTGCCCAACGTGGTGTATGCGGAAGAGAACCTTTTCTCCTGTTCCCAGGATGCCCAGGACAATCTGCGGCGAGTCTTTGCAGAGCAGAAACTGAACCGGGTAGTGGTGGCCGCTTGTTCGCCCCGAACCCATGAACCGCTTTTTCAGGAAACTATGAAGGCGGCTGGCCTCAACAAATACCTTTTTGAGATGGCCAACATCCGCAATCAAAATTCTTGGGTACACCAGGATGATCCGGATGCTGCCACCGCCAAGGCCAAAGACCTGGTGCGCATGGCAGTGGCCAAGGCCACTCTCCTGGAGGCTCTCGAGGAGCAGCACCTGAACATTACCCCGGCGGCTTTGGTAGTGGGGGGCGGCCTTGCCGGCATGCAAGCCGCTCTAAGCATTGCCGAGAGTGGTTTTCAGGTTCATCTGGTAGAAAAAACCGACAGGCTGGGAGGCCAGGCGAACCGCATCCATTGGACCTGGAAAGGGGAAGACGTCCAATCCTTTCGAATGAATTTGCAGGAGGCAGTGAATCAACACCCCCTCATCACAGTGCATCTTGGGGTGCAAATAGCTTACACGAGCGGTTTTGTCGGAAACTTTCGCACCACCCTCACCAGTGTAAGCACTGGCCAGGAAGCTACGACTATCGATCACGGGGCGGTGGTAGTTGCCACCGGCGGCGTGCCCTATCGCCCTAAACAATACCTCTACGGCGAAGATTCGCGTGTTTTCATAGCTCATGAACTGGACGATCTGGTTGTTGGCAAAGACCCCATGATCAGCGAGGGGAGGAGTTGCGTTTTTATTCAGTGTGTGGGCTCAAGGAATGACGAACGTCCTTATTGCAGCCAAATTTGCTGTTCCAATAGTTTGATCACCGCTATGAAGATAAAGGAAATCAACCCGGACATTGATATCTACATCC
>WOR8_10008081_pt1 | contig 10621 bp, 8 predicted proteins | sample DeeMarSeWOR38_10_FD_19890 | JGI IMG/M metagenome (IMG submission 19890)
AAAAGCGAAGAGAATTATAAGAGATAGTCATTCTTTTTTTTTAATTTTTATCAAATTTGAACCTGGAAGAATTTTCTCTTATTATTTAGATAAGAAATTTATGAATTTTACTCATTTTTTTTAAGGCTCATATCAGATCCATTGATGATATTTTCCAAATGTATCTATCCAAATCAATCTCATATTCACTTAAGAATTCAATTCCTTCCTTTTCTAGTAAAGCCTTTTGATATTGTCGATCCTTTTCAAATTTCAAAGAGATTTCCCCCTTGGAATTGATCACGCGATGCCAGGGTAAGTCGTATTTTCCACTTGAAGAATGGAGAGTCCAGGAGACTTGACGTGCAGCCTTAGGATGTCCCGCTAGTTTTGCTACACGCCCGTAAGTGAGTACTTTTCCTCTGGGAATATTTTTTATGATAAAAATGATATCTTCGGTAAGTTGACTCGGTATTTTAAACACCTTCAATTCTATGTTTTTCAATCCAAAAATTGTTTTATCTTAACAGATTTTCCGTTCAATTTTGCGGATTTGGAAGCTGCAATTCCTGAATGACACATATTTGCGCCTATTCGAGCATTTATCGCCGGTTCTATATCTTTTTCGATTGCTGTTAGCCAATCATCATAAATTCTTGTGTTCGCGCCAAAATAGGCACCTTTTAAAGGAGGAATTAGCTTATTCAATTCTTCTTTATCAATCATCTTTACCTTTCCTTTCCTGCGCGTACGTCTACTAATGACATGCACATTTAGCAATTGCACCCGATTCTGTTTTGAAAAGTCCAACGTGAAATGCTTTAGCAGGATGACAAATCGGGTTTCCTTCATATCCCCCTATATCGTTAGCATAACTTACAACTTCACAGAAAGGCATTGGATTCTGAATACCCCCTAACGCAATTTGGGCAGGACCGATTGAATGGGCATACATTAAAGGATCAAAAAGCTGATACCATGAATCCACACGCGGTGTATCAACATCTCCACAAAAATTGGTGCGCCACCTATAAGTAACATCATGTAAATATTCAGATTCAGCATACACGACCGGTCCAATTTTACCTGTTGAGGTAAGATGGCCTGCAAATAGCACCTCTGGAAGATAACAATAATTTTCCCCGAGTTCATATTTCTTTCCAGAGAGATCAACGGCATTGATAATACGTTCTAAATCCTCTTCTTTTAATGCCATTGGGATTTCCGAGAAAACGTGTAATCCTCCTTCCAAACCAGCAACAGCTTGATCTGCGTGAAATTGGGGCGGACTACAAATCATTATTGCTTCAAGATCAGGTGTGTCTAAAAGATCTTCAAATGATCCAGCTGCTTTGACTCCTTCTAAATTCATGAGATTTTGCTTCATGACAGGATTGGGATCATATCCAGCGATTAATTTAGTACGACCCTTTAACATCGAACGATTTTGTAAATCAAATTTGACCTCGATGGAATTAAAGCCATATCCTACCATTCCTAAATGTAAAGGCTTTCCCATATTTAAGGTAATAAACGGAAATATTAATAATTAAGGGATTGAGGTAGACTAATTTGGATTAGGTACGACTTTAATATCTACATTTTTCGCTTTAATGGCATCGATGGTTTTTTTAGATACTTTTTTATCTGTAATAAGACAATCAATTTCTCCAATCTTAACGCATGTGGAGAGGGATCTTTTTTCGAATTTACTCGAATCTACTAGAGCTACAACAGTTTGCGCGTTTTTACACATAATTTTTTTTACTTCCATCTCCATTGGATGCGGGTCCATTATACCATCCTCAATTATGACACCTGTACCACTTATAAAGGCGGTATCTACTTTATAGCGACTAAAAAACTCCTCAGCTTCATGTCCTACGAATGTAAAAGATGATTTTCGAAGGATTCCTCCACATCCTATAACATTCAGATGAGGTAAAAACTTAGATGCTAATAATAACGTATTAAGACCATTGGTTAATATTGTTAGATTATCTTGTTTTAAGTGAGGTATCATTTCCAATACTGTTGAGCCGCCATCCAGGAATATAATATCAGAGTTCTTTACATAGTTTTTTGCTGCGAATTTAGCAATTAATCGTTTTTCATTCAAATTTTCTTTCCTTCGTCGATCAAATTCTTCCTCTTTATCACTTAGCCCATCAATTTTCAAGGCTCCTCCATGTGCTCTAATAATTTCGCCTTTTACCTCAAGTTCTTTCAAATCTCTCCAAATTGTCATTCTGGAAACATCAAATAGTTCAAGTAGCTCCTCTATTGAAACAGATCCTTGTTGATTCACAAGTTCAATTATCTTTGCTCTTCTCTTTTCAGCAATCATAATTCCTTAACTCTGGTTATTCACATCTCCATCTTAAACTCATAATGTCCTGAACCTATTTTAAAAAGAAGATAATTGTCTTTTTCTTCTAAAAATTTAATAGTATCATTACTAATCTGTTTTCCTAGTTCCCAAATTACAACTTGACCCTCTTTTAATGATTTTCCATTAGAATATTTTGGAACCCATAATTCTGCAATAGATCCAAATGGAATATGGCATACAAATTTAAACATATCCGATAATTTTTCCCATGATACATGTAAAGTCCCTCTTATTGTTTTCAATGATGCGCTCACATAGTCCATATCTTCTGGTATAAACGGTTTAATCCTTATTAACTTCCAACTTGGCTCAAGTGCATTCATTCCAGCTAAAGATTTGAAGAACCAAGGATCTACTGATCCAAGCATGATGTGGTTATGAGAGTTCATTCCAACATCTTCTAATTTTTCCCATCTTTCCCACAACGTAGTCGCTCCTTCTTTAATCATATAACCATATCCTGGAAAGCTAGTTTGATTTACCATCTTATATATTATATCTGGGTATCCATTATCGGTTAAAACATCAAACAAATAGCGCGTACCTACTATTCCCGTATTGAAATGATAATCAAATTCTCTTCTAATACTTTCAATGAGCGCTTCCAGTACGAGCTTACGCTTTTTTTCTGGAACCATATTCAAATAGAGAGGGAGCGCATTTGATGTTTGACTTACTGTGAAGTCAGTTGGAGCTAACTTTTGAACATCATATACAATTTTTAGAAATTTGTTATTAAATGCATCTTTAATGGCTTCTAATTTGGTCTCATAATAATTAACATCCTCATCCTTTTCTAAAATTTTAGCTATTTTGGATAGGAGGTAAGTATCATGATAATAATACCATGAAGAGGTCAATTCAACAGGAGTTCTACGAGAAACAACATTACACGGAGGACACCAATCACCATACTTTCCTATTAAAATCAAATCATTTTCTGCTATAGATGTAAGGAATTCTACGTACTTCTTCATCGAATCGTAATTTTCCTTTAGGATCTCAACATCATTATAATAGTAATAAACGTACCAAGCATAAGTGATATACGCTGTTCCCCAAGCAGGATCCGCCGGATAAATTTTCCAATATGGGGGAACAACATCAGATAGACTCCCATTATCCTTCTGAGCAAGTTTTATATCTCTTAAATATTTAATACAAAATCTTGCCATATCAAAATTAAAAATTGCTTCTTCTACTGTAAGGGCTGCATCTCCCATCCAACCCTGCCTTTCATGTCTTTGGGGACAGTCAGTAGGAATACTCATCAGATTACTCAATTGACCCCAAATAATATTGGTGTGAATTTGATTTATTAATTGATTCGAACAATTAAATTCACTTACTCTTGAAACATTACTATGAAAGAATAAACCTGTAAGAGTTTCCATGGTTGGAACACCCGGAAATCCTGTCAATTCAACATATCGAAATCCATGATATGTAAAATGCGGAATATAAATTTCTTCACCATCTCCTTTAAGTATATATACATCAGTAGCTACTGCTTCTCTAGTTGTTGCTCGATTTAGAGTTCCATCTTCATAAACAAGTTCAGAAAATCTTAATTGCACCCTTGTACCTCTTGGGCCTCGAACTTTCAACTTGCATACTCCTGTAAAATTCTGGGCGAAATCGAAAATATACATTCCAGGTTGAGGACTATACATATTATGGGATTTTAATGTCTTGGTGATTTGAATTGGTTCCATCATTTGTGAAGCTAAATTATGTCCAGAAACAATAGCAGCAGGTTTCCAATTTGTAACCTCGAATTTAGGCTTGTCCCATCCAATTTCTTCTTCTCGAGCGTCATATACTTCGCCATAATAAATACCGTTTTCTTTTATTGGTCCAGTTGAGACTTCCCAACTCTCATCAGTTAATATTTGTTCAGTAGAACCATCTTTATAATGTATATGAACTTGAAGAATGAGTTTAGGGTAATTATATTTATAAGAATTTACACATCTTCCATTACCTAAAATAACGCCAATAGCATTATTTTCTTCTAAAACATCTTTAATATCATACGTAGAATATAAAGCTATTTTATGATAATCGGTTTGTGCGGGTTCTAGTATTCTATCTCCGATCTTGTCTCCATTAATTCGGAGTTCATTATAACCAATTCCGCATATATATGCTTTAGCGGACTTAATTGATTTAGATATCTGAAACTCTTTTCTAAGATAAATAGCATGCACTTCTTTAATTGCTCCAAACGGACCTTTTGGTCCTCTATATCTAAGCTTTCTAAGCGAAGCTTTATCTAAAAATTCAGGTCTACTTATCCATTTTGCAGTCCAATCACCCTCTTTAAATAATCCGGTTCCAAACAGTGCAATATCACCATATTCACTTTCTGTTAAGTTACCATCCCACCATTTAACTTTCCAATAATAAGTTTTATCACTTTCGAGGGATTTACCATTATAAATAATATTGAAATGATTTTCAGAGGTGATTTTACCACTATCCCATTGATCTCCACCATCAGATTTCAAGATTTCCTTATCAGAAGCAACAAGAATTTGATAAGCGGATTGTTTTTGATTTCTCTCTTCATGATCTATCATCCATGAAAATCTGGGTGATTTTGTATCAATCCCAATCGGATCAGATAGATACTCACATTTTAAATTATAAGGTGTTTTTAACATATTTATAGAATAATACATTATGATATAAAAAGTTATAATTCGATGGGATCATAATGAAATCTAATCAAATAAAACATTCATACGAAATCGCTAAATTAAAATATAGAGAATTGAGAGTTGATACAGACCTTATTCTTGAAAAAATGGAGAGCATTCCCCTTTCGATTCATTGTTGGCAAGGGGATGATGTAGGAGGATTTGAAAATCCAGATTCCCAATTAACAGGAGGTATATTAGCAACGGGAAATTATCCTGGGAAGCCAAGAAATACTGAGGAACTTCAGAGAGACCTTTCAAAGGTGTTTTCTCTTATACCAGGAAATCATAGAGTTAACCTACATGCAATTTATGGAAATTTTGGCGGCGAGTTTGTAGATCGTAGTGAAATTAATCCACAACATTTCCAAATTTGGATAGATTGGGCAAAAAAGGAGAAAGTGGGTTTAGATTTTAACCCAACTCTATTCTCTCATCCTAAGGCAGATTCAGGATATACGTTAAGTAGCAAAGATCCTGAAATCCGTAATTTTTGGATTGAACATGTCATAAGATGTCGGGAAATTAGTGTAGAGATAGGAAAACAACTGAATGATAAAGTTATCCATAATATATGGATTCCTGATGGTTCAAAAGATACTCCTGTAGATCGTATAGGTCATAGAATAATATTAAAAGATTCTTTAGATCGCATTTTCGAGCAAGAGTTAGATTCTCGTTTTATTCAAGATTCTTTAGAAGGTAAACTATTTGGTATAGGAAGTGAGGCATTCGTAGTAGGTAGTCATGATTTTTATCTAAGTTATGCTGCAAAAAACAATTTAATGCTTACTCTTGATTCTGGACATTATCATCCTACTGAATCAGTAGGGGACAAAATTTCAGCAATACTCCCATTTGTAAGTGGAATACTACTCCATATCAGTAGAGGTTTGCGATGGGACTCTGATCATGTTGTTACTATGAATGATCAAGTGGTTGAAATTGCTGAAGAAATAATTCGTAGCGATGCTCTTAATAAGATTTCTATTGGATTAGATTTTTTTGATGCTTCTATTAATAGGATCGCTGCTTGGGTTATTGGCTCTCGATCAACCCTTAAAAGTATAATGTATGCCATGCTCCAACCCTTAGCTGAATTAAAGAATTATGAAGAACAAGGTCAACTTTTTCAAAGACTGGCACTTCTTGAAGAACTCAAATCCCTCCCATTTGGAGCAGTTTGGGATTATTACTGTTATAAACATAATGTCCCTATAGGATATGATTGGATTAAAGATATAGAAGAATATGAAAAAACGGTATTACTTAAAAGGACTTAAGGATGAAAGGGTTAAATAACCGGATTTTAAATGTGAATTTGGACAATGATAAAATTAGTAGAGAAGCTATATCTGAGGATATTTCTTTAGATTATCTTGGAGGAAGAGGTTTAGGAGTAAAATTATTATTCGAAAGACTTCCAGTAAATATTAATCCTTTAGATAGTAAAAATTTGCTAATTTTTGCTTCTGGACCTTTTGGCGGAACAACTATTCCTACCAATGGACGATTCTCACTAGTGACGAAATCTCCTTTGACTAATGGCATTTTTTATTCAAATTCTGGAGGAAATTTTGGAGTGATTATGAAAAGGTGTGGTTTTGATGGTATCTTAATACATGGTGCTTTAAAAGAGCCAGGATATCTATTGATTGAAAATGGAGATGTTTCAATAAAAGAGGCATCCAAATTATGGGGTAATGATACGGAAAAAACATTGGATGAATTAAAGAAGATAGAGGGTAATAGAATCAATTCGCTTATGATTGGTCCTGCAGGTGAAAATCTAATTAATATAGCCTCAATAATGAATGATGCAACAAGAGCATTTGGGAGAGGTGGTGTTGGTGCGGTTATGGGATCTAAAAATCTTAAGGCAATTGTAGTTAAAGGAGGAGATACGAAAGTTGAAATCAATGATAAAGAATTATTAAAGAAGTATGTAAAAGTAGCTCTCGATAAGATCAAAGTAGTTCCTATTACCCGAATTTCACTCCCTAAGTTTGGTACATCAGCACTCGTTAACGTCATTAATATTTTAGGTATGTTCCCAATAAATAATTTTCAGAAGGGATTTGATGAGAGGGCCACACAAGTAAGCGGAGAAGAGATTAATGGAAAACTAACTGTAGAACATGAAGGTTGTTATGCTTGTCCAATAAGATGTGGAAGGATAACTCAAGCAGGTGATATGAAAGGAAAAGGGCCAGAATATGAATCTGTTTGGGCTCTGGGGCCTAATCTAGGAATTTATGATTTAATTTCAGTTACTCAAGCAAATTATCTCTGTAATAAATATGGACTAGATACTATCTCATGTGGGGGAAGTATTGCTTGTGCGATGGAGTTACAAGAAAGAGGGCTTTTAAAAGAACACTCACTAATTTTTGGAAATACAAGTATCCTTAAAGTAACTATAGAGAAAATAGCATTAAGAAAGGGGATTGGAGCACGTATTGGAGAAGGTTCAAGGAATCTGTCTAAAATATATAATGCTAGGGATTTAGCCATGCAAGTTAAGGGTTTAGAGTTACCCGCTTATGATCCAAGAGGTGCCATAGGACATGCTCTCGGCTATGCTACATCGAATAGAGGAGGTTGTCATCTAACGGGATATTTAGCCTCTTTAGAAATATTTGCAGCTCCAAAGAAGATTGATAGATTTACAATAGCAGGAAAACCAGATCTTCTTGTATTAAAACAGAATCAAAAAGCAACAGAAGATAGTCTTGTAATATGTGTTTTTGCAGGTTGGGCATTAGGTCTTGATTATTATGCTAGATTTCTAAAAGCTATTACCGGGATTGAGTTTGATGTAATAAAACTGCTTGAAATAGGAGAGAGAATATATAACTTAGAAAGGTTATTGAATATAAGAGAAGGGTTTACTAAAAAAGATGATAAATTACCACCAAGATTTTTAAACGAGCCTTTTAGAGAAGGCTTTTCAAAGGGTCATGTTGTACCACTAGAAAAAATGTTAGAACAATATTATTATGTACGAAAATGGGATTCAAACGGGATCCCAAAACCAGAATTATTAGAAAGGCTTGGTATTAACCAAAATTTACATAAAGAGGATTAACATTATGGTTGTTGAGGATTCAATTTATAAAATATTCAAAAAAATAGGAAAGCATTTAGTTGACCATAGATATAATACTTCACATTCAGGTAATATTTCAATTAGGAGCGGAGGAAGAATAATAATCAAGCGAAGAGCTGCTATGCTTGATGACTTACAGCCTGAAGATCTTATAATAAGTAATTTAAAAGAGGAAGATTCAAGCTCACTCATCGCTAGCACTGAACTTGGAGTTCATCGGGCAATCTATTTAGAAACTGATGCTATGGCAGTTATACATGCTCATAATCCATATTGCGTTGCTTTATCTTTGATTGAAGACGAAATAACATGTATAGATGCGGAAGGATTTGCTCTATATAAAAAAATACCTATCATTGATGTTGAAATCCCAGCAGGAGCGTATTATACATCAATAGAGGTACCGAAAATGCTTAAGAATTATCCATTTGTGGTAATACGAGGTCATGGGATTTTTGCGAAAGGAATGACCTTAGAAGATGCATTACAATATGTCACGGGTGCAGAACAATCAGCTTATATTCGGTATCTAACTTTAATGACTGGAAAACCTCTTAAAAGGGATTTTTCGAAAGAAAAAGATTTTTCAAGTTGGTAGTTCAATTTGTACCTAAAAACTATATACCAATAGAAAATTTAGTTTACGCATGAAATATGAACCTAATAGAAAGTCTATAAAGCAACATGAAGTACCAGATTGGTTTCATGATGCAAAATTCGGGATTTTTATACATTGGGGGATTTATTCTGTTCCCAGTTTTGCTATAACTGGTTTAGATTTAGGTGAATCTGAAAAACGGGGTTCAGACGTACACTTTAAAAATAATCCATACGCAGAATGGTATCTAAATACATTACGAATTGAAGGTAGTCCTACTCAAGAATACCATAAAGAAAAATATGGAGTAGATTTTTCCTATGATGATTTTGTAGAAATTTTCAATGAGGAAATAAAAAAGTGGAATCCTACTGAATGGGCTCAAATATTTAAGAAAGCAGGTGCAAAATATGTTGTTTTAGTAACAAAACATCATGATGGATTTGTTCTATGGCCTAGCAAATTTAAAAATCCGCATAAAGAGAATTATCAGGCTAGTAGAGATATTGTAGGTGAATTAAGTAAAGAAGTAAAAAAACTTGGTATGAGATTTGGAGTATATTACTCAGGAGTATTGGATTGGTCATTTAATCCAGAACCGATTACTGATAAGATAAGTTTCCTGGAGAATTTCAATAGAACACCTGAATACATTGAATATGCGAATAATCACTGGTATGAACTAATTGATAGATATGAACCAATAATTCTATGGAATGATATTGGATATGTCCCTACAAACGCATATGAAATAGTAGCCTATTATTACAATAAGTTTCCGGATGGATTAATAAATGATAGATGGAGTCAGATTAAAAAGGAAGGAGAAGAGTTCCGAAAACTTCACCACTGGGACTTTATTACTCCTGAATACGAAGTTTTTGATAAAATAATGAAGAAGAAATGGGAGACATGTCGGGGAGTAGGTAATTCTTTTGGTTTCAATAGGTTAGAGACAGAGGAACATTATCTAAAGCCTAAAGAACTCATTAAAATGTTAATAGAAACTGTGAGTAAAAATGGTAATCTTTTGCTTAACCTTGGACCTCGGGCTGATGGTTCAATTCCAGAATTTCAGAAAAACGCTATCTTAGGAATAGGGGAGTGGCTTGAAATTAACGGAGAAGCAATTTATGGAACTCGACCATGGGTAAGAGCTGAGGGAGAAACTATTGATGGAATCGAACTAAGATTTACCCAAACCACAGATAATTTGTATGTTCATCTATTTGAAATATCTTTAATAAATGACATCATAATTGAATCTTTAGAGTTAGAGGAAAATAGCCAAATACAATTATTAGGATATAATAGAAAGATTAAATGGAAACAAGAAGAAAAAGATTTACTTGTGAAGATTCCAGACGATTTAACTTTAACTTCATTTCTAGTGCTTAAAATCACTCCGAAACCGAAATTATAAAATGATTCATGCTTGCTTTAATAGTGAAGTAATGTAGTCCCATTTTTTATTAATTTTTTCGGATGTGCGGAGTCTATTAAAAATCTTGTATTCAAAAGCCCCAATAAGATTATACATGTGTTTTACCTGCCCATATACTTGCTGACCTTCAAATTTTTGGTTGAATTCCATAATAGTTTCATTATCCCATATTTTTTTGGAGAAGTGTGATTTACTGTTGTCTGCTTTTAGCTCAACTTTAATCTTTTCCGATATCATTGAAACCCAAATATGTGCCATTTCCATTGAATAATAAAGACCTGATGAGCCAAAGGGATTTATAAAACCCGCGGAATCACCGATAATTACAAGTCCGGGATTAGGTACGAATTTTGAGGCCATCTTGGCGTTCGGGAGATAGGTGATTTCTTCATAATCG
>WOR8_10007191_pt1 | contig 10615 bp, 7 predicted proteins | sample DeeMarSeWOR38_10_FD_19890 | JGI IMG/M metagenome (IMG submission 19890)
CTCAATTACAATAGATGGAAAGGCTTGCTTGTATTCTTTCAATATCGCTGAATCATCCAGCTTTCTGTAGGACATCCATAGGTTGTAGCCATCATCGGCATTTATCATTGGACAAACTGAAACCACAATAAGTATCACTATTAATACATGATGTAAGGATAGTTTCATGTTCACTCCAATCATTGTAAACTTTTCCGCCTCCAGGTATTCACTTTTCTGGTCGGATACTAAAGTATTTTATGCCCATGTCAAGAAGTCACGCAATCTTTTTATCCGGCCAGTTTTCACACTCAATCATGTGAATCTGTCTTTCTTACATTTTTGGATCAAGGTGGCCGGAAGTTTTATTGCTGTCAATGTCAAATTCGATATACTTGTCCATAACGCATCGGACAACTTTGTATAGATTTGAGACAGTTACGTCAGCAAATTAATAAAGGATTAGAAAATCATGCTTGGAGTTAGTTGGATCGACTGGTTGGTCATAGCACTCTATCTTGGATTAATTGCGGTGATTGGAGTATCCGCCGCCCGACGCGTACGCAATTCAGCCAGTTTCTTCATAGGTGACCGAAAGTTCGGCAAGATTATGATGATGTTCTTCACGTTTGGTACCGGCACCCATTCCGACCAGGCCGTCAGCGTTGCAGCAAAAACCTATCGCTCAGGTGCATCGGGTATCTGGTACCAATGGCTGTGGCTGTTTGTAACTCCTTTCTTCTGGTGGCTGGCCCCGATATTCAGGCGAATGCGCGCTGTCACTACGGGAGATTTTTTCTGCGCCAGATATAACCGCAGTGTGGCCGGCCTGTACGCGGTGGTAGGAATGCTGCAACTGATGGTTAATATCGGTGTGATGCTCAAAGGCAGCACAGCTATGATAACAGCAGTATCGGGGGGACAGATCAATCCGAACATCGCTATCTGTGCGATGACAGTAATCTTCATTATCTACGGTATAGCGGGTGGCCTTAGTGCTGCCATCCTGACGGATTTTGTCCAGGGGATACTCACGATTGTTCTTTCTTTTTTGATTCTTCCCTTCGCTCTGTCCGCTGTAGGAGGGATAGCGGGCCTGCGTGAAAGCATACAGAATCCGGACATGTTCAAGATCGTTGCCCCGGCCGATATCACAGTGTTTTATATTGCGGTCATCTCTTTCAATGCCCTGCTGGGCTGGGTGACCCAACCGCACAATATGGGCCTGGCCGCCGCCGGCAAAACCGAGATGGAAGGCCGTGTTGGTGTGATGTGCGGCATCCTTTTCAAACGCGTGTGCACCATTGCATGGGTGCTTACGGGACTTTGTGCCGTCGGACTTTATGCAGGCAAGGACGTCGATATCGATCATGTGTACGGTCTTATGGCTCATAGTTTGCTGCCCAAGATCGCGCCTGGGCTTATAGGTTTGTTCATCGCTTCTATGCTGGCTGCTGTAATGAGTTCCTGTGATGCTTTCATGGTTGCTTCGTCAGCATTATTCACTGAAAATATCTACCGAACTTTTTTGGTCAAAAATAAGCCGGATAGACATTACACTATTGTTGGTCGTGTTGTTGCAGGCATTGTTGTTTTAGCCGGCGTTTATTTTGCGTTTAGTCTCGAAAGTGTTGTACAAGGCCTTGAGATATTCTGGAAGGTCTCAGCGATGATGGCTATTCCATTCTGGCTGGGACTTTTTTGGCGGCGTGCCTCTTCGATAGCAGCCTGGATATCAACTCTGTTGAGCTTCTCAATGCTTTTGTTTACCAGCAGGATTGAGATATTTGGTACTGTCTTGTGGGACTTTAATGCGACACTTGCAGGTAAACTGCCTGCCTTTATGCTGTTTGAAGGCAAGCTCAACCTGCCCTGGCAAATGATCCTGTACATCACCGCTGGTTTTATCACAGCTATTATCGTCAGTCTGCTTACTAAACCAGTAAAGAAGAAAAAACTGGACCGCTTTTATGAATGTTTGCGGACTCCCATTGCTCCTGGCGAACCGGAAACCACACCTTTTACTCTCCCTGAGGGAGTTGAGCCGGCACCACGCCGATCCCTGTTTGATCATCCAGATTTCGAAATACCCAGACCGAATCTTATTGGTATTGTTGGCTTCGTTGCCGGTTGGATCGCAGTAGCGATGTTAATCGGCTCCTTCTTCTGGATAATCAACCGATAAGTCGTTTGGGGTGAGATGGATTATATGAATATTTTGGGAATATCGGCATATTATCATGACAGCGCTGCGGCACTTGTACGTGACGGTGAAATTATAGCCGCTGCTCGGGAGGAAAGGTTTTCTCGACAAAAACATGACAGCCGATTTCCCACAAATGCGGTCGATTATTGCCTTCAAGCCGGAGAGATAATTGCCAAACAGCTTGATTACGTTGTGTTCTATGAAAAGCCTCTTGTCAAATTCGAAAGATTGTTGGAAACGTATATCGCTTATGCTCCGCTCGGATTCCGGCAGTTTCTAATGGCATTGCCGCTATGGCTCCGGCAGAAATTCCACCTGCCGCGGGAAATGGATAAGGCACTGATGGGACAATACAAAGGCTGCTATGTCTTTATCGAACATCACGAATCTCATGCTGCAAGCGCTTTTTTCCCTTCGGGCTTTGAAGAAGCGGCGATTCTTACGATGGATGGTGTAGGTTAATGGACGACGGCAAGTTTCGTCACAGGCACAGGCAATCGGATTCAACTGACTAACGTTATACACTTTCCTCACTCGTTAGGCCTGCTTTATTCTGCGTCTACTACTTCACCGGATTCCGTGTCAATTCCGGCGAATCCGGCGTACCAGCCGCGGTCGAAGCTCCCATTACGAAAATACGGTAGGTCTTCTCCGATATATTCAACAGGAAAAGCAAACGGCTCTGTTATTCGAGCTATATTCGGATGAAAGAACCGCCAGGCAAATTTCAAGTTGTTATAGTAAGATGGAACATTATTAATTTTATTGTTGATGGCTATGTTTGTAGGAAAACCATAGCCGACAATGCGAAGGGTAATCTCCAGCAGTAAAAAAACAGGGCAGGAATGACAGTTACGGCGATTGTTCGGAACAGCCAGAGACGAGTGGCGTTAATTCGTTGATTTGATAATTGACTATTGGCTTTGGAAGTTGGCTCTTTGGTTGTTGATGGGCGTTTTTTGATTTTGTGGTTTTTGTTGTTCCCTTTGGAGTGCCGTTTAATGTTTTTTTACGTCCGATGCTCATTAGCTTTCTGTGCTGTCTTATCCCGATATGGCGTGTGTACGAATCCTCTCACACCTTGTCCGGTGATGTCAACCTTGTAACCTGTTCACATTAGATTTTCTGATCCTATCAGTCAAGCTATTTCCAGGAAAGCCTGAAGGTGATTTCATTGTTATATTATCAAAAGTTTTTTCAACCGGATGTCTACAACACAAGGTTCTATATGTAGTTTGCTTTTCCATGACCTCATATTCGACTTTGATAGCATCGCTTTGGCTGCCTGCGATTGATTGTCAAATCCACCTGACCTTTCATACTTAAGGCCCGACTTTTCTGCGCAGATTGTCGAATAGCCCGCTCAACTTGCTTTGTCTCCTTAACGGGCCCGAAGGCAAGATTAATGAGAGTGTTGGGACTCGAACCCAAGACCTACGGCTTAAAAGGCCGTTGCTCTACCAACTGAGCTACACTCCCGATACTTTCGTCATAGGAATTTACATCATTTGGAATTGTTCGTCAATGAAAAATGTGTGGGAATTGTGTGAAAATCATCCATCATAGTAGACGCTAATTAACAACTGGCTGGTTTTAACACACCTATTGAAAGTGCAGTTAAGAACCTCTGCGCTTCTCATGGCTGTAGGATACAAGGGATTTATCAGCAGCAATTGTCGTGGTGGGCAATAAAAACAGTCGGCGTAATAATAAATACACAAACCAACCTTCTTATTTTTTCCTTGTACAACTGTAACAGTTCAGGCTCTTGAAAAAAGGTTGCGACCAGTACCTAAGTTTGTATATTCGTCAACTAAGTCAGGCCCCAAGCCCAACTCGACCTTGTTGGTAGCAGTTCGAAAGCTGTTCGCTGAAGACTATTAAAATTACCAGCAACTCATTTTAAACAAAACAAACAAATTTCATTTTTTTTCGAAGCATAGATTCTACTGTGATATCACATTGTGATAATTTCGCTGTAATTCTTGTAGCTTTGCATGCATTACTGCGGATTTCCGAAAAAAAATGCAGAAAATTAAGCCTGTTTACAGGTTCGCAACTATAGTATAAACAAACGGTTACGAAACCTAGAAAAGCCCTGCGAAAGTTTTGATAGCGGTTAATAGAAAAAAGTTTTGACTTATATAGTTAATTTGTTTATTATTCCGGCCAATTCAGGCTGTTCGATTGACTCGATTGTTTTGGTGTAATTGGTTGAATGACTCAACAAGCTAATTCGATTTAGTAAAAACAAAAAATGGGTTCAGCCTTACGCTTCCAGATAAAAATTGGCTTTTGAAACCAAGTAAAGAAAATCAGGGATGATGTTTTATAGAGTCCGGTTCCTGAGGAGATAAATAAGGAAGTTTTAGAAAGAGTAGCGGCAAAATGATTAGTGCCGCGCTATCCATTGATATATGGGAAGACTCATATATCGAACGTAGGTGGATACCAGCAAAGGACTGCAGGAATTTTTCGGGTTTCTTCAGTTTTAAAGGCCGGTTAGGAGTGTTTAACCAAGCTGGTTATCCCAATGGATAGCTGGCTGGTTTTTTATGTTAGTAATTATCTTCGGCAAACCAGCCAGGAAATCTTTAACAATAAAAAACTTTTTGCAGGAGCAACTGCACAAGAGCGGTGAAAGGATTTACTGCAACCGACGGGGACGAAGTATAAGATAGCTGCGAGTTCACCTTTTTAGATTGGTTGACGAAGGAGGTTTGTGCAGTCAGGAGAGAATTAAGGCGATTTGAAAATGGTCAGTTCAACTTTAAAAGAAAAGTACGGCGCAAGTAACAAGAGTAAATATGACAATGATTTTATGTCAACGACCGAGTTGGCGAAACTTTGTGGAGTTTCCCGTTTTACCATCATTAACTGGGTCAACAAAGGCAGAATAAAAACGATCAAGACCGTCGGCGGAAAGAACAGGATACCCGCATCTGAAGCCATATCATTTCTTGAGAGTATGCACTGTCAAAATTTCCACAAAAAAGAAAACGATTTAGCGCCCGATGCGTTAGGACATTGCTGGGAATACCCGCGAAAAACGAACTGTGACAACAGATGCAAAAATTGCCTGATATATGGAAGAGAAGTGGATTACTGTTTCATAGTTGTAAGGCAATTCGGTAAGGGAGTGATTCGCTGCAAGGGGGATTGTTTGAGATGTGATTATTTCGGTGAATTTTTCGGGCTTTACAATGAAGAATTACAGGATGAGGAATTACCGGATGAAAGAGGCACAAAAGCCGACACAGTAAAAAAGACTCTTCTGTATAACTTCGCTTATGGTCTTGGGCGAGGTGTGCATGGATTGAAAAAGAAAGGAAAAGTCAAATGAACGGCAAAAACATATTTCACGTTTTAGGTTTGTACCTGGACAAGCTGGAAAGGGCTTTTCAACTTGATTCGGCGGATATGGTCAGTCTATATCACGAAAAAGCTGCGGCGGCCATCAAACGCGGTGCTTATGATTCGGCCATAGCCCAATGCCAAAAAGCCCTAAAAATTAATGTTGACGATCTCGAAGCCAATTATCAGTTAGGCGTTGCTTATATGGGCAACCGGAGGGTGGAGGAGGCGGTCGCTTCACTTAAAAAAGTGTTGAAGCTCGATCCCGAACGGGCCGGCGCTCATTATCGGCTGGGAGTTTTGTATGACAAGACCGGTGCACTTGACAGTGCATTAACCTCGTTCAAGAAGGCGATCAAGCTCGAACCGGAGCGGGCTGATTTCTACTACACACTTGGTGTTACTCAAGACAAGAACGGCGAACAGAAAAAAGCCATTGAGTCACTCAACAAAGCAATAGAACTGGCCCCCGGCGTGGATAAGTATCACTACCGTCTTGGTTTGATTTATGATGGGCAGGGTGAACATAACAAAGCGGTAGAGGCATTCAAAAAAGCATCCGAAGCCGAAGAGGCGGAATTGTAACATTAGGAGGCGTCAATAAGTTTTAGGCTTAATCTGAAATTAGAGTGAAAAGGGAAGTTCAATAAATGTCACGTTTGAGTGCAATAGTAAGGAGACTATATGGGGATGAAGTAGGGCCTGCCGCCACGAAGGTAGTAAAGCCAAGGGGCAGGTTGCGAAGAAGACTCGAAGATATGAGCGATGCTCTCGGTCGACGGCCAACGGTGCTCTGGGTAGTAAGAATCGTTGTGATATTGCTTACGTTGTTCGTTGTTATTGAGGGCATTTTTCAATATAACCGGCTTCAGGCATGGAGCACCACAGTACTGGCTCGTCGGGCTGATGTTGACCGTGAGCTAAAGAGGCGAGAGAATCTCATACCAGGCGTGGTTGCTCTGGCAAGCAGGTACGCTGACTATGAGAGGGGGATGTTCAAATATATTTCAGATGCAAGGGGAGTGCTGCAAGCAATAAAAGACTCTCAGACGTCGGGAACAAATGTAAGCAATTTGTTGGACAAGGCGTTGACCAAGCTGGTTGCTTTAGCCGAAGCGTATCCGGACTTAAAGGCCACTCAGCCGGTTCAGGACCTGATAGCGAAATTAGCCGACACCGAAGACAGAATTGCTGATGCAAAAAAAGACTATAACGCGGCCGCGGAGCAGTTTAATCAGTACATGACGACATTTCCCGGAAACGTGTTTGCGTTTTTTTACCGGTTTAAAACCGCAGAGTACATAAGTCTCGAAGAAAACCTTGATGTTCCGCAGATAAACCTTGATGTTTCACAAATAAACCTTGATGCTTCGCAGATAAACCTTGATGAGTCGAAACAGAAACCGGCAGATGTACAAGAAAATGTCAACCTTGACGGTGAGGTTGAGGATCCGAACAAATCAAAAGGAGCTGAACAATGAAGTTAGGAATTGTTGGTGCAATTGCTCTGGGGCTTGGGGTCTGGGCCCTTGTTTATTGGCGGTGGATAGTTGTAGAAGTTATTCAAGGGCTGGTTGCTCTCGGACTGGTAGTAGCCGGAACACTGGCGATTGCCATCGCGATAAGAAGAACTTACAGGACAAAGCAAACAGACCGGCAGGAAGTGTAATTACTATAAATAAAGGGGTTCAAAATGCAAGAGAAGAAAAAAGGCCCCGGCAATAATCATCTGGTCGCCGTCCTTATAGCGTTGCTTGTTTTGATTATTGCGGCGGTTTTCTACTGGGACCGTCAGCAGCAACGCAGGATTGATTTATCTCAGGCCAGAATGCGAGCAAACCTTCTTGAGGATTGGGGGCACGGAGCCGTACAGCAAGTCCAATCGCCACTTCAGAATCAAACGGTAGGTGCTCAACCGCAAACGGTTGGATTTGGCAGAACAGTTTCATATAAAAACATTATTGCCCGTGTTGCACCTTCGGTGGTAAGTGTTAATGTGAGCTCCGGTTTGTTTACTCCTGGTGCTCAGCAGGAGCCACTGCAGGCACAGAATGTATGGGGTGGACCGGCAGGCTCCTTCGGACATGGAGTCGGAGGTAACGCAGTCTGCCCAAATTGCAACACGAGAGTTCCATGCCGAAGAGGTATACCGGCCTGTTTTACGAATTGCCCGAAATGTGGGACACATATGAGACCCGAAGGCGCATCGTGGTTTTGCCCTTTCCAAACCCAGGCACAAGTGCCCTCGACACAGAACCAGGATATTTCCTCAGGCTTTGGAGGAGCAGCCCAATACGTTTGGGGTGGTAGAGCTGGCGGCTATGGAATGAGATCTGGGGGCAATCTGATTTGTCCAGGTTGCGGGACAACAAGGCCTTGTCGAACAGGTGTGCCGGCATATGCCGTTATTTGTCCAAATTGTCAACTGCCAATGATGCGAGAAAGCGTCCCGGGAACTGTCACAGCTCCCGTTAAAACACAACAAATCGCAAATCCAAACACTCCGCCGGCAAACCAGCAGCAATATCAGGCGGCGGGCAAGGGCGGTAGCGGTGTGATCGTCAACAGTCAGGGATATGTTTTAACAAATCACCATGTAATCCACGGCGCCAAGACAATTGCCGTTACAGTATGCTCCGGTTTAGTTACCAAGACTTATCCGGCGGACGTGATTGATGAGGCTCCGGAGCTTGACTTTGCCATATTGAAAATAGCCAGCAACGGCGAAGTGTTTGCTCATGCCCCGATTGGTAATTCCAGCCAGGTTTCTGTTGGCGACGAGGTATTGGCCATCGGCAGCCCCTTTGGATTGCAACAGAGCGTAACATTCGGCATCATAAGCAATACCAGGCGTACAATGACCGTTGGTAATCAGACTTACACAGATTTCATTCAGACCGATGCACCACTTAATCCGGGTTCCAGCGGGGGTGCCTTAGTTAATGTAAACGGCGAGGTAATAGGTATCAATACCGCGATCTATTCTCCTACTCAGGCTTTTAGCGGCATTGGTTTTGCAAGACCTATTGATTCAGCCAAGGCTGTATTTCCTGAGTTCATAGATACTTCATCCGGTGTAACCGGGATTTTACAGGGAAACAAATTGTTTTGGGGTCGAGGTTTACAGGGACAGCCGGCGGCAGTTCAGCAGGAGTTGGAATCCGGCCCGTGGGGTTCGTCTGCCGGGCAAATGCAACAGATAGCAAATACAATAAACCCGCCATTCCTGCAGGGGCTTGGATTATACCCCTGGAGCCCGACGGGGGGATGGATACGAAAATCGGACAATACACAAGTTCAAAATACACAAACACAAAATACACCACGTAAGCCCTGGTTAGGAATACGTACGCGAACAGTTGATCAGAACGTCAGGGATTTTCTTGGTTTGCCTATGAATTTCGGCGTTCTGGTTATGGAAGTATTTGACCTTTCTCCGTGCCGGTCAGGAGGTGTCAAGGCGGGTGATGTCATTATTCGGGTTGACAATCGAAGTGTCAAAGGCGAGGAGATGCTTTGGAAATTACTGAACAAGAAAACTGTCGGCGACGAAATTAAACTGACTGTGTACCGTGACGGGTCAAAGAAGAGTCTTACCTGTGTGTTAGATAACAGGCCGACTGGGATTGGAATACCGACCTTTGTCAAGCCGCGAGAACGTGAATTACCGGAGAGGCCGCTCACGGTTTTGCAGGCTCAGGCTATCGCAATGACAACTCCATCTACAGCCGATACGACGGCATCGACTGGCACATTGCCTTCTCCCCTGGAGCAGAACGCCGCAGGAAAACAGTTTATCGAAGGACACTGGCTGGGGCTGGAAGTGATCCCGTTGACCTCAGAACTGGCCACCGAATATCAGATCCCACAAGGGGAAGCCGGCTTGCTGGTTGACGAGGTTACGCTTGAAGCCGCCGAATCCGGTATTTTGGCCGGGGATATGGTACAGTCAATCGCCGGTCTTCCTACGCCAGACCTGAAGGCATTTTTTGAGGCTACGCAGCGTGAGCGCATACAGGAAGCAAAGCATGCTCTGGTAGTAGTCAGCCGTCGCGGCAAAAAGATGACATTTACCATGACGGCACGGAACGCGAACATGCTCGGCTTTGCTCAAATGGAGGCCGCCCAGCCGATCCAGCCGGGGGCTCTGCGGCCGCATCGCTATATGGGCGAGTGTACCAAGTGTCATGTTTTTATGAAGACCGGTGGGCAACTGGCCACGGACGCAGGCGACATTCTTCCTAATCCGCCGCCCATAACAAAAAACGCACAGCCTCCTCATCGTTATCGCGGTCCGTGTGCTACCTGTCATACCATCAAGTAATGAACAAGGCTGATTTCAAAAAGAGACAACAGCTTGGTCCAACAATGAAAGGTTAAGGTAATTGGCTAAGAACATGAAAGAAAATAAGAACGACAAATGTGCCCGGGAATTGCTTCGGCCCTGGCTGATCGGGATTGCAGCTCTGATTTGTGCTACTATTATTATTGCATTTTGTTATGCCGATGATATACGCCAGTCACAGAAGAACAAGCAGTCTATGCAGCAGAAAGGTCCTCAAGGCCGGGGGCGAAAAATTGGGGGGATAATACCGACAGCAAATTCCATGGGACAGATGGCTGCTTTTGTACCACCCTGGCACAAACAGCAAAATCCTAACGCTGTAACCGGTGCCACTCCCGTAGCGATGTCTTTCAATAGAGCTATAAGGAGTGTCTCTCCCTCAGTGGTAGGCATTAACACTACCGGGGCCCAGGAGCAGAGTGCATCGGGCATCATTGTACATCGGATGGGATATATTCTCACTAACAATCATGTAATTAAAGATGCAAAAGACATCGTTGTTACCGTTGCGATTGACCAGATGGTTAAAACATATTCCGCCGAAGTAATTGAAATCAGGCCTGATATGGATTTAGCTATGATAAGATTACTCAACACAGGTGGAAAGAAATTTGCGCCAGCACCTCTTGGTGATTCAGACAAGATGCTTATCGGCCAGCAGGTCGTGGCGATAGGCAATCCGTTTGGTTTATCTCAAAGCGCATCAGCGGGGATAATCAGCAATACCGACC
>WOR8_10009919_pt1 | contig 10612 bp, 7 predicted proteins | sample DeeMarSeWOR38_10_FD_19890 | JGI IMG/M metagenome (IMG submission 19890)
TCTTTTTTAGACTGCTTGATGTGGGCAGCCAGCGCTCTCTGGGCGGCCTGATTATCGCCATCTTCGATTGCTTCGAGCAGCGCCCGGTGTCCGGCGATGGCGCGGCCAACATTGTCTTCCGTATAGATGCTCTGGATGCGGTAGCGCAGCATATAGCGGCGGATGCTGTTGGTCATTTCCTTGAGCCGGCTGCTGTCAGCGACCTCGGAGATCAAATCGTGGAATTGTGCATCCATTTCAATAAAGGCTTTGAGGTTTCCAGCTGCAAACTGCTGCTCACAGCGGGAGAGGTTCTTACGCATCGCACGGGCCAATCCGGCGGGATCTTTACTCAAAGCCCAGCGCAGCGCCAGCGCCTCCAGTGCCAGACGGATCTGGCAGAGTTCCGAAACTTCCAATTCACTGATCGGGCGCACGACATAACCCACGCGGTGCAATGAATCAACCAATCCTTCACGTTCCAGGGTGTGTAGCGCTTCACGCACCGGTGTCCGGGAAGTTCCGATACGGCCGGCCAGTTCGGATTCAACCAGACGGTCACCGGATTTGATTTTACCGCTGAGGATGCCTTCGCGCAGGTATTCATACACCTTCTCGCGAATGGTCTTGTTGGGACGGATAACCAATTTTTTCATCTTTAAATCTCAGATGACAAGTAACCGCAACATAGGCCATCAATAGCATTATCGCGGTTTAGAGGGTTGCAGCTTTTATTTCTTTGAGCACGTTAAAGGTGAGCTGTTGAAAAGGGATAGATTATCTTTCAATCATAAGTGTGTTTTCAAATCGGCTGGCGATGACACAACGCCATTTTTAGGGTACTGTACCCTAATTCCTAATTTTCTGTCAAGAAAATATCCGTAGTTTTGATTTGAAACCGGGAGGGCGCGAACCATTTAATGGAGACAGACACATAGACTGATAAATAGAAAGCTTTAAAAAATCACGTTCTAAATGGTCGCTAAATAATTTGTATGTGATTATCTGGTACCCAGAAAAGCGTGCTACCAGGGTGTGGTAACGCCTGATTTTGAATGATCGGACATAGAATCCGCCTAAAAAATGTGGCTCAGCGTTCTATTTCCCATACACCTGCTGGCAGATTTTAACACCTTTTGTCGCGTCTAATGCAAAGTGATCCGCGCCCACCGACTGGCGAACCTCTTCATTGCAGGGGGCACCGCCGATGATGACGGTCACCTGGTCCCGAATTCCGGCCTCTTTCAGGGCATCAACGACGGCCTTCATGCTGGGAAAGGTCAAATTGAGAAGAGCACTGAGCCCCAGGACTTTTGCTAGGTCAACAACCTCATAACCGCTGCCTTTTATCAGCGTTGCGGCGATATTTTTTCCGATGTCATGGATGTCATCTTTGACGGTACCGATGACGACGGTTCCTTTGGAGGGCCCTTTTTTCAAATCGCCCATCAGCGGTTCGAGGTAAACCATGGCTTTTTTCAATATCTCACTGGACATGATGAGCTCGCTGATATAGTATTCACCGCGCTCAAAGCGCATTCCTACTTCGACCATTCCCGTATTGCACTCCTGAATCATCTCCATAGGATCATCTCCGTCATCCAATCGTTTTTTTACCAATTCGATAAACTCTTGGTCTTTTAAATCCACCAAATATTTTGCCAATTCAGAAAGCTTGTTCACGGCATCCTCCATTTAAACGGTGATGTATGACTTGTTCATCCGGCAACTACCAGATCCAGGCCCAGAGCCAGTTGAAGGCCATATGCTCAAGGGTTTCCCAGCCGATCCGGATAAGATTTTCATCGCCTTTGATTTCACCCAATTCATCACGCTTGACCTGCCAGGGCGTGACCATCCCCTTCGGCAGTGGTTTCCAGCCTTCGGGTGGATTTGGGTTGATCTGCGGTTCAAAATCGATGCTATCCTTATAGCGTCCGTATTCAAGGACGGCATCGATCATGGCCCGGTAATTTTCGGGTTTGGTATCATAGGGGATACTGCATCCGCCGTTGATGATGTACCCACCATCCTGGCCTACTGTTTCACACAGCAGCTTGGTCCTTTCCCGAACCTGATCCGGAGTTCCCAGTATGAGCGTAGATTCCGGCATGCCGCCGGCAATACACTGGTAACCTTTCAGGTCCTCTTTAGCCTTGAAGATATCGCCCTGCACATCGATGTCGCAGATGATCTTTCCCTTGGGCATTTCACGGAAATGATGCCAGTTCGGCCCCCAGTCCCCCTCCAGATAGGCGCGGATCGTATATCCGGCATCGATCAGCATATTCATGGCTTTTTTAAAGGAAGGCCAGTAAAACGTCTCAAACTGTTTTGGAGAAAGAAAGGGAACGTTTCCCCGGTGAAGCGGCATGAAAATGGGGTAACGTCTCAAAGGATCGGCCAATGCCAGAGCGGTGTTCACGATATGAGGGATGATGGCATCGCAGGCTTCCATGACCTTGTCGGGTTGTTTGAAAATGTCGACCATAATCCCGTTTAATCCTCTGAGCCCGTCAGCCAGATTATCAAAGGGAGCCAGCATATAACCGGCCATGGGCAGCGGCATTCCAAGTTCCGTTTGCAGCGTCATCCCCCGTTGCCGCATGAGTGCACCCTGCATGGCAGCACCGATGCCGCCATGTAAGCGCGCACCGATCCGCGCTCTTTCATCTCGTTAAAGGCTCTCGGCAGCACCCGTTCAATAATAAATTCATCCGGGTTATTGATCAGCAAATCGTACTCATCACTTTTCATCCGTTCGCCTTCGACAAATTGAAACTGGACATGGGGCGACAGCTCCCGGCCGGGAAGCTTATACAGATTCCAGCCGGTGGCATCGATCAGAGGCCCCCAAAACCGGCCGGAACGCAAATTGTCTACCTCAGGAAAATCATTGATAAACTTTCGGTCCGATTCCAGCCATTGATTGCTATTGTAGAGGAATTGCTGCTTGTTGTTACCAGCATATATTTCGGCAAAATAATTAGATCCGGATGAAATCGGGATGCGGTCCGGTATTTCAAGGGCAATGGCTGCCTGATAGCGGGCGAGTCTTTCATCATAGGTTTTGCGAATCTCCTCATTCATGATTGTTCCTCCAGGTCCTTTACTTTATTCCTATATCGGCCTGGCGTTTAAGATTTTTTCGTGCCCAGATAAGCTTCAATTACCTCCGGATCTTTCAACACGTTTTTCGGTGTTCCTTCGGAAATCTTGGTGCCGTAGTTCAGGACAGCCACCCGGTCCGCCAGATCCCCGACGAGTTGCATGTCATGTTCGACCCAGCACATGGTGACGCCGGTTTCATGCTTGATGCGCAGAATGAAGCGCGCCAGGTCTTCTTTGCCCTGACGATTCATCCCTGCCGAGGGTTCATCCAACAGCAGCAGCTCGGGCTCCAGGGCCAGGGCCCTTCCCAGTCCCACAATCTTTTGGATGCCGTATGGCAAGCTGGTGGCATCTCGTTTGCGGAACTTCTCCAGTTCCAGAAAATCGATAATCCGTTCCACCACCTCACGGTTGCGGACCTCTTCCCTTTTGTTTTTTCCCCAGAACAGACAATTGGACAGAAAGCCGTTATTCATTTTAATGTGCCGTGCAACCATGAGATTTTCGAGCACAGTCATTTCTCGAAAAATTTCGGCATGCTGAAATGTTCGTGCAATACCGTATCGAGCGGCTTCATGGTGTTTAATGCCTGTAAGGTTGCGATCCTTAAAAAACAAATCTCCCACGTTCGGATGATAAATACCGCTGATGCAGTTTAACAGGCTGGTTTTGCCGGCTCCGTTGGGCCCGATGATGGCGAACAAGTCCCCCTGATATACATCCAATGAGATATTATCCAGGATTTGCAGGCCGCCGATGGAAAGATGGATGCCTTCAAATCTTAAATCAACCGCTTTATCCATATAATCTTTGTGTGCGCCGATACTGTTTGACATCACGTTTGACATCACGATAACTCTTTGTGGTTTCTCGTTCCCCCTGACCAAGATAGTACTCCTGAATCTCTTTGTTACCCAGTAGTTTGGCGGGATCTCCGGAAAAGACGATCCGTCCGTTTTCCATCACGTAGCAAAAGTCGGCGATTTCAAGAGCCGCCTGGGCATTTTGTTCGACCAGCAGCACGGTAATCTGCAGCTCATCCCTGATAATTTTTATTAATCCCATCAGTTCGTTGATAATAATTGGCGCCAAGCCCAGTGACAATTCATCCACAAGCAATAAGCGTGGGCTGCAGAGCAGGGCGGTGGCCAGCGAAAGCATCTGGCGTTCTCCGCCGCTGAGGTAGCCGCCGACCCGATTTTTCAACTTGGCAAGCACCGGAAAATAATCAAAGATGAGATCATAGAGTTTTTCGGTTTTACCTTCTGCGCCCTTATTCATGACGGAAACCATCAGATTTTCTTCAACGGTGAGGCTTTCGAAGATTTTATCCTGCTCCGGTACCATGACGATCCCCCGTTGCGAAACGGCATGCGGCGGTTTGTTTTGGATGTTTTCACCGGCAAACCGGATGAGGCCGTTTGAGACCTTGGCATTGTCCATTCCCAAGAACCCGGATACGGCCCTTAAGGTGGTCGTCTTACCAGCTCCGTTGTTCCCTAAAAGTGCGACGATCTGGTCCTTTTTAACCTCAAGAGAAACGCCTTGAATCCCGGTGGACACGTTATGATAAACCACCTCCAGCTTTTCGATTTCGAGGATCGTATTTTGAGACATGCGGTTCATCAGTTTATCCCAGGTCCCTGTGTCTGAAAGGCCAGAGCACGAAATAATTTTGAATCCGTTTCCAGATGCCCACCAGCCCCCGGGGTTCGAGTACTAGAAAGATAATCATGATCAGGCCGAAACTGGCATACTTGACGGCAAATAGATAGGTGCTCAAGCGGGCCGGCACCGTGAAGGTGTCAGCGGCTTCATCAATGACATAAGGCAGCAGCACCACAAAGATGGTCCCGAACACGGCACCCAGGATGGATCCCATGCCGCCGATAATGATCATGGCAACGTATTCGATGGTCATTAAAAGCGAGAACGCTTCTACGGAAACAAATCCCAGGTAATAGGCAAAGAGGCAGCCGGCAATGCTGGTCAGGGCAGAACTGACCACAAAGGCCAGAACTTTGTAGAAAGCAACGTTGATGCCGAAGGCCTCAGCGACGACATCACGGGCCCGGATGGCCATCCAGGCACGGCCCGTTCGCGAACGAACCAGATGAACCGCCAGGATGAAGACCAGAATTGCTGCGAAGAGCAGCAAAAAATACCAGGCACGGGGATCCACAATCGTTACCGGCCCTAACGACGGCGGATCGATGACAACACCGGTGGCGTAGCCTCGTTTGCTTTCATATTCTGAGCCCAGATAGGTGACAATGAAATGGAGCGCCAGGGTGCTGAGGGCCAGGTAGACCCCTTTCAATCTGAGGGAAGGCAGGCCGAAAATGACCCCCAGAACCGCGCCGACGAGGCCGGAAACCGGCAGGGTCACCATGATGGGCGCATTCATTTCTTTGAATAGGATGGCGGTTGTAAATGCGCCGGCCGCGATAAGGCCGGCATGGCCGAGTGATATCAAGCCCGCGTATCCGGTCAGCAGCATCAAAGCCAGGGCGCCGATCAGCGCCAGAAAGACCTGGCTGGCCAAATCAACCAGGAAAGGCGAAGCGAAAAATGGATAGGCGATCAACAGGCCCAAGAACAGGATCAGGCATATCCGTTGCGTGCGGGTCTCAACGACATTCAAGTCGGCTGCATAGGATGTTTTGAAGTAACCGCTCGCGTACGACATGCTAAACCCTTTCCAGTTCTTCCTTGGTTCCGAAAAGGCCCCAATATAATTAATGGCCAGGATTTCGGCGGCAGCCACAATAAAGGCCCCCGGAATGACGCCCCCCAGACTGTCGAGCCCTCCCACCATGACCACCGGAATGGCTTTGAGACCGATGACAAACATCTCGGGTTCCAGACCTGAATCACAGGCCTGGATCATGCCGGCCAGCCCTCCGGTGAAAACCGCGATTCCCCATGATAGGGCGTAATATTTATGGAGTTCAATGCCCCTGAAGGAGGCCAATAGCGGGTTTTCGCCCACGGCCCGCATTCTTATTCCCCAGCGGGTAAATTTGAAACAGCCGACCAACCCGATATACACCAGGGACGCACTGATGAGCTTCACAATGCCGAAGGTCGAGATTTCAGCGCCTTCTGCAATCCGGTAAGATTGAATACTGATGCCGAAATACTGAAAGGGATGCAGGGACTGGGACGTCCAGCTCAAGGTCGTCATTCCTCTTAGCAGGATACCCAGCGCAATGGTCACCAGCACGGCAGCCACGATGCTCGTGCCGGTCATCAATCGCATCAGCAAAAAATAGATCAGAAACCCGAGAAAAAGGCTGAACAGGGACGCCACCACAAAGGATGTCAGCACGTTGGTCGTCAGGGCCAGTACCACGGTGTAAAGAAAATACCCCCCCAGGGTCATGAGTTCGCCGTGGGCCAGATTTAAAACCCGGCTGGTACGGTAAACCAGAACATATCCAAAACAAATCAGACAATAAAGTGAGGCCAGGACAAAAACATTGACGAGACTCTGCAATTCACTTACCTCGCTGGCGTTGAAGTGCCCGGGATGCACAAAAAGTCATTACCGGAAACGGATTTCAGGCGGCCGGGCCTGCCGCAGCCGGAGCGAAATGCGCCACCCCCCGGCTGCGGTGTAGATGCAAAAGCCGGTCCCAGGTTTTAAGGCTTTTTGAAGTTTTTACTGTACCTTTAGGCCGGTCCAGTCTTTTACGATGCGGATTCCGTTCTTGCGTTCTTGCTTGAATCCCAGCCGTAGGCCCGGTAATAATTAATCGTCCTGAAATGATTGTCTTTCGTCCATTCCATAACACCGCCCCTGATTCCCTTCATTTCGACTTTTACCTGATTCATCGCTTCCGCAACCTTTGCGGGGGTGGCCGGCCAGGGTGTCTTTTTGAAAATCTCTTCGATCACCATGGCCGTGATCCAACCTTCGGCCAGCTGGGTGTGCGGATAAATTGTCTTTTTATTATCGATGGCTTTCAGGATTTGTTGGTGGATCTCGGTGTTATCACTGAAGAAGGCATTGGTTCCAAAAACAATGAAATTATCATCCTGGATGCGTTTAAGCTCATCTTCTGAATTGATATGGGCATAACAGATATATTTTCCATCCCATCCGATTTTTCGCAGGGCTTCAAAGGTTTTAACCTGTGTGGACCACGGCGACCATGAAAAAACCCAGTTGGCACCGGCGTCTTTAATCTTGGTCGCAAATGGTGTGAAGTCCGCGGTAGGAGGAGGGATTAGCTCCATATCGACGACATCGATGCCATCGATGCTCTTGGAAAGTTCAGCTGCAAATTCGATCTCGGTCCGTGCCACCGGCACGTTCATCGCTGCCAGCCCCAGTTTCACGCCTTGGGGTGTTAAATCTTTGATCACCGAAAGCGCGAAACGGCTATCCATTTTCGATCCGAAACCCGTGGAACAAAACTGGTATGGATCCGGATTGGGCGGATAGACATCGCGGGGGCACACCGCGCCCCCGTAATAGAGGGGCACCTTGTAGCTTTTGGCGACCTGTACCATCGGCGCATAGGTGCTGGAGAGACTTGAATTCATCAACAGGTGGACCTCGTCCCGGGTGACCAGCTGTTTGGCCTGAGCGGCGGCCTTGGTCGGCTGGGCCGCATTGTCTTCGACGATGATTTCTACCGGATGCCCATTGATGCCGCCGGCGGCATTAACCTGAGCAAAGTAGATATCCATCGCTTCTTTAATGGGCGCAATTTGTTCGGAACCTCTGCCCGTGACGGCCATGCTGACCCCCACTTTATAGGCATCTGCAGCATAGACCGGATTCAAAAGAAGTGCCGATAGGCCAGCAGCGATCAGGATTGCTAATATTTTGTTTCTTTTCATGAGTCACCCTCCTTTTGTCTTAGATTTAGTTTGATGGCGGCAAAGGTCAAGCAGCGGCAAAGACGGCTATGAAATCTCAGTTGTTGATAGCTGCTGTGAATCTGCCAGATCTTTGTATATGGAGCATATCACCTCACGTCTCGGCTTTCTTGTGGGGGATAGATGGGCATCGTCATTTCCTGCGGTCAAAGGCCCGGGCAGGATCTGAAAACGCTTGACCCTTTCATGGGGGACAAGCTTCAAGTTGGCTTGCTTCAACTCGTCGTCGATCAGCTACGGGCCCAGGCAGATGCGCTTTCAAAGTCCACATCAATCAGAGCAGTTACGTCTCGATCATCCGGGCTCAAGACAATGGCCTCGGCAATATAATTGCTCGATTTCAAGATGTTTTCAATTAATACGGTCCGGATTGACCGTTGGTTGGAGTTTATTCCCGCACGCCGCCTGCGGTCGACAATCTGCAGGCAGCGGTCTTCTGTCCATGAGCCTAAATCGCCGGTGTAAAACCAGCCTTGCGGGTTGAAAACACTGTCGGTCAATTGCGAATCATTCCAATATCTTTCAAAAATATGACGGGGAAAATAGGGAGCCTGGGCGGTGATAACGGCTCCGGCGGCTTCCGTCTGCATGTAGAATTCCGAGAGGTTGACGCCGTAAGTCTGCCACAGGGCCATGATCTCGGTGGGGAGGGACGAGTCCGTTGAAAGGACGAGCTCTATTTTATTGAACCCGATCTTATTCAGTATGGGTTTAAATTCGGTCAACCGACAAATTCGATAGAGAAGTGTCAGCAGTATATTTTTATTACCCTGCCATACCCCTTCAAGGTAGCGGCGGCCGATGCGCATTGAAGCCTGATAGAGCCATTTCTTCAAAGGACTGCTTTTTCCGATGCCCACAAAAATGCGTGAGGCAAATTTCTTAAGGTAAACCGGTACGGTTATGAAAATTGTGGGCGCAGTTTCGAAAATCGTTTCCGCAACGATATCCAGGCTCTCCCCATAATGGGGGATGATGCGGGTGATCAAAGGCAACGATAATGCCGTCACCTTTCCGGCTATGTGACACATCGGAAGATGGACGACCGTCCTGTGGCGGCGCTGGTTTAAAACCGGGTAGCGGTCAATCAAGGTGTATACCGCCGCCAGATGTTTGCCGTGGCCGATTTCTACCCCTTTGGGACGGCCTGTGGTTCCCGCCGTGTAGACAATAAAAGCCGAATCCGAAGGATGCAGCCGGTCGACAAGTTCATCGAGGGCTTCGGGATGAGCTTTGAATTTCTCCGTTCCCTTGTTCATAAGGTCTTGAAAAATCACGGCGGAAGGGTGTTCGGCAGCAGATAAGCCCTTGGTTTCAATAACAATGATGTGTTTTAACGAATGAAGAACACTGCGCATCGGTAATACGAGATCCAGGTATTCCGGACTTTCTGCAACGAAGACGCACGCACCACCGTCTTCCATCAAGGCTTTTAGTTGCTCTTGAGAAGATGTGGCGTAAATTCCAAAGGTTACAGCACCCAATGATAGGGCCGCCAACTCACAAATAGCATACGCTTCACAGGGATCACCCATCAAAGCCAACCGATCGCCGCGATTTAAACCCAATTGTTTCAGCCCCAGGGCACAGGCGGCAACCAATTCCTTGAACTGTAACCAGGTGCGTTCCTGGTAAAACCCGAATTTTTTAGCCCGATAGGCCACATCATTCGGGCATGTCGCAGCCCGCTCCAGCAGCATCCCCGGAATGGTTTTTTCTTGCAGCTCCCGATATTTCTTATTTGAATCCATTGAGAATAAATCTGACTGATATTAAATAATATATTTCTAAATGTGAGAAAAAGAAGAAATTTTTTTGGGCATCCAAGTCTGTATCTTATTTCGAGCAAAGAATCAACTTTCCAACGACAACAGACGTTGTTATATTTTTTTTGATTTTAACAGTTGTGCCCAAATTGCGGCAGCTTAAGCCATTTAGGCGTTAATTATGTATTGCACAAATTTCATATAATTATTTAAGGGGACGGGGACTTCTTAATATAAATCCTTGTGGACGGCGGAATGAATGATCAGGGGCTATTTACCAGAACCGGGTACGCCACAGGCGCATTTGAGTGCCTGTGGGTAAAGGGGTTGGCGCGTTAATGACGGTTGCAAAACAGGCTTTAAGATAGCGTACGGTTTATTCTTTTGCTGCTCTTTTGGTACGAGCCCTTGCGCACGAGTTTGTAAGGAGTTCGCAGGTCTTGCTTAGAAGTGGTTTCAAAATGCCAGATCAGGTTTCCCGCTTGAACGCGGGATTACACGTCTTGATTTTAACAAATTAAGGTGTGCATCAAGGCAAGGCGCAGGCCGATCGGGAAAGTCGTTGTTCTCAGCATACGTGCAGTATGTGAGAATTTACCGGAGGTCTGTGATGCCCCTTAGTGTAATAGGATCGATGCGAATCCAGCTTCGCTGGGCAACGCAGCCATTGAGCCTTAGATGGGGTTTTGAAACCACTTATAATTATTCGTGGCGATTTTAAATCGAAAAAACTCTTCGATTCCTCAATTATTTAATGCTTAGAAAATGCTTCACCGTATCAATTTTCTGATCGATTTTGGCCTGCCTCCTGATCATGATGCGCTGGGCCGTGGGAGGGCCGGCGCCGTGCATGGACTCGATTAAAT
>WOR8_10007200_pt1 | contig 10606 bp, 11 predicted proteins | sample DeeMarSeWOR38_10_FD_19890 | JGI IMG/M metagenome (IMG submission 19890)
TTGGCGTTGAAAATCTTGTGCCGGCAGTGCTCGGAATTGGCCTGCGCGAACATCATCAGTTCCACGTCGCTGGGGTTACGCCCGAGGGCGGTGAAACTCTCCGCCAGGTACTCCATTTCGTCGTCGGAAAGGGCCAGCCCGAGCGCGCTGTTGGCGCGCTGCAATGCTTCGCGCCCACCCTGCAGCACATCCACAGTGCCGAACGGCGCGGGCTCGGCCTGCTGAAACATCGACTGAGCGTCCTCCGCAGAACTGAGCACCGACTCCGTCATGCGGTCGTGCAGCAGCGCGAGCAGTTTCTCGAGCGCAGCACCGTCCAGTACGGCTCGATCCTCTAGTTGCACATCAAACCGGATGCCACGCTCGATGCGCCGCAGCGACGACAGGCCACAGTTGTGGGCGATATCGGTGGCTTTGCTGGACCAGGGCGAAATGGTACCGAGCCGCGGCACCACCCAGTACGAATGCAACGTCTCGGCCGGCGGCGTGCTGAGCGGCGCCAGCAGCTTGTGCAGAACTTCGCGCTGCGCGTCACTCAGTTCCTGCTCGAGCTGGACAAAATGTACGAAATGCGCACTCAGGCCGACAACACCGCGGACGTCTCGCCGGATTCGCTCCAGAAGTTTCTGGATGCGGAAGCTCGAAAAGGCGGGCGCGCCGGGAAGTTGCAGCATGGACATTCTCTGACTGATTAGGGTCCGACGAAAGCCCGCAATCATACTGGATGGCCCGGGGGCGGTACAGGTTCGCTAGCGGATGTCGCGCCAGGCGAGGCCGTCTTCCTGCTCGGCAACACTGACCTCCGCCGCCGCACAGTGCAGAACCTGCGCCAGGGCCCGGCGCGCCAGATCGACCCGGTTGTTCTTCTCGCTGAGATGCGCCGCGACCAGGTGCTGCAGTCGACTCGTGGCTATTTGCCTCAACAAATCAGCCGCTTGCTGATTGCTCAAATGTCCGTAGCGGCCGCCGACGCGCTGCTGCAGGCGCACCGGGTAGGGGCCGCAGGCCAGCAGGTCCGGGTCATGGTTGCATTCCAGAATCAGGGCGTCGAGACCATCCAGCGCCTTGACCATGTGCGTCGTCACACTGCCGGCATCGGTGAGCACGCCGAGACGTACCGCACCGTCCGAAAACACGAACTGACAGGGTTCACGTGCGTCGTGTGGCACCGGGTAAGGGGCGATCTCAAGGTCGCCGATGCGGAACTGCTCGTGGCTGCTGAAGCAGTGCCAGGCCGCCAGCTCACCGCCACGGTGCACGGCCTCGGTGCCGGCCGTCATCCATACCGGTATACCAAAGCGCCGCGACAACCGCGCCACGCCCGAGATGTGGTCGCTGTGCTCATGGGTGACCAGGATCGCGTCCACCTGCTGCGCTTCCAGGCCCAGCCGCGCCAGGCGCCTTTCCGCCTCGGCGCAGGAAAAGCCGCAGTCCAGCAACACGCGGGTAGCGCCGGCTTCCACCAGCGTAGCATTACCGCGGCTGCCGCTGCCTAGGGAGGCGAAGCGCATTGCAAGCCTAGCGGAGTTCCTCGTACAGCAGCGTCAGGATACGTACCGCCGTGACCGACGTTTCCGGTTTGCCGGCCGCGTTCAGCACCACCACGCGGGTATTGGCACCGTCATCACTGAGCTTGATCTGGTAGGTGGCGACCTGCTCCTCGTCATCGCCGGACCAGAACGCCAGTTTGGACAGCACGCCCTTTTTCTCCGCCTTGAGCGGATCGTTGTAGCGCACGTAATAGATTCCCGAGGAGCGGTCGCGGTCCTGGACCGCGAAATCGACCCGATCGAGCGTGATACCGACGCTGCGCCAGGCGCGTGCGAAGCCCTCGTAGACGACCAGCACGGCTTCGCCCGACTCCTGCTGGATCAGCTCCGCGCGCTGCGGCGCGGCCTGCTTGGCAGCCAGCTGCTGCTCCGCCTGCTGCGGCGTCACGCCCATATAGATCATCAGCCTCTTCAGCATCTCCGATTCCAGGCCCGGGTCGGTGGGGCGCGGCGTCCAGACGTAGTCCTGGGTGCTGTCGGCAGAACCCTGGGCCACTTCCTCGACGCCCTGATGGCTGATATACACCTCCGTGGTACCAGGCCGCTCACCGACTTCCAGACGCATGCGGTAGCGATCCCGGTAGTTTGAGGTGTAGGCGCCCTCCCAGACGCGGCTGATGAGCCCGCGGATGGGACCTTGAGGAATGTATTCGCGGTTTTCCACCCAGTCGGTTTCCAGCACCCCGACTGCCGGGTCCTCACGTACCACCAGAAACCCGTTCTCCAGCCAGAACTCGCGCGCCTTCGGCCACACCAAGCGCGGCTCGGCATCGACCACCAGCCAGGCGCGGTTGCGCTCACGCTGCAGGGTCATGCCCTCCTGGCCCGGCAACACCGGCACGCTGCCGCTGCGGACCAGGCTCTGACGCGCGCTGGTGTAACCGGACAGCGTGGTTTCACCCTCCGGCACCACCAGCGCATCGCTGGCCCCGGTGGCAGTCAGATCCGGGGGCACCTCCAGCGAGCGCGCCGGCTCGGCTTTCTTGTAGTCCTTGCTGCGGTCGGGAAAAGCGCTGTCAAGCCAGCTACAGGCCGTTAGCGACTGCAGCACCACAGCTGTAAGCAGCACCCGGCTGGCGAATAGAATGCTTTGCATAGCTCTCAGTTGAACCTCTTGTGTTTACGCGCCTGCGGCTTACAGCACGCCGGCCTGGCGCAGCGCATCCCGCACCCTGTCATGGTATTGCGGAGCGAGTGGCGTCAGAGGCAAACGCAAACCGGGGGGAATCATACCCATCTCATGCAGCGCCCATTTCACCGGTATCGGGCTCGACTCGATAAACAGATCCCGGTGCAGAGCCCGCAATGTCTGGTCCAGCTGCTCGGCACGCGCCCGGTCACCGGCCAGCGCCGCGGCGCACATCTCGTGCATTGCTCGCGGCGCCACGTTGGCAGTCACCGAAATGTCGCCCTTGGCGCCCAGCAGGATCAATTCCATCGCGCTCGCGTCATCGCCGCTGTACAGATCCAGCTGGTCGCCACAGACCTCGAGGATCTGCCGGCCGCGTTCCAGCTTACCGGTGGCTTCCTTTATACCCACGATGTTGGATATCGGCGCCAGTCGCGCCACGGTCTCGGGCAGCAGGTCACAGGCGGTGCGTCCGGGCACATTGTAGAGAATCTGCGGCACCGGCACTGCAGCGGCGATCGCCTTGTAGTGCTGGTAGAGCCCCTCCTGAGTGGGCTTGTTATAGTACGGGGTCACCAGCAGGCAGGCGTCCGCTCCCGCCTGCATACCGCAGCGGGTCAGCTCGATGGCTTCCTGAGTCGAGTTGGCGCCGGTGCCGGCGATCACCGGCATCCGCCCTCTGACCAGTGCCACGATCCGGCGCAGCAGCGCGCAGTGTTCCTGTTCGTCCAGCGTGGCCGACTCGCCGGTGGTGCCGACGGCCACGATAGCATCGGTGCCCGCAGCAATATGAAATTCGATCAGGGCTTCCAGACTGTCTTCATCCACCGCGCCGTCCTCGCGCATGGGGGTCACCAGCGCCACCATACTGCCGTGAAACATGAAGATCTCCGGAACGCAAAACAAAACGCATGGTACTTTTCCGGCCCGCCGGTGACAAGCTGGTCAGCCGCGGGCGGGGCCAGTATGCTAATGTACCCTCGGCATTTACATTGGCCCATTCCGCATGAACGACAAACCGGAAGCGGTGCGGGAAATCCGCATCAATCCCGTGGTACCGAGTGAGTCGGTGCTGGTATCCACAGCGCGCGGGATGCGCCCGCGCAAGGAAGAAGCGCCGGCCCCTCGGGACACCCGCAAACACGTCGAGACCTGCCCGTTCTGCACCGGCAATGAACACATGACGCCGCCCGCCGTGGCGGTCGCCCCCGCCGCGGACAACTGGGAACTGCGCGTGGTGGAAAACCTGTACCCGGTGCTGGGCGACGCCACAGCCGCATCCAACCTGGTGTTCGGCCTGCAGCAGGCCATCGACGGCTACGGCCGGCACGAAGTGATTATCGACCACCCCGAGCACGGCATCGCCATCCAGGACATGTCAGAGCTGCACCTGGCGAAGCTGGTCGGTATGTACCGGGACCGCATCCGGGCCCTCTATCAGGCCGACCAGCGCATCCAGTATGTGCTCGTTTTCAAGAACTTCGGTCCGGCAGCAGGTGCCAGCATCGCACACACCCATAGCCAGGTGATCGCCATGCCCGTAGTCCCCGAGAACGTCTACAATGAGGTCAGCCAAAGCCGCCGCTATTTCGAGAAGAACCGCCAGTGCATCTTCTGCTCGCTGATCGATGAGGCGCTTACTTTCGAAGCGACGATTTACGACCGCGAGTCCGGTGCCGTGCGCCGCCAGTTCAGCGTCGGTCAGTACGTGATTGAACGCGGTCGGCATTTCGTCGCCATCAAACCGTTTGCCAGCCGCTACGAGTGGGAAATCCATATCCTGCCGCTGCAACACCGCAGTGACTTTGTCGAGATCAGCGACGCCGAGCGGCGCGACATGGCCGGCGTTCTGAAACGCACCATGACCAGACTCGACGCGGTCATCGGCGGCGCCCAGTACAACTTCTTCCTGCATTCGGTTCCGCACAACAACGAATTTTCGCGTTGCCAGGACAGCTACCATTGGCACCTTGAGATCTGCCCGCGCACCAGCATACCGACGGGCTTCGAGCTGGGCTCCGGTCTGTTTGTCAGCACTATCAGCCCGGAGCACGCGGCAGCACGGCTGCGCGCCGTGGAGCTGGATTAGTGGTAGACTTCTGCGATGAGTAATCAGTTAGTTATCGCCGCCCTGGGCCAGGACCGCCCGGGTCTGGTCGACAAGTTATCGGGCTGGATTCTGGACAGCGGCTGCAATATCGCCGACAGCCGCATGATGGTGCTGGGCGGCGAGTTTGCAGTGCTGCTGCTGGTGAGCGGAAACTGGAACAGCCTGGCCAAACTGGAAACCCAGCTGGCGCAGACCGAGAAACAGCTCGGCATGACCATCAGCGCCAAGCGGACCAGCAAGAAAGAGCAACGCGGCAATCTTCTGCCTTATGCCGTCGACGTGGTGGCACTCGATCATCCGGGTATCGTGCACAGCCTGGCCGGCTTTTTCTCGCGGCGCAGCATCAACATCCAGGACCTGTCGACGTCCACCTATGCAGCCGCGCACACCGGCACCATGATGTTCTCGGTGCATATGATCCTGGACGTGCCGGCCGACACCCACATCGCGACCCTGCGCGAAGAGTTCCTGGAGTTTTGCGACCGCCTCAATCTCGATGCCGTCATAGAACCGATCAAGGGATAACAGGACGATACCTATGAGCACTGTAAGACTCGACCACAAAGTTCCTGCGTTCGAAGCCGCTTCGACCGGCGACCAGACCTTCAGCCTGGCTGCCTGCAAAGGCAAGAATCTGGTGCTGTACTTCTACCCGAAAGACAACACGCCCGGCTGCACCCGCGAGGGCCAGGGCTTCCGCGACAACCACGCCAGGTTCAAGCGCAACAACACAGTGGTTGTGGGCGTATCGCGCGACAGCCTCAAGTCGCATGAGAACTTCAAGACCAAGCAGCAGCTCCCCTTCGAACTGCTTTCCGACCCTGACGAAACCCTGTGCCGGATGTTCGATGTGATAAAAGAGAAGAACATGTACGGTCGCAAAGTCATGGGCGTGGAACGCAGCACCTTCCTGATCGACGCCACCGGCAAGCTGCGCCGCGAGTGGCGCAAAGTCAAGGTCGACGGTCACGTCGAGGACGTGTTGGCTGCCGCGCGCCAGCTCAACCGGGAGTAGCCCACAACGCGAGCATCCTGCCCCGCCCATGTTCCAGGTCGACCAATCTTCCAAGCGGCTGTTCATTCTGGACACCAACGTGCTGATGCACGATCCCACCGCGCTGTTCCGTTTCAAGGAACACGATGTCTATCTGCCCATGGTGGTGCTGGAGGAAATGGACGCGGGCAAAAAAGGCGTATCAGAGGTGGCGCGCAATGTGCGCCAGGTAAGCCGTTTTCTCGACGAACTGATGCAGAACGCGGACGGCGAGGAGATCGAGCTCGGCATTCCGCTCAGTACCCGTGGCGTGATAGAAGAGCTGGATAACGAACTACACGGTCGGTTGTTCTTCCAGACCCACACCCTGACTGCCGCGCTGCCGGATGCGCTGCCGGGCAACAAACCGGACAACAACATACTGGGCACGGCACTGGCGCTGCAGAACGAACACCCGGACCTCACCGTTACACTGGTATCCAAGGATATCAATCTGCGCATTAAGGCGGCGGTCCTCGGTATCCACGCCGAGGACTACTTCAACGACAAAGTACTGGATGATGTCAACCTGCTGTTCGCGGGGATCAGCGAGTTACCGGGGGAATTCTGGCAGCAACACGGCGAGACGCTGGAGTCGTGGCAGAAGGATGGCCGCAATTACTATCGGGTACGCGGACCGCTGATTACCTCCTGGAACCCGAATGAATGCGTATACCTGCCCGAGGAGCAGGGCTTCGAAGCACTGGTACGGGAATTGGAAAGCGATACTGCGGTGCTGGAAACAGCGGTCGACTACCGTGGCTCACGGCACACCGTGTGGGGCATTACGGCACGCAACCGGGAACAGAATTTCGCCCTTAACCTGCTCATGGATCCCGACATCGATTTCGTCAGCCTGGTGGGTACCGCCGGTACCGGCAAAACGCTGCTGGCGCTGGCAGCCGGGCTGACCCAGACACTGGAGGAAAACCGCTATAAAGAAATCATCATGACTCGCGTCACGGTGCCGGTAGGCGAGGACATCGGCTTTCTGCCCGGCACCGAAGAAGAGAAAATGACCCCCTGGATGGGCGCCCTGATGGATAACCTTGAGGTACTCACTCACTCCGATATCGGCGGCGACTGGGGCCGCGCGGCCACCAACGACTTGTTGACCAACCGCATCAAGATACGCTCCATGAACTTCATGCGCGGGCGCACCTTCCTGAACAAATATCTGATCCTGGATGAGGCACAGAATCTGACGCCCAAGCAGATGAAAACTCTGATAACTCGCGCGGGGCCGGGCACCAAAGTCGTGTGCCTGGGCAATGTCGGCCAGATCGATACGCCCTATGTCACCGAAACCAGTTCCGGACTGACCTACGTGGTCGATCACTTCAAGAGCTGGGAGCACAGCGGCCACATCATACTCACCCGCGGCGAGCGTTCGCGGCTGGCCGATTATGCCTCGGGTGTTTTGTGAGCCCATTTATTAACCGCGAAGGACGCGAAGGAAAATAGTCTTTCGTTTCGACGGCGAGTCTACGCCCGTTGACCGGGTGGCTTCTCGGAAACACCGCGGTTTGCGTAGCTAAATAATAAGTACTTCGCGGTTCAAGAACTTCAAATCAGCTTGCCGCCCGCTCCGGTTCCGGCAGCTGCTGCCCGGCGCGCGGCCAGGCTCGCAACACGGCCTGCACCAGCGTCGCCAGGGGAATGGCAAAGAACACGCCCCAGAACCCCCAGATGCCGCCGAACACCAGCACAGCGATGATGATGGCGACCGGGTGCAGGTTGACAACCTCGGAGAACAGCAGCGGAACCAGCACGTTGCCGTCCAAGGCCTGTATCACCCCATAAGCGACCAGGATATACCAGAAATCGGCGCTCCATCCCCATTGAAAAAAAGCGATCGCGGCAATCGGGAGGGTCACCGCGGCCGCGCCGATATAGGGAATTACCACGGAGAACCCGACCAGCGTTGCGAGCAGCACTGCGTACTGCAGCTCCATGAACACAAAGGTGACGTAGCTGGCTGAACCGACAATCAGGATCTCCCAGATCTTGCCGCGCACATAGTTGGCGATCTGTAGATTAACCTCGTGCCAGACCCGCGTGGTCAGGGCCCGGTCGCGCGGCAGGTAAAAGGTCATCCAGCCCATGATGCGCTGTTTGTCCTTGAGAAAGAAGAACACCAGCACCGGCACCAGCACCAGGTACACCATCAGGGTTATCACACCCACCACCGAGGATACCGAGGCGGACACGACGCGCTGCCCCAGGTTGCCGACTTCGGCACGGATGGCGTTCATCAGATCCGCAACTTGCTGCTCGCTGACCAGCCCCGGGTAACGCTCCGGCAGCTGCATGATGGCATCCTGGCCCTTGGCAATGATATTGGGCAACTGCTGCACCAGCTGCGTCACCTGATACGACAAGCGCGGGAACAGGCCCAGCAGGGCAAACACCAGGAATACCATGAACACGAGAAACACCAGAACAACGGCGCCCAGACGCGGCACGCGCCACTGCTGCAGGGTTTCGACAACACCGTCCAGCAGGTAGGCGAGCACCAGTGCCGCAAGAACTGGTGCCAGCATCTGGCCCATGGTGATCACCACCACGAATCCGATCACCAGCACCAGTGCCAGGATCACCACCTGCGGATCATTGAAGTGCCGCTTGAACCAGCTACGCAGAACTTCCATGCTCAGCCTTCGCTCTGCTTGAGTTCCCGGTAATGTGTTTCAAACACCCGTTCAAGCTCATCGATTACCTCTGCGGCATCTCGACCCTGCACCATATGCTGGGTCATCAGCTCGGACGTCACGCCCAGCATCCTGGTCTTGTCCAGCATGAAATAGGTTTTCGATAGGCGCTTGACCGCTGCGACAACCTTTTCGTCAGCGGGGCGAGGGATGGCCTCAGGTGCGGGCACAACCGCCGGCACCGGCGCGCTGCGCTGGGACTGACCGCCGGTCCGCTGTGCGAGAAACTCCGCAAAGCTGCGCACTGCCTCCCTATCCGTGGCTGAGAGCTGCTCCAAAACGCTGAGAATGGCCTCTGCCTGGTCGCGCTCCATGCCGCAACCTATACAACTTCAGGGTGTGATTTGCAGTAGTTCTGCGCAAACTCGAGCAGTTCATCCATGGCGCGATGCCGAAACTTCTGCTTCTGGTGGACAAAGGAGAACGGACGTTCCAGCACCGGGTCGAGATTAAGGCACACAAGGGTACCGAGCTTCAGCTCTTTCTGGATGGTTGCCAGCGAAACAATGGAAACCCCCATACCGGCCTCGACGGCACCCTTTATCGATTCGGGGCTGCCCAGTTCCATGGACAAATGTACCTGGTTGGAATTGATGCCGAGCTCGCTGATGTACTCGGATATCACTTCGCGCGTCCCGGAACCCTCTTCGCGACAAATAAAAGGATATTCCAGCAGCGTGCTCATATCCACGGTGCCACGCTCCGCCAGCGGGTGCTGCGGTGAAACCACGGCAACCAGCTGATCCATACGGCACATATCCACCACCAGATTCTTGTTCAGCACCGGCGATTCGACAACGCCCAGGTCGATCACATTGTTCTCGACCATGTGGACGATACCGTCAGAATTCGACACCTTGAGCTGAACATTGACGTCAGGGTATTTTTTCTTGAAATCCCCGAGCAATGCCGGGAGCATGTATTCTGCAATAGTGGTACTGGCACCAATAATCAGGACGCCACTGATGTCGCCGGTCATTTCACGCACCGCATTTTCCATCTCCGAATAGAGTTCGAAAATCCGGTCCGAGAACTCGTAAACCCGCTTACCCGCGTCGGTCAGGCTGATGCGATTGTGGGTGCGGTCGAACAGGCGAGTGTTGAAGTGCTCCTCCAGCTGGCGCACCTGGAAGGTCACGGCCGGCTGGGTCATGTGCAAGCTTTCAGCCGCCTTCGTAAAGCTCAGGAGGCGTGCGACTGTATGGAAAACCTGCAGCCTGCGATCTGCCATCTGGATCAAATCCTTAACATTGCAAAGGCGCCGCAGGGCGCCCACCGGTCAAATTTTCGCCGCAATAAAAATATTTAATCAAGCGAAAACGATACAGGAGTCACAGGTGTTTTGCATGCGTTTTTTACCCTCCCGAAGGGGATAAAAAAAGCCAGACGGGAGGCTCGCCTGGGCAGTGTATTGGGCACCGTCGGCAGAGCGATCTGCAACCTCGCGGATATTGTTCATGTTGGATTGCATTTCCGCGGCTACCGAACTCTGTTCCTCGGCCACACTGGCAATCATGGCACTCATATCGGTAATAGACGAAACCGATCTGGCGATCATCGCCAACGACCTGGCGGCGTTCTCCACCAGGTCCGAGCTGGACTGGGCCTTGCCCTGCGCGCCCATAGAGGACCGGCGTGCTGGCCTGGTCGGCGATTCTGCGCATCACGTTCAGCGCCCCACCCATGCTTCTGCTGACTTCGTCCAGCGACTGCAGTGTGGCGGTAATTACCGGCAGCGTCCAGCGGGCCTGAGCAGCTCGGTATTATTCGATAATACAGGGCGACGTGGCTCGGACGCAGAACCGAGCAGGGGGGCCAGCGGCAATGATTCAGCAAGTAACGCAGTAAACGCGACCAGGCCCAATAACACAGCGCCGGCGGCAACGAGCGCGTGATGCGCGCGGAATACAGGCCACGCGGGAGCTGGTTTGTACTTATGACGTCCGTGGACATCCGCGGTAGCGGCAGCGCAGCGGCCGGCTTGCACCGCCGCTCGGCGCGGCACGCATAAAAAACCCCGCCGTAGCGGGGTTCTGCGCTTTCAGTCGGGCAACCTGTGCCTACTGGGCACCA
>WOR8_10007747_pt1 | contig 10606 bp, 9 predicted proteins | sample DeeMarSeWOR38_10_FD_19890 | JGI IMG/M metagenome (IMG submission 19890)
GAGCAAGCTGCTTTGTTTCATCCGAGTCACTGAGCTGAGACAAAGATATGCCAAGGAGCCTTACCGGCCTTCTGCCCACCTCGGTCTTCTCCAAAAGATCACAACAAGTCTGAAATATCTTTCTGCTGTCATCTGTAGGCTCTCCAAGGGTAATTGAACGGGTAATTTGCACAAAGTCAAAATACTTCACTTTGAGGGTTACTGTCTTGCCGACAAAACCGTAACCTCGAAGTCTTTTCGCCACCCTAGTGGCGAGAGAAAGTAGTTGTTTTCTCGCCTCTTCTAAGTCGGAAATGTCTATGGGATAGGTGTCCTCATGGCCAACGGACTTGATCTCCCGCTCCGGCTCCACCTCCCGTTCGTCAACTCCCTTGGCAAGCAAATAGAGATGTAACCCTTGTTTTCCCAACTTCCTCACCAAAAGCTTTGAGGATAGAAGACCTAGATCTCCAATAGTTCTTACCCCTAGATGTGCAAGGATCTTGCGAGTTGCCTTCCCCACTCCCCACATTTTTTCTATAGGCAATGGTTCCAGAAATTCTTCCACCTTCCCTTCTGGCACAATGGTAAGCCCATCGGGCTTTTGCATGTCCGAGGCGATCTTGGCCACAAATTTGCTGGGAGCAACCCCGGCAGAAACCGTAAGCCCCGTCTCCTCGACCACTTGTTCTTTGATCTTTCTGGCAATCTCCTCCGGGGTTCCGAAAAGACGGGTGGTGCCAGTCACATCCAAGAAAGCCTCATCCAGTGATAGAGGCTCAACTAGTGGGCTAAAACGCTGAAAAATTTTAAAAATCTGCTGTGAAACCTCCTGGTATCTCCCCATTCTCACCGGCAGGAAAATCCCCTGGGGACACAATCGTACAGCAGTGGCAATTGGCTGAGCCGAATGGACACCAAACTTCCGGGCCTCATAGGAGGCCGATGAAACTACACCTCTCTCTTTGCTACCGCCAACGATAACCGGTTTCCCTTTCAACTTGGGATCGTCCCAAACCTCAACGGCAGCATAGAAGGCATCCATGTCGAGGTGAATGATTGCTCTGGCCCTGCTAGAAGTCTCCATGGTATTAGTAATCCACCCTCATAACCCCCTCATCCATTCAGGCTTGAGATCAATCTCACCCCGCAGTGCCGCATCAATGAGATCCAAAGTCTTCTCCCGGTCTTTAGGCAACCTGGCCTTGACTGCCAAGTAATTGGAGGCATGGTTCGACATGAAAAGACCCCCACTTAAATGAGTGTGCTTGAACATTTCTCGTAATTCTAGGAGAAGTTCACGGGTGTCAGGGAGTTCGAATCGACCTGCCCTGTAATCATCCTCAAGGGGTGTGTTTGGCAGGATCATTACGGTTAGAGCACCAATATAGTTTGGATCCATGGCGCTGAGAAGTCTTCCTGTTGCCCTGGCGTGTTTGAGGGAGTCCGAGCGACCAGCAACTCCCAGGAGAACCGTTACCGAAAGCTTGATCCCGGCCGTTTTTATCCTCTGCCCCTGCTTGATCAGGTTTTCTGCCGTGGTCCCTTTGCAGACCTTCCTCAGAGTTTGGTTATCGCCACTTTCAACACCCAGATACAGAATGCCAAGGCCCTTTTCCTTGAGCTCAACCAAGTCCTCATCACTTTTCATCTTGACGCTCTTGGCATTGGCATAGGCGCCAACCCTTCTCACCCAAGGGAGGTACTCTTTGATCATCTCCAATATCCACACCAGCTTTCTCTGTGGAATTATTAGTCCATCTCCATCCATTAGGAATAGCCGATGTTGATTGACCATGTATTTTGAGGCAAACCGTATATCCGCCATAATAGTCTGGTCATCTTTAATGGTGAAACGCTTATCTTTATAGGTCCCACAAAAGGTACACTTATTATGAGAACAGCCTAGTGTCACTTGGAGAAGGATGCTGAATGCTTCGCTGGGGGGACGAATGATGGTTCCTTCGTAGCTCATGCCCTCGGATTCTCTCATGTCTTAATCTCTCCTAAGCTATCAGTTTTCAGCGGTCAGCGATCAGCTCTTAGAAAAAAACAAAGCAACAGTCCCAATTATAAAGGCATACCCTGTTTGGTGCTCTAGCATTTTTCTTTTGCCGACAACTGATAGCTGACCGCTGAAAACTTAACTGGTATATTAGATACTTCGACCTTTTTTGCAAAGACTTTTCAAAATTTAGGCCCTGGCTGTGACCATTGCACTGACAAAAAAAACCAGAGTTCTCGTTCTTACCGCCGCCTTGCTGGCGGTTTTCTTAGGTGCCCTGGATGCTCTCATCATTGGGGCAGCAATGCCCACCATCATTGCCGATCTGGGCAGCCTAGAGCTTTATAGCTGGGTTTTTTCAGCCTACATGCTGGCTCGCACCATTGCCTTGCCTTTGTTCGGCAAATTAGCTGATCTTTACAGTAGTAAAAAACTCTTTATTTTTGCGGTGGGAACTTTTCTCATTGGCTCCTTACTCGCGGGCATGGTGGATAGTATGCCACAGCTGGTGTTCTTGCGTGCCTTACAGGGCATCGGGGCAGGTGGCAATTTCGCCCTCGCCTACATAGTGGTCTCTGAAGTATCCTCGCCGGAGGAGCGCGGTCGGATGATGGGACTCATCAGCTTCGTCTGGGGAGTCTCATCCGTTCTGGGTCCTATTTTGGGGGGTTTTATTGTCACTTATCTAACGTGGCCGTGGGTGTTCTACATTAACCTGCCCATCGGTGGTTTGGCAGTTTTTTTTATTCTGAGATATTTTCAGGAATCGCGCCAAAAAAAGAGTGGCGCCGCTGTTGACTACCTAGGCGGTTTTGCTTTGACTACTTCCATCCTGGCCCTGTTATTTGCCTTTCTCCTCTTGGGTGAGGCTCAAGTCTGGTACTCACCAGATCTGATTGCTCTTGTTGTGCTTTCTTTCTCTGCGGCCGGTCTTTTCTGGTACGCTGAAAAAAGGGCCTCCGAGCCCATCCTGCCCCTGCATTTCTTGCGAACACCCGGTTTTACTTTGCCCAACGGAGCTGCCTTTTTCAGCAGCTTCGCAGTATTTTCCCTGCTGGCTTTTCTTCCCCTCTTCATTCAGGGCACACTGGGAAGAACCGCCGCGGAACTGGGTCTGGTAATGGTCCCCCTGAGTTTGGGGTGGTCGGCCGGGGCATTGCTATGCGGCCTGGTTGTGAACCGACTTGGAGAAAAAGTATCTGGTGTAGTGGGAGCAAGTCTCATGTTCGTCAGTATTGCTCTGACCTTGACCTTCAATGCGGATACAGGTCTATTCTATTTTAGTACAGTTGTTTGTCCCATCGGTATTGGTATGGGATTTGTTTCCGTTTCGACTCTCCTCAAGGTACAAAACAGCTTGCAAGAGACGGACTTGGGCGTTGCCACATCTTCACAGCAATTTGCCAGAACCTTGGGGGGAACAATAGGAATTGGATTTTCCGGCGCTCTGCTATCCCATTACATCGACAAATCCATCAGCAACCTACTGAAGTCTCCGCTGCGCTCGGAGATACCGCCAGATATGGCGGCCCAGCTGTCCCAAAATCTACAGGAATTTCTTCGTCCAGAAATTGTGGCATCCCTTTCTAACAAGGCTCTCACAGCCATCCGCGCATCCATTGGCGAGGGGGTGCAAGCTGTTTTCTGGACAGCATTGCTTGTATCTTTTCTCAGCATTATAATGTGTAAAATGATGCCGGAAAGGAAAGTTGTGCGGTGATACCCACTGAGCAAGAATGTTATGATTTGATGGATCAGTACCGGATGCTGGACAACGTTCGAGAGCACAGTATTGTGGTAGCTGAGATTGTCAGGGCCATCTCCCACGGCCTGGTGACTTCCGGAGTGCAGATTTCGGTAGATAAGGCAGTAGCAGGAGCTTTGCTGCATGACATCGCTAAGACCCAGTGTCTCCAAACAGGTGGGGATCACGCCGCTATTGGTAGGGCAATATGTTTAAAACACCACTTAGATGAAATCGCCGACATCGTCGCAGAGCACATTTGGCTGAAGAGCTACTCCCTCGATGGGCTGTATTCCGAAAAGGAAATTGTCTACTATGGAGACAAGAGGGTTTTACACACCTCAGTGGTCAGCCTAGATGAGAGGATGCATGACATCATAGATCGCTACGGCAGGAATGATTCTAGACTCACACAACTGGTACGGATGAATTTCAATATTTGCCAAGGGATTGAAAGGAAGTTGTTTAAAAAGCTGGATTTTGGGTCGGAACAATTGGCGGAAATTGTCCAAGCATGATAAATCCTCACTTAACTCGCTGGATCTTTCCCGATCCAGTCCCTAGCTTCCAAACTTTGTCCATTAATTTCAGTATCAGCCCTGGCCAGCCAGACAAAAACCGGGGCGATATCTTCCGGGGTGGGCAAAATCATGGGATCTTCTTCGGGATAGGCTGCAGCCCTCATCCGGGTGCGGGTTCCACCCGGATTTACAGCATTTACCCTTATGTTTTCTCCCCGCAACTCATGGGCCCACACCTGAGTCACCCCTTCCACCCCGAACTTGCTCACCGCATAAGCTCCCCACCCAGCACGGCCCACACGGCCTACCCCGCTAGAGATAAATATAATGGAGGGATGATCACCTTTTCTCAGAATTGGTAAGAGTTCCTGGGTGAGAAGAAATGGGACGGTGAGATTGATCCAGATGACTTCATCCCAATCTTTCTGAGGATAGGTGGCCAAAGGAGTTTTAGGACCTAGAATCCCTGCACTATGAACCAGTACGTCCAGTTTTTCATACAGACTGACTAATCTCTCGGCCAGTTTCTTTGATCCTTCGAGGGTGTTCAGATCAGCAGCAATATAGTTATGCTTGGGCGATTCTGGCAAGCTCGCCAAAGACTGACGCAGTGTTGCCTTGTCTCTACCATGGAGAGTGACAATTGCCCCATTATCTGCAAAGACCCGGGCAATTCCCAGACCGATCCCTCGACTAGAGCCAGTGATCAAGCAGACCCTGCCTACTAAAAGTTCATTAGCCATTATTCAAGATCTCTCTTTTTACCCAAAACTTACCGGGTAAAAAGTGGGTTAAAATGGTTCACGCCATCCAAGCAAAAACCGGGAGAGCCCTAAAAATATGTATATTACTTGTGTTGTCAAACCATCAGATTTGCCAGGGAGTCATCGAGTTTATCCATTATCTCATCAACTCTTCCTTTATTGCCGGTACTGACAATGTGGCGAACAACTTCAAATTTAAGCTGAACAGCCCTCTGCAACCCCAGTGAGATGGAGGCCAGCAAAAAGCTCAAATCAGAGAAATACTCTTGATGAAACTTGTGATGCCACGGCAACAGTTGTCCAGATATAGCCTCAACTCTATCCAATGTATGCAGCAGCAATTCATCTCCCACAGAAGCATCTCCCTCCAATTCGACGTACGGGCAGTAGTCTACATGGAAGTCAACAACCTCTTGGGGCAGCGAAACCCCCAAGTTTTGCCACTGCCGCTGGTTCATGGCCTTTGCCTGTCGGCTTTGCTCTGCCTGTTTTCGGTAATGCTCTTCTGACCAAAGTCCATAGGCCCTGCAACCAAAAAACCTGTTTTGATAAACTAGACAATTTTGATTTTCCAAAAATGGACACGATAGAATCTCAACCGGGTTCAAGAAAAAATAGCGGATCAGTCGGCTGCTCATCCACAACCTTTGCTCGGCTTTCATCTCCAGCAGCAGTTGAACTGCTGAGAGAGCCTCGAGTAAACTCATCTCAGGAAGAAGGGAGCAGCAGTACGTTCGCCGCCGACAGCGTGTACCGGGCAATTGAGCATAGGCCTCCATTAAGGCGAGCCGCTGATTTGTCGATATCGCTAACAGCTGCTGTAGAGTCTCTCTTGAAAAAGTCACTTTCTCTTAAACCGTGTCAGAAAAATATGAGAACAAAAGCAGTCCAGGATATGTCACAAATCAACGAAAATTGGAGGCCTGTCCGTTGTCAATCGTCCGTAGCTCAAATCGTTCAAGTCGTTAAAAGACTTTGATTGCCATTCTCCTGAATTCTCGATTCTGACTCCTGGCTCCATGCTCCATGCCCTATGCTCTATGCCTCTCCAAATCCGAAATCCGAAATTACCCTTACTCCATTACTCCATTTTCTTGCTGCTTGCTCTACTCAAATTTTTCCTTCCAAACTCGCATCTTCTCATGGGGCCACCGTACGCAGAAGGCAGGCTTTCCTTTGATCACTAATTGGGTGCAAGTATCGCACTCAGGGTCGCAATGGAGAATCTCATTCTCCCTCCCCTGCACTACTTTCTGAGGCCATTTCGGATCTGTCCATAAAACCCGGGCTAGACCGATTAAATCCGCCTTGCCGTTCGCAATTATGTGCTCCGCCACCTCTCCGGTGTCAACTCTGCCAGCGGTAATAACGGGCACATCAACCTTTTCTTTGACTGCCGCAGCCAAATCAACCATGTAACCCTTATTTTTGGATCTTTCTATAATCTCCGGCAAGAAAAAGGACTCATAGGTACCCCCCATGACTGAAATGTAGGCGGCACCTGCTGTCGGCAGCGATTGGGCGAATTGCGTTGACTCTTCCAGCTTAAAACCATCGGCGAGCCATTCGTCAGCCAGAAACCTATAGCCTACGGGAAATTCTCCCACCGCATCTTTTACTGCAGACAATACTTCCAGAGGGAACCTCTGACGATTCTCTAAAGCCCCGCCGTACTCATCCTCTCTTTTGTTAGTCCGGGGAGAGACGAACTGGGCAAGCAAATAGCCGGTGCCTCCGTGCAGTTCTACCATGTCGAACCCAGCATTTTTTACCCGAAGGGCTGCACTGGCAAACTTGCCCACTATCTCCCCTATTTCATTCTTACTCAAAGCCCTAGGCAGGCGGCCAAAGGTCTCCACCGCAGAAGGTGCCACTGGCTGCGCAGAACCGGCAAAACGTCCGGCATGGTTGATTTGCAGACAAGCCAGAGCACCCTCCTGCTTTATGGTCGCTGCCAGTTGGCTCAGACCCTCTAAATTATCATCCGTATCGGCTCTGATTGTTCTGTTGGAACCACTACCTTCAGGGTGATCAACCGTGGCATTCTCAACCACCACCAGGGCCACACCGCTACTTGCCATCTCTCGATAATAATCTAATAGTAATCTGCTAACCGTGCCACCCTCTCCGGCATAACCAAGGTAGAGAGGCGCCATGGTTATACGATTTCTTAAGCTGAGTTTACCTATATTAAGTGTTGAAAACAGATTATTAAATGAAGTCATGATGCACCTCCTCTGGGGTAAGGGTAGGGGTTATGAACAAAGAGTGCACCTATTAAACAACTAACGCTAAGCCAATAGCGAATATCCAGCTCGCAGCTAGCAACTGACAGCAGGCAGCTAATCGCCAATGCTTAACGGTAAACAGCCACATGGGAAAAGCAAATCCATTTGCCGTTCACCTTACCAGCGGATTAAACTGCTGCCCCAGGTTAGACCACCTCCAAAACCGCAAAGAAGCACGAGATCTCCTTTTTTGATACGACCCTGTTGATTGGCCTCATCCAAGGCAATTGCCATACTAGCTGAGGAGATGTTGCCATAGCGATCAATGTTTACAAAGATGCGATCCATGGAGACTCCGAGCTTCTTGGCCATGGCCTGCATGATTCTAATATTAGCCTGATGGGGTATGTACAAAGTAATTTGATCCGCACTAAGTCCATTTACCTCCAAGGCCTCCTCACAGGCCATGGTAAAATGTTCCACCGCCACTCGAAAGGTCGTCGGAGCTTCAACTAGTTGCAGGTAATGAACTCCTCGATCTACGCTCTCATGACTTATGGGAGTAGTTCTTGAGCCGCCCCCGGGCATTAGAAGATTCTCTCCCCTTGAACCATCCGTATGAAGGATAGTAGATATAATCTCGGCACCGTTCTTGCTCCGGATGTCCAATATTACAGCCCCCGCCCCGTCACCCCAAAGGATGGAGGAACTGCGATCCTGCCAATTTACTGTTCGACTCATCACTTCCGCAGCTACCACCATGGCATTATCAAAGGTGCCAACTCTTAAGTAATGTTCTGCCACCGAAATACCAAAAAGAAAACCACAGCAGGCAGCTGTGACGTCAAAGGAGACCGCACCACTGGCACCGATCTTGTTCTCCAACCAGTTAGCGCCGGATGGGCAACAGGTATCGGGAGTGATTGTGGCCATAATCAAAAGATCAAGATCCTCCGGTTCCATTTTTGCCTGAGCGAGAGCTTGGAGAGCCGCCTTTTGACCCAAATCCGAAGCCGCTTGATCAGGTCGAGCTAGACGCCGTTCACGTATACCAGTTCGTTTGCGAATCCATTCATCAGAGGTGTCAACCATCTCTTCAAGATCAAAATTAGAAAGGACCTTTTCTGGTAAGTAGGATCCTGTTCCTGCAATCCTAATTGCTTTCATGGCACGTCATCTCCCCGCTATTACTCATAGAACTTTTACTCCCTTGCAGGCTGACCAAACCTCTAACAAAAAAAAACTTTTGCTGTCAAATGTCATAGTCAGATGTCAGTGGTAGCTAGTCGCTGATGAAAGGAAATACCAAGATCACAGGGACCTCCAACTACTAGCCAAAAGCAAATGTTAAAAATATGTTAATTATTTTGTTAATAATAAAATTTGGTTTTTTCTCCCTTTTTAGCATTTTTCCCTTGAGAAATTAGAAAAAATATTCTACACTCCGCCCTTATTACTCACCAATGGGGCCAATGTAAATCTGAGTTCAGGAAAAGCCTGATGGGATCCCCACCTTTCGCAGCCTCCGGCCTCAAGAGCCAAACTAATCTTGAGCCAAGCATTGGGGTGGAAGATTGTGTCCACCGCTATCACCGCCTTTTCGAAAACGCCCCTCTGGTTGCTTACAGCTTGGATAGCCAGCTCCGTACTCTCTACATCAGCCCTTATTGTCTCAAAATATTTGGTTACCGTGATGAAGAAATCCAAAAAGATCATCTTTTCTGGGACCGACATATACACCCCGAAGATCAGCAGCGAGTTCACCTCCGCAGAGAACGTTACCTAAAAGAGGGCAAGAGCTTCAATATTGAATATCGAATCATCCACCGAGATCAAACGGTGCGGCACATAATCAACCACACAATTCCCATCACCCATAACAACAAGATTAATCTGATTGACGGCTTTGTCTTTGACATCACGGCCAGAAAACACTTAGAAGACCAGCTTATACTCACAGAGAGAATCAAAGTACTCAACGACATGTCTTTGGGGGTGGCTCACGAGATCAGGAACCCCCTGACTTCTATCGGTGGTTTTGCCCGCTTGCTCGAGCGTAGGATGGCGCAAAGCGATCCCAATCGTTCCCACCTCGAGATTATTCTGAAGGAGGTCTCCCGCCTGGAAGCTACTTTAAATCGGGTCCTGGACGGTTTCAAGCGAATCCGCTTACACCCGGTGTCAACTAATATAAATGAAATCCTCGCCAGGGTGCTCAATCAGCTGAGCCACGAATTTCATCACACGGGCATCCAGCTCACTACTAAACTGAGTAACAGAATACCCGAAATAGAACTGGATCGTCATCTTATTGAAGAGGGCCTCCGTTCCATAATCAAGACCTCCCTACGAACCATGCAAGGTGGTGATGAACTTACCATTACCACTGCCCCCAACCATCGCCACGTGGTGATCGAGATATGTGGGCTGAGCCTCAATCCGGGACCTCTCGACAAATGTCAGCTATTCTTTCCCTTCTACCGCGAGCCAGCATTTGATGGCGGAATCGGAATTCCTCTCTCTCAGCAAATCATCGCCCAACATGGTGGCAACGTAGTTATCAAGAACGGCTATGACCAGCAGACAAGCCTGGTGATCACCCTGCCCATGTCTCGCCAGGCCCCAAAATAATAGCCTTTCATCTCTATACCCAACCACCCCCTGTCAACTCGTTAAGGCTTGAATTCTTCCCCTTGTAACTTTATAACTTAAACTGTCCAGAGATTTCTTACTGTAATATGTGCCTCATATTGCATCTCTGATTAAATTAAGATAGACCTTAATCTATCCTGAGAGTTTTAAATTTAGAGGAACCAATGCACCAGCACCAGACTAAGATGGAAAGAGTTCGAGAGAGGGTCAGAGAAAAGCTCAAAAGTTATAACCTCTACAACTTCGAGCGGTTGCAGGAAGAGGCCTTTGCCTCCTTCTTTGATTTGGCCCAAGAATATACTACCCTGGAAAATCTCTATCTTGTTTGCACCCTCGTGCCCAAGGACTTTACCTGCTGGATGAAGACGGTGTAAGCCTCAGTCTTGTTTGCTCCAGCAATAATGGCCTAGAGAAGGACTCTTCAACCGGTAATCCTGAGGTAGTGGTCCAAGAAAGCCCTTACTTTACCGGGGAGTCATATGTGATTCCCATTCGAGGCAACAAGGCGGTGGGGGAACTTTTGCCGTTCCAGTATCTCAAAGACATCCTCGGTATGTTTGAGATATATCCTGCTGAAAAAATCACCGAACAGCAACGCTTTTTTCTAGAGAAATTCACTAATCGCATTGGCTATAATCTGCATCAAAAGCAGCTAATCCATCAAAATCTACACCACATCAAGTTCATCAACCAACTGGTTGCTGACATTGATC
>WOR8_10007201_pt1 | contig 10604 bp, 9 predicted proteins | sample DeeMarSeWOR38_10_FD_19890 | JGI IMG/M metagenome (IMG submission 19890)
GTCCGCCCGAAAGTTGCCCAGGGAGATGATTCATTCGGTCCCCCAGACCGACCAATACCAATAATTCCTCTGCATGGTTCTTGCGAGCGCGCGAACCCATATGTCCCATCATCGGCACGATGACGTTCTCTTTGGCAGTCAAAGTCGGCAACAGATTGTGTAACTGGAACATAAAACCGACGGTCTTGGCTCTGAAGCGGTCTTTATCGCGGATCTTGGCTAAATCCTGACCGTCGATGAAGACACTCCCGCTCGTGGGTTTATCCAAAGCACCGATCACATTGAGTAGCGTGCTCTTCCCGCTACCGCTAGGTCCCATCACTGTGACCAACTCACCCCGTTCAACTTGGATGGAGACACCATCTAAGGCGCGAATTTCCTCACCGTTGCCATAAATTCTGGTCACGTTCCTAGTTTCAATGATCAGGTGTGAGTTATCTTTCATAAAGCGCTCCTTATTCCACCTCAATGTCGACGAATGCAGTCATCCCCCAACGCAGTTTTTCCGGAATCTCTTGCAGCTCAATCACGACGGTATAGTTGACACCAGAACCAGAGGCAGCTTTTGGAGAAATATGTGTTACTGTGCCGGTCGAGTTGATCTCCGGTAAGGCATCGAAAGTGATGATTGCCGTATCATCGACCTCGATACGGGAAACATCTATCTCGCTTAGGTCGGTGGTCTCGATTTGCAGGTGTTCAAGGTCGGCAATCAGGATAGCCGGCTGCCCGGCGGAGATCCATTCGCTTTTATTCACGTATACCTCGCTGATAGTACCATCGAAAGGTGCACTTAATTGGAGATCCTCATACATCGCTTGCGCAGCAGTTAGAGAAGCCTCTGCGTTCGCCAGGCGTGATTCGGCTGCAGCGACGTCTTCAGGATCGGCCCCCTGCGCTAGTGTTTCATATTTATCCAGCGCTTTGCGCAGTCTCTCCTCAGCGAGGGCGATATTGGTTTCATTGGCGATCCGGTCTACTGCGGTTTTGAAATCCGCTTCTGCATCTTCAAGCTGGTCTTCGATATCGTAGCGATCTGTGGAACCACAAAGCGCGGGGAACTGTTTCATGACCTCTACATCATCACAATCTATGTAGGTGAACTCCGAACTGGTACCTTTGTAAGGCGTATACTCTTCTCGCGCCTGTGCCAGGTTTTCACGCATCGCGACTGCACCTTCAAACATATCAAAGTCCTCTTGGTTGGAGGGCACATCGAAATAATAGGCATTGTATTCAGCCTGGCGTAAAGCCTCATATGCATCAGCCGCATCATTTAGTGCATTGATCCGCTCGATGGCGTTATTTTCGTATAATTCATCTAAGGCTTGCTGTGCCAGCGTGAGTTCGTATTCTGCAGCCGTAATAGAGGCTTGTAAATCCTCTTTACCTTTTAGCTGCAGTAGGATTTGATCTGATGCGACCAGATCTCCTTCCTCCACCAGCACTTCCTCCACAACTCCAGGGGTGGTAAAGCTCAGTGTAGAATATTGGTCTGGGACCACCACACCGGTAGCGCTGACAAGAGGGACAAAATCCTCGATAGGTTCTGGCACCTCAGTCGGTTCCTCTTGAGGGACTAAATTACCACAGCTCGCGATCAATAACGCGGCTATCGTTATCCATAATGTGAGGGCATATTTCTTGTTCTTCATCGATCTAACTCCTATAATGTGTCGTTTAGAGTTTTTTTCAAATTAGTTTCTAAACATAACCGCTTCATTTTGAAGATGATTAATTCATTATTCGTATCTTAGCGCTTCAACCGGTTGCAGGCGGGTAGCACGGTAAGCCGGGTATAAACCACCTAAGACACCTAGCAAAAGCGCTACGCCGATGGCACGAGCCAACATCTGCAGTTCCCAAAGTGGCGTGATCATCTCACCGTAAGATGGGATCAAGGAGATCAGCGAATTTAAACCCAGCGCAACGAAGACACCAGTCGCGCCACCTAACAATCCTAATAAGGTCGCTTCGCGAAGTATCAATCCAAGAATGGATCGCCTGCGCCAGCCAAGCGAACGCAGAACGCCAATTTCTCTGGTGCGTTCATATACAGCCATTAACATAGTGTTGAGCACACCAATCCCACCGATGAAAATTGCCATGATTGAAATGCCGTTGATCATCGCGTCTGATGACTCAAAATCGGGCATCTGCTCGGTGAACTCACCGCTGAGTGCTGCATGAGCGTCAGGGAATTCATTATTGATCTTGGTGACCAATTCGCTCGCTTGAGAGGGGTCGTTTAACTTAATGGCGTACATAGTGACTTTGTTTGGCCTCCCGGCTAACACTTGTGCATCCCGTAAAGTAGTTACGCCTCCCATCTCTTCGATGCTGACATCACTCTCGAAAATACCTACGACTCGAAACCGCGAGCCGCTCAATTCGATTGTATCACCGACCTCTTTATTAAGGATATCTGCGATCATTCGCCCGATGATGACCTGGTGGTTTCCTTTCAAACGATCTCCATCAACAATATTGTATTGCTGGACAGCGTATTCGTTCGGTGGATAGCCCATTAAGATAAAAACGGCGCCTTCCTCTGGCAGCATAAATGCAGTGAATACCACTCCGCTGACACTCTTGATTTCATCCCAGGCAGCCATTTTTTGACCCATGCGTTCGTCCAATGCGCTCAAGCTGGTATCAGAAATATCCGCCTGGCGAACCATGATCTCCGTGTCAGAGAACATATCCGTCATGGCGACCTGCATACCGCTCATGATCGTTTCTAAAGTCAGGATCGATCCGACAGTCAAACCAATCGTGCCTAGCGTCAATAAAGTGCGCAGGGAACGCTGCCAAAGACTCTGCACGGCCATGCCACCGATTGGTAGTCGTTTGGCTTTACCACCAGCGCTACCGCCTTCATACTGCAATGCTTCTACTGGCTGCAGTTTTGCGGCTCGTCTCGCGGGATAAAAACCACCCACCAAGCCTAACATCACAACGATGGTAAATGCCTGGCTCAAAATCCCAGTGGACACATCCGTGGAGGCTAATCCTAAAAAGACCGTCTCCTGTGATAATAAATACAACATCAACCATCCAAGCGCAGCACCAAGCAATCCACCGAGCAGGCTGACCAGTAGAGCTTCCGCCAGGATCATACGCAGCACACGATTGCTGCTCCAACCGACTGCTCTGAGTACGCCAATCTCGCGGGTACGTTCGAAGACCGCCATTAATTGAGCGTTCATCATGACCACACCACCGATCAGGATAGCCAGGCCTCCAATCACCCATACATAGGCTTGGAGGATATCATCCATAATTTGTTGATCTGCAAACTCTTCGATACCTGTGATGGACAGGTCAGGGTATTTTCGCTCCACTCGTGTTATGAACCTCTGACTCAGGCTGGGATCTTTAAGCTGGATATAAAAGACGCTGACCTGGCGTTGTTTTCCGACGATCTCCTGCGCGTCGTCTAATCGAAGGATGGCGCCTGAGTCCTCAAATACATCACCAGTCTCATAGATGCCGATGATACGGAAGACGGAATCCATCAAGCGTAGTGTGTCGCCGGTCGTTTTCTCCATCACTTCTGCTGCCGCAGAACCCAGCAGCACTGGTTTTCCCTTTACCTTTTTTGCCTCATGATCGTTGAGAGCGACGCCCCCTTTAATTTGAAAACGCCCCAGTACGAAGCTGTCTTCAGGATAACCGAAGACGAAGAAAAACGGCTCGCTATCCGTTTGTGACCAGCCTTGCAGCATCCCGCTGATTTCAGCTACTTCGGGCATGACTGCCAGCTCTTCGCCAATACTCTCATCGATGGAACTCATACTGATGTCGAAACTGTTTGGCTGGCTTAATACAAGATCGGCATTACTGCCCGACATCATGGAGGAATAGCCTGCTTCCAAGCCCTCTGCCAGCACACCCAAACCGATGATAGCGGCAACCCCAATACTGATGCCGATAATGGTCAGGAAAGTGCGCGTTTTTCGTCTTAATAGGTTCTTAAGTACCATATCATTTTTTGCGAGACCAGATTTGAAATAGTCTTCAGAGTGTACCAGTCAATGAACTAATGGTTGCCTGTGCTTTCGTTGAGATATCTTCAGTGTTGTCTGGCCTAACCAATATTAATAATTATGCCTATCATATTCTTCAGCTATCCCCACATTTTATGGGGATTGGATGGTTTAATTTAGTAATAAGCAAGAATTTATCAGAATTTATCTATCTCCGGCACAGTTAATAAATGAAAAGCTAGGGTAGACATCCAGGGAGCCTTCCTAAATTTCCCGGTCTTGGATGATTTTTTTGCGCGCTCCAATATCCGTTCGAAGTGTGTGATAACAACCTCATCTTCGAAATATAGATTCAACGGTACTTCACCATTCAGTATCTCCCTTAGACCGAGTTTCTCGTACACATTGCTCATCGTCTCAGATATCCAATCCGTGCCGATAAGTAATTCGTCAGCAAGGTCACGCTGGGATAGGTTGAACAGGATTCCAAGATGGATGATCTCACTTTCCCGACGGGAGAAATTCGCCACCTTATGACTACCATCGACTATCACAACTGGCCTGGTAGACTCTTTGCATACGGCAATATTGCTAACTCCAGGAGTAATGACTACATTCCCTTGGTAAGTTAATGCTACAGCAGAAGCAATTGAGTACGCTACTTCCCTTTTAAGTAAGAATCCTCCAAAATTCGGTTTAATTAGATACTTTACTATACTACTCTCCAGGTTTGTACCAGCGATCAGTACGACCGGCGGATCAGATAAGATTAATATGTCGTCGATCACCCTGAGGGGCCATGTCTGATCGCCAAGTGTCTCCATACCAATCAGGATGATATCTAAGGGTTGCAAAGGCTGAGCGAGAAAGTCGCTGATAAGATCATAGCTTCTCAGTTCACCAACAACTCTGGTTCGCCAATCCCTGGTCAGCAGCATGGTTATCATATCGCGCGAATACGGATCTTCCTCCACAACCAGAACATTAATATCTTTAGCCATTCAACTCGCCTCGCTATTAAAACCGAAACGCAGATAGGATACAAACGTCCCCTATATTTGCATTCTGAGGTTTTGAATCATTGAGTTTAATAAACGTCGTATGATTGTACCTTACAACTGATCTCCCTCAGGGTTACTTGGGTGGTTTTAACACATTATTAAAGTCCAAATCAATGAAGGATCAACTTCTAACTTAGGAAATTTGATTAAAATTGACCTTCTATTGTCATGTCTAAAAATATATTTAGATTTATCTAAATATATTCTATAAGAAAAAACAAATTCTGTAAAGGGTATTGCTGTGCGAACGCGTTGAACACGCCTCTAGAGGCGTGTTCAACGCGTTCATAATGTAAATTGATTTAATCTTTTGTCTCTTGCTCTTCTAGAGCTTCTGCAGCCTCATTCATCTTGGCAGCGGCACCTATCTCGGCAGCACCAGCTGTCATCTCATCGATACCTTCGGCGGCCAGGGTTTTCGCGGCATCGGCAGCAGCTTCAGCGAAATCTAATTCTGCTGCGCCTTCGATGGCCATTTCAACACTATCTTCAGCCAGTTCGGTGCTGCGTTCTGCCATTCCTTCGGAGGCAGCCAGTCTTGCCAAACCTTCAGCAACCTCATCAGCGCCCATCTCCCCGATTTCAATCCCCTTGGCGGCGATCAGCTGGGAAATTGCGTTTGTGCTGGCTGAATTTAGGATTTCATCCACAGCGATTTGTTGGAGAAGCTCACCACGATCCTCCAGGAAAGCGGCTAAGATTGGCATCTCGAGGATAGCGACTACGTCACTGACAGCCCATAACTCACCTGCCAGACGAGCCAATTGAAGACCTTGTTCAAGATCTTCGGCTCCCATCAAACCTACCATGGCACTCAAGGCTTGAATGTCTTCAGAGGTTGCTAACATCTCAGCGCCTTCAGCGACATCGGTGATGCCGGCGGCTCCGACAACGTTGCTAAGGTCAGCAACCCGGTTTGCCACGATTTCTGCATCCATCGCACGTGTCAGGTTGCGAATACCGGAAGCAGCGGCGAAGGTTGCTGCTGTTTCTAAGTCCTCTGCCATATCTAAGGCTTCCTCGCCTGCAGCCATATCAGCCATGCCTTCTAATCCGATCTCAACTGCAGCTGTTTCCAGTTCTTCTGCAGCAACTTTCTTTTTGTTTTTTTCTGCCATATTTTAAATACCTTTCATTTGTAAGTTTTATTCGTAGCCAGGGATGGCCTTGCGGTTCCCATAGAATCCGCCGCTGTAAGAGGCGATATCGGCCACTATGCCGAGAATCAGGATGATCCAATCGAATCCCACAATTCCACCAGGATAAATAATGAGATACATCAGGACCGTCCACGGGATGAAGAGCCATGCCAGGAAAGTCAGTAACACGTGATCAAAAGCTGCCCCAACATAGACCGGACTGATCAGCCACCAGACCAGGATTGCTAGACGGGGTCCAACAAAAACCAAAGACGTCAACATACAACACATTGCAAACCTCCTCACTTATTATAGAAAAAATTTTATTATTAGTGAATCACGCTTTCAAATCTCTCGTCATTATTTCGTATCCTCCAGGTAAGACCTCCTTTCATTTTTTATCAAGCTGCCTTTGACCCGTAGCATTTTCTCCTGAATAGTGCACAGTTCATTGCCGTCCGTATCTTGGTTGATCAAAGTCTCCCGGACTCGTAGGGCTTTGGTATTTAGCTAGCAAACACGCTGATCTTGTTCTTTTTCAATCATAAAATCGTTCCCAATGGATAACATCTTCTAGCCCATAAGATAGCGGGCTGCATGGGACTTGGCGCCACGATTATCTATCCTATGCCTCAACATGCTTCCTTTTGATCTTGAAGAAGTCGTCATGGATGTGAACAATATTGATATTCTATTGGAGCAGTTTTTTCTGGTTCAAAGACTCGCCCGTGTGGTGATCGTGTAGCGAACTGGGAACGTAAAAATGATTATATCACCATCGCCTCAGTTAAATGAAATCCCGAGCGTTGTGAGCAGGGGATGCATGATTGAGGATCGATGTTGATGATTCTACTGACTGCGCTCCTTACGCCAATAATCGAAGATTACCGCCAGAATGATGACAGCGCCTACCGCAGCTGGCTGCCAATAAGCGGGGAAACCCAGCAGTACCAAGCCGTTGCGCAGTACCTGCAGGATCGCAGCCCCAATCAGTGTGCCAAGGATAGTGCCTTCACCACCAAATAAGCTGGTTCCGCCGATAACCACCGCCGCAATAATGTCGAGCTCGTAACCGCGAGCGGCGTCTGGAGCGGCAACGCCTAAACGTGCGGTCATGATCAATCCGGCCAAACCAGCTAGAAATCCACCCAAGGTATAGACCAGCATCTTGACGCGTTTTGGATTGGCACCTGAAACACGCACAGCCTCCTCGTTGCCTCCCACGGCATAGATATGTCGTCCGCTAACTGTCTCGCCTAGGAAAAGTCCACAAAGCAGGGCAACCCCCAGCATGATGATCACTGGCAGAGGCACCTCCCAAATAGCGATGCTGACGTTTAACTGCCCAATTTGCTGAAATGAGTTGGGTAATTCACGGATTGGCCATCCTCCAGTGACACCAAAGGTGATTCCCCGGGCGATGCTCAAGGTGCCCAGTGTAGCAATGAAAGGTGGAAGCCGGAAGCGTGTGATCAGGATACCGTTGACCAATCCAACCAGCACCCCGGCAAATAACCCACCGACCACCGCCAGGATCACCAAGGGTGTTTCTGTTAACCTTTCTGCGATGGGAGCAAACGTGAGAATCCAGGCAGCTGCAAATCCAGCAAATGCCATAACCGAACCCACCGAGAGGTCAATGCCAGCCGTGATCACGACCATTGTTTCTCCAAAAGCAGCGATCGCAATCCAGGAGAAGAACAGCAAGTTGTTGAAGAGGTTGCGTGAAGTAAGGAATGTATCGGTTTGCCAGGTCAGGAAGGCGCTCAGCACCAACAAAATCAGCAGCAAACCGATCTCTTGTCGTGCAAACAAGTTCCGCAGAAATTGCCCTGCCGAGGAAGCGGTTGATTCATTTCTAGATACCGCTGTTTGATCGCTCATCGCCTGTCACTCCTTAAATAATTGGTCTTTCCTTGAGGGGAAGGGCCGGATTATACCAACAGTTCTTCTTCAGTGGTGGGGAAATCATCGCGTGCCCCGATCATATAAGCGACGATATCTTCCCGGAAGGCATGGATATCACCTTCAATAATTTTTTCACCAACCTTACGGCCGTGCCTGAGGATCATTACCCGATCGGCGACTCGGAATATATCCTCTAAGCGGTGACTGATGATGATGATCGAAGCACCTTCATCTTTTAGCTGTTTGATAAGATCGAGCACTTTATCAATCGCAGCTACGCTCAGTGCCGCAGTTGGCTCGTCCATAATGACCACCCTGGCGTCGAATGCTGTTGCCCGACCGATTGCGACCGCCTGCCGCTGCCCACCAGAGAGGTTTTTCACTTTCAGCCGTACTGAGTCAATTTCGATCTTCAAGCGGTCTAGCATTTTGCGGGTCTCTTGTTCCATTTTGGATTTGTACAGAATCTGCAGGAAACCGAGCTTCCAGCGCGCGATCTCGTGACCTAAGAATACGTTGCTGGCGACATCCAGGTTGTCAGCCAGCATAAAATCTTGGTAGACCATCTCAATGCCCAGATCACGCGAGTCCTGCGGGCCATCGATTTCTGCTCGTACACCACTGATATAGATATTGCCCCCATCCGGTATATAGGCACCGCTCAATACTTTCATTAAGGTCGATTTCCCGGCTGCGTTATCTCCCACCAAACCTAGAACTTCATTCTCACCCAATGTTAGGTCAACACCTCGTAAGGCGCGTACAGCCCCGAAGTTTTTCTCTATTCGCTTCATCTCGACAATTGGAACAATGTTTGCCATCGATGTATATCTCCTGGCTTTATTCCGGAAGGACATGCACGAGTGATTTCACCGATTTAATATGAGAGCCGGTGTTTTACGCCGGCAGGAGGTTACAAAATCACAGCTTTTTTCTCTTGTATTGATGAGTGACATTGATAGCCATTTCACCTGCTCATTATACAACAGGATCAGGAATTCACCAATCAAGTTGGGCATACGCGCGCAAAAAGCTTTCCTGGATGGAATCCTCTGACTCGTTGGCAGAGGCACTTCATGGGAAAATACATGCGTTGCATATCCGAAGTGATTTAAAAAAAGAATATACCCTGGCAAATTACCAGGGCATATAAAAATTACTAGTTCTTTCGGTTAGCTCATGAAAAAAGTCCGCCAACCGCGGCTGCTCCGATCCCAAATAACCCTAAGACGATGCCAGCCAAAGTGGTGATGATCACCAGCGCAACCCATCCCAAGAATACAGTAATGATGGTCTGCAGCCACTCTAGGTCAAGAGCTTCCTTAGCAGCAATGAACCAGGCGATCAATCCCAGGATCCAGGCGATGAATACCACAGGAGCGACAATACAACCTAACGCCGGTACTATGCCTAAAATTCCAAGTACACCAACGACATTCCAAACGTATGCCAGTCCTAAGGTGCGAACCATTTCATCAAAACTGACTTCGGCGTTGAAAACAGCTTTTCCAACCCAGCTGATAATAGCCGCAGCAACCGCAAAACCAATCACCGCGAAAATCGTCCCAACGATTGCACCGATCAACCAACCAAGGATATCAGCTCTTGCAAATGAGCCAATCTGGTTTAGGAACGCTACGATAACGACGATCAACCAAGCAGTGGTCGTAAATGTTGTGTCACGCTCTACCTCTGAGTAGACTTCCCTGCGGAAGGTGAAAGCGCCAATAATTCGATCCATAGTCATAATTTTTTCTCCATTCTCTCATTCTATTAGTTTATTCATGCTGTTGTGATATGGTGATCTGCAGGAAGAAGTGTAAATTAACACACGCATCTTGAACAGCAAATCACTTGCTAATCAGTTTATACTCCCTGTTTTTTTATTGAGTAAATTTCGACTGATTAGCTTTGTTCCATCTTTGTTTGTCTCGTTGCTCTAATGGAAGGGTGTGACCTCCTTTCAGTCTTAGGGCTGGATAATAGTTAGTGATCGTCCAATCATTGCCAGACTGCTCCACCAAGTATCAAAGGCAGTTTATTTCTAATAGTATTAACCCGCAACTCTGGAATCGTTACTCAGTTTTATGCTCCACTTTGGACCGTATTGCCCATATTGGGATTTAATGATGATAATATAAATCCAATTTGGGGATTTATCCGTATGTATGCATAGGCAGGTTTGAAGATTATCGGAAGTTCTAATTCGTGTAAAGGAGAAAACAATATGTATAAACGTATTGCAGTTGTATTGTTGGTATTGATCGTTGCTCTGGTGGCGGTTGTACCGGCTTTTGCTCATTCAGCTGGACCATGCGATGATAGCGATGGTGATGGTCGTGCCAGCGGCAGAGAATATGCCCAACCCCATATTCGCTCGCTGGCGTTGGAGGGCGGGCTTGGAGAAGGCGGTCATAAACCCGGCGCGCATCAAGGTTTTTCTATATGTAACCCCAGCGGTAAATAATAAATGAGAATAGTCTAAGGACCTACGTAGATTTTCACCT
>WOR8_10009462_pt1 | contig 10604 bp, 9 predicted proteins | sample DeeMarSeWOR38_10_FD_19890 | JGI IMG/M metagenome (IMG submission 19890)
CGAAGGCCCGCAGGGGCTAGACATGGAGAAAGTTTACTGGAAAGCCGTTGAGCGCAAAACGGCTTTTGTACCGGGCAAATATTTTTACACCCAGAAGGGCGAGGGCCTCGAGACCATGCGCCTGAACTATACCATGGCGGATGAAAAGGCCATCGACAGGGCGATAGGGATATTGGCTGAAGTAATCAGGGAAGCGCTGTAGGCTTCTTGCTCAGTATTGGGGCCCAAATATGGCAAAAGACCATCCTCAAGATAGAAGATTTTCAAATAACCAGCGCTGACATGTCCCGCCCGAAAAGCCCGATTCGATCGCCGGCTTTCACCGGTATATCGAGGTCCCAGTCAAAGGGATTGCTGCGCATTTGCTGTTAAATCAAATCATCTCGTAACCGGCCAGCGGGCACTCCAGCGGTTTTATTGAACATCTGCAGGGCGGCACGGGCATCGTGTTAAAATGATCGCGTGGTTTTTTGAAAAGATATTGACAAATATGACGGCATACATGATTCATTAACCAGACTTTGCGAAAATTGCCGAATTGGCGTAAAAACGGAATCGTTTTAAAAGCAAATCAAAGGACAACGAGAATATGCCGGGACCATTGGCCGGGGTTAAGGTTTTGAGCTTTGGGAGAATGCTATCGGGTCCCTATGCAGCCATGTTGCTGAGTGATCTCGGGGCTGAAGTCATAAAAGTGGAAGCCACCGGATACGGCGATCCGGCGCGGTTTGCCGAGCCGTTTATCGAAGAGATCAGCTCATATTTTTTAAGTATCAATCGCGGCAAGAAAAGCATCACCCTTGACCTTAAAAAGGAAGATGGCAAAGATATCGTCTTCAAGCTCGTCAAGCAGGTCGACATTCTCATTGAAAATTTTCGACCGGGGGTGATGGATAAGCTGGGTATGGGGTATGCGTCAATTTGCAGCCGCAACCCCGGAATCATTTATGCTTCTCTTTCGGGATTCGGTCAAACCGGTCCCTATGCCCTAAGGCCTGCCTTTGATATGATTGCACAGGGCATGGGCGGTGTTGTCAGCATCACCGGCGAGCCGGGAAGGCCTCCGGTAAGGGTGGGATATTCCATTGGTGACATGGGTGCTTCCCTGTTTGCAGCGGTTGCAATTCTGGCCGCATTGCACGAGCGGAAAAACAGCGGCAAAGGCCAATACATCGATGTTTCCATGCTCGACAGCCAGGTGGCTCTGGCCGAAAACGCCTGTGCCCGGTACTTTGCCACCCGTAAAATACCGAAACCTGCAGGTTCCAGGCATCCTCTTTTTACCCCTTTTCAGGTTTTTCAGACCAACGATGGCCACATTGTCTTGATCGCATTTCATGATGACAAATGGGAAGCCTTCTGCAAAGCCGCAGGCCGGGATGCGTGGATCACCGACAGTCGTTTCAAATCCAATGCGGCGCGTCTGGAAAACTACGATATCTTCCTGCAAGAGATGAACGCGGTGATGAAAAGCAGGACCACGAAGGAATGGATGGAAATACTCGAAGCCGGTGACATCATGTACGGCCCGGTGAATACGATCGATCAAGTGGTCAAGGATCCCCACATTCGACAAAGAGACATGATTCTCGAAGTCTCTCATCCCAAAGCAGCCAAACTCGAAGTTGTCGGCACCCCCATGAAGTTTTCCAGAACACCCTGCAGAATCGATACGGCCTGCCCGGATCTTGGAGAGCATACCGATGAAATCTTGGCAGATCTGCTGGGGTTATCAACGGAGGAAATACAAAAACTGCGGAAGACCAGGGTTATCTGAAGCCAAATAGGAGTGAACATGACAAAGAATAAACTTCTTTTATTAGCGCAGCAAGATTATGTCGCCACATTGACCCTCAACCGTCCGGAAAAGCGCAATGCGCTCTCGCCGGGTCTTTTGATTGAGCTTTATCAAACCCTTGAAACGCTGAGCCAGAGAGACGATATCCGTACCGTCATCCTCAGGGGTGCGGGAGACAAGGCATTTTCGTCCGGCTACGATGTTACCGCGATCCCGACGGATGTACCCGAGGATCTGGCCGATAGACTGAAGGAAGAAAATCCTCTGGACCTGGCCATTTCGAGCATTCTCAATTATCCCTATCCGGTTATCGCCATGCTCAACGGATATGCCTTCGGCGCCGGATGCGAGCTGGCCGTCAACTGTGACATTCGCATTGCTGCAGAAGATGTGAAGATGGGGATTCCGGCGGCAAAACTGGGGCTGGTCTATCCCCTAAACGGTCTGATGCGATATGTTCAAAATGTGGGATTTTCGGTTACCGGCGAGCTGCTATATACCGGCCGATCATTCGATTCCGGCAGGGCATTGCAGATGGGACTCATCAATTATGCGCTGCCCCGCAACGAATTGGAAGTATTCACTTATCGCCTTGCGCAGGAGATCGCCGCAAATGCCCCCCTGTCTCTAAAAGGTACCAAACGCATTCTGGGAATGATGCGGCGATCCTTTCAAATACCCGATAATCATATTAAAGAAGCCGAGACCATCATCGCCCGGGCATTCAACAGCGAAGATCTCAAAGAAGGGCAGGCGGCTTTTTTAGAAAAGCGCCGGCCGGCTTTCAAAGGGCGCTGAGCGCCGTCTTAAAATAGAATCCATCAGGCATTAAGAGAAATGAAGCCTGGCGGCGACCGCCTCATACTCTTTTTGATCGATGTAATTGTAGCGTTTCAGCGCATCCAGTATCCACCGGGCTTTCCACTTGAGCCAGCGACTGTCGCCCGTGGGTCGTTCTTTCAGGGGTTTGGGGATGACCGCGGTCAGGCGAACGATCTCTTCCAGCGATAAGCCGCTGACGCTTTTTTGAAAATAATGCCTGCTGGCCGCCTCCACGCCGAAGACGCCCGGTCCGAATTCGATGATATTCAGATAGAGATAAAAAATGCGGGTTTTGCTCAAGTAGGCTTCCATTTGTTTGGCAATGAAGTACTCCTTGATTTTGCGGAAAATACTTCTTTTGGGGGTCAAAAAAAGGTTTTTGGCCAGCTGCTGGGTGATGGTGCTCGCACCCCTGACATATTCGCCTTCTTCCCAGTTTTTTTTCACCGCTTCTTTCAATTCGGTGAAATCAACGCCCTGATGCCGATAAAAGCCCGCATCTTCGGTAATACGAACGGCATCTTTTAGACGCTGAGGAATTTTATCAAAAGAAACCCATTGTTGTTTGATGCGATAATCCCGGCGGTCTTCCCGGGCTTGTTTAAGACGGTATTGGATCAGTGCCGTGGTTGCGGGATTTGATTGTTTCAAGGGGCGAACATCCGGCAGGCTTAAGTAAATATATAAGGCTGCTACAACAAAAATCGCGAAAACACCAGCAACCGCAAACAACAGCACCTTAAGGATGCATTGCGGCAAGTTTCTTTTTAATTTAATTCTTCGCATAGAGATGATGAGGTTATAAGCACTTGCTTTGCGATAAGCAAATAAAATCGAAAGCGAACAGAATCTTTTCGGTCCCGTGTTATCGGCAAGCAGCAAAACCACCTCAGGATACAGAAATGAAAAACGGGAAAAATCTTTAATTGGCGCAGTAATAAAAGAGCGGCGCTAATTTCTTAGCACCGCTCTGGTTTTAACAGCGCCGCAAACGGCTGTAGCGTTTGAAACGCTCAAAACCGTTTTAGGCGACCTGCCTGGAAAGTTAAATCGAACGATTGAAAACGGGTTTAAAAGTTTTAGATTTTGTCTGATGACAAGGCTCGAGGAGGAGAAAAGGCGCAGCGTACATTTTAGTACGTGAGCATTTTTCGACGACGAGCTACGCTGTCAGCGGGCAAAAGATGAGATTTTTTAACCCGTTTTAGGCGACCTCTTCGAAGTCAGCATCAACCACATCATCATCCGGCTGGGTCGCACCCGTCCGGGCGCGTGTATGGCCCCCTTGCCGGGTTTGCTGCGCACCTGCTGGGCCGGTCTGCTGATACATGGATTCGGCTACCCTGTGGGAAGCATGGGTCAATGTCTCTGTCAAGCGTTTGATTTCAGCGACATCCTCGCCTTGCATGACGCGTTTCAAATTGCTTATCACGCTTTCCACCTCAGATCGCGTCGCACTGTTTACCTTATCTCCCAATTCCGCCATCGTCTTTTCGGTCGAATAGATCAGCGCATCGGCCATGTTGCGGGAATCGATCAGGTCTTTTTTGCGCTTATCATCATCGGCATGCAGTTCGGCATCCTTGATGAGACGATCGATTTCCTGCTGACTGAGGCCGGAGGAGTGGGTGATCTTGATCGATTGCTGTTTTCCGGTACGTTGGCATCGATATCAAAGGTCACCTCGATTTGAGGGGTGCCGCGCGGTGCCGGCGCAATACCCGTTAATTCGAAGCGACCGAGCGTTTTATTGTCACCGGCCATTTCACGCTCACCCTGGAGCACATGGATGGAGACTGCCGGCTGGTTATCTTCCGCCGTGGAAAAGATCTCGCTCTTTTTGGTCGGGATGGTGGTATTTTTCTCAATCAACCGCGTCATTATACCCCCCAGGGTTTCGATACCCAGCGACAGCGGTGTAACGTCAAGCAGCAAAACATCTTCGACATCGCCTTTGAGCACGGCGCCCTGGATTGCTGCGCCCATGGCGACCACCTCATCCGGATTCACGCTTTTATTGGGTTCTTTGCCGAATATTTTCTTAACCCTTTCGTATACCGCCGGCATGCGGGTCATGCCACCGACCATAATCACTTCATCAATGTCGCCGGGGGTAAGCCCGGCATCCTTGAGCGCCGTGTTGCAGGGCCCTTCCAGTCTATCCAGCAGGCTGCCGACCAGCCCTTCGAGTTTGGCCCGGGTGAGCTTGATATTGAGGTGCTTGGGGCCGCTGGCGTCCGCAGTAATGAACGGTAGGTTAACGTCCGTTTGCATGGAAGAGGAAAGCTCGATTTTGGCTTTCTCTGCTGCTTCTTTTAACCGTTGCAAAGCCATTTTATCGCCCCTCAGATCGATGCCCTGATCCTTTTTGAACTCATCGGCCAGGTAGTCGATCAGACGCAGATCAAAATCTTCGCCGCCAAGATGCGTATCCCCATTGGTGGCTTTAACTTCAAATACGCCGTCACCAATTTCAAGAATCGATACATCAAAAGTGCCTCCACCTAAGTCGAACACGGCAATTTTCTCGTCGCTTTTTTTGTCCAGGCCATAGGCCAGTGAAGCCGCGGTGGGCTCGTTGATGATCCGCAACACGTTAAGACCCGCGATTTTGCCGGCGTCTTTGGTGGCCTGCCGTTGACTGTCGCTGAAGTAGGCCGGAACGGTAATCACCGCGTCTGAAACCTTCTCTCCCAGATATTCTTCTGCGGATTTTTTAATGTTTGCCAGAATATAAGATGAAATTTCTGCCGGGCTGTAACGCTTTCCCTGCAGATTGATGCAAACATCCCCGTTATCTGCCTTTTCAATTTTGTAGGGCAGCACTTTGATGTCGTTTTGCACCTCGGTTGAGTCATACGGTCGGCCTATGAGACGCTTGACTCCAAAAACAGTATTCTCCGGGTTGGTGATGGCCTGCCGTTTGGCAATTTGGCCCACCAATCGTTCGCCATTATTTGAAATTGCGACCATGGACGGCGTCGTCCGGCCGCCTTCCGAGTTTGTAATGACCTTGGGCTCACTGCCATCCATTATGGCAACACATGAATTGGTAGTTCCAAGATCAATTCCGATAATTTTGCTCATTTCGTCCTCCTTGATGTATGCAGCAAACGGCATCGGTGCCAGGTTCGAGCTGCATATGATTATTATTGTTAAAAAACCGTTCCGATTGGAAAGGGTTTTTTTGCTGCAATCACTGTGCCGCCATCTTTCTTAGGGGACCTTTAAGATGACGAGCAATATATAGATTTTTTCAACTCGAAACTTAATAATGAAATGATGTATGTCAAATTAAAAATATTACTTTTGATTAAAAATATAAAAAAGTAATTCTATTATATTGACATAATTTGAAACATAATTATAATGTTTTCAGAAATGGTCAAGTCAATCAAAAATTCAGGCATGAGCCTGTTATTATAAGGAGGTAAACACAATGATGAATTTAACCAGATGGAATCCCTGGAGGGATGCGACAACGCTGCAGCATCAGATCAATCGTTTATTTGACGATTCTATGATACGCGCAGCCGGAGCGGATGATGATTTTATGGGTACCTGGTATCCGGTGGTAGATTTGTTTGAAAAAGATGACAGTTTCGTCTTCAAGGCCGAGCTGCCCGGTCTCAAGAAGGAAGATATTTCGATTGATCTCAAGGACCGTGTTCTGACCTTAAAAGGTGAGCGCAGATATGAAAATGAGGTCAAAGAGGAAAACTACTTTCGCCGGGAAAGATCCTATGGCAAATTTCAGCGGGCGTTCAGGCTGCCGGCGGAGATAGATCCGGACAAGATCAAGGCTGAGTTTAAAGATGGCCTCTTGGAAATTGAAGTCCCAAAACCGGAAGAGCACAAGCCTAAAGCAATCACCATCCATTAAAAGCCAGCTTGGTGTGATTGTCCAAAAAACGTTCCGATCGGGGGGCGTTTTTTGCTACAATCATTTATGCCGCAGTCCTTTTATCGCAAGATTGTTACGAAAAGCGGCATAAAAAGTGGCCGATAATTATCAAAAACAGGGGGTGGCATTTACGTCACCCCCTTTTTTTTGTCATATTTGGATATATATTAACGATGTTGCTGAAAATACTTATTCCTGCAGCCGCCTTTACCGGATCCAAAATCGATTGCCAGGATCGCCTGCCGGGATAGGTTTATGCGCATTACCTTCAATTATGGCCTTGGGAACTAAATGATATGAAGCATGAAAGAGGTAAATTTCGTCGCATTACGGGTTCGATATGGGGTGCGATCTCTGCTTTTCGCAGAATTGTTGCCAACTTGCTGTTTATTCTTGTGATCATCATATTTTTCTCCTTATTGCTGGTTAACCGGGGCCCTAAAGTTCCCGATGGGGCCGTCCTGGTTTTATCACCGGTCGGTGATGTCGTCGAGCAGAAAAAGGCGTCCATGCTTTCCAACGAAATGTTCGGTAATGCAGCCGAAAGTGAAACCCTTCTGAGCGATATCATCGATGTTATCGATTTTGCCAAAAATGATGACCGCATTAAAATATTGCTGCTCGATCTCGACAAAATGGGAGGTGCCGGCCCCAGCAAGCTTCAGGATATCGGCGCGGCGCTCAACCGTTTTAAAGATTCGGGCAAACAGGTCATCGCCTATGGTGAATACTTCAATCAGCGGCAATATTACCTGGCGGCCCATGCGGACAGCGTCTATATCAGCCCAATGGGAGGACCCATGGGCGGGGTGATGATGTATGGCTACGGAATTTATCCGAAATATTTTAAAACCGCGCTGGAAAAATTAAAAGTCCAATTACACGTGTTCAGAGTGGGCACCTATAAATCCGCAATGGAGCCTTTTTTGCGTGACGATATGTCCGATTATGCCAAAGAGGCGAATACGGCTTGGCTAAACGTGCTCTGGGACCATTTTGTGGCAGATATTGCCGGCCAGCGGGGATTGGAGCCGGACGGTATTAATGATTTCATCAACAACATGCCTGTTTACCTGGCGCAGGTAAAAGGCGATACGGCCGCACTGGCGCTAAAACATGGCCTGGTCGATGCGCTAAAAACACGCGATGAGCTTCGCACTGAGATGGTCGAGCTCGTCGGCATGGATGAGGACCGCAAATCGTTTAAACAAATTGAATTTGAAGATTATCTGGAAATTATCCGCCCTCTCCTTTTGCCCGATACCACCGATAAGGCCAAAGTGGGTATTATCGTTGCCAAGGGGATGATTCGTGACGGCGACCAGCCTGTGGGCACTATCGGGGGCGATTCACTTGCTGATCTGATCCGGCAGGCACGGGAAGATGAGAACATTAAATCAATCGTGTTGCGAATTGATAGTGGCGGCGGCAGCGCCTTTGCCTCCGAGCTTATCCGCCAGGAAGTCGTGTTGGCCCGTCAAGCCGGCAAACCGGTCATCGTCTCAATGGGGTCTGTGGCCGCTTCGGGAGGATATTGGATCGCATCGGCAGCAGATGAAATCTGGGCCGCGCCGACCACAATTACGGGTTCCATCGGCATATTCGGTGCCTTTGCGACTTTTGAAAAAAGCCTGAAATCCCTGGGGATTTATAGCGATGGGGTCGGCACGACAAAATTGGCGGATGCATATGATCCCGGCCGGCCGATCAACCCCCTGATAGCTGATTTGCTGGAACAAACGGTCGAGCAAGGATACCGGCTCTTCATAGAAAAGGTGTCCGATGGGAGGCGGATTCCACCCGAAACCGTGGAGAAAATGGCCCAGGGCCGCGTCTGGTCGGGCGCAACTGCAAAGAAATTGGGGCTGGTGGATAAGCTCGGCAGCCTGCAGGATGCCGTCAGGGCCGCCGCTGAAAAAACAGATCTGAGCGAATACGAGGTGACTTATATCCAGAAACCTTTGACGGCCAGAGAGAAATTAATCCAAAATTTGAATCGACTTTTCTTCGCTTTCTTCAGGAACCGTCTTTTGATTGATATTCATCCCTCGCTGAAACTGATAAACGCTCTTGATAAGGACCTAGAGCCCGTGATGCAATTCAATGATCCCCGCGGGTTGTATGCTTATTGCCTCACCTGCGAGGTTCAATAAACGTAAAAAGGCGATTTCGCATTAAAATCCGAAATCGCCTTTATCGGTTGTGTAGCTTCAGGGTGGACTGGAACTTTTTCCCCGCTACCTAAAACAATTCGTTAAACAGGGAATCGGTCAGCATTTTTTCTGCGATCTCCTCTGATTTTATTTCGTAGGTTCCATTTTCGATCTGGGCTTTCAGTTCCGCGACTTTATCTGCCCGAACGTCGGGCACCTCATCCAATTGTTTTTTTACCTCCTGAATTTCCTTTGCTGCATCCGATATGGCGACGGTGTCGGTTTTCGTCACCGTTTTGTCGGGTTTATCGGAGGTTTGTTCGACGTTTTGTTTATCATTGATATTATTTACATAGGCATCAATATTGATGGCATCATTTTTCGGTGTGATTTCCATTAAGTGCTCTCCTTATATTGCGACCGGATCCGGTTTATCCAATCGATCGTGAATCTATAATACTTTCTAAACCTTAGCGCAGTATTGGGCCGATGTCAAATTCCGGTTTTGCTTAATTTTATTATCGGCAACTTGATCATAAACTTTAGCTTTTTTTTAATCAATGAATCATGATTCAGTATTTAATCCTGTTTGCTAAATTTTTCTGGAAAAATACATGCAAGCATTGTACCATTTTGCCAATGAGCGCAGAGGTATTGTTTTTTCATACTGACATCATTTTTTGAGCGTTTATTGGAGGCTGAAATGAAAAAATTAAGCCCGAAAGGGCAGCGGTGGTTGAAGTGTTTTCATATCTTTTTCTCCTGCATGTGGGTTGGGGCCGGTGTTTGTTTGGTATTTATGCAATTTGCACTCCAGGCAATGGATGCCAAAACGATCCACGGCATCGATGTGTCGATGAAATTTATAGATGATTTTATAATCATACCGGGAGCTCTTGGGAGTTTGCTCACCGGCCTTGTTTATTCTCTTTTTACCAACTGGGGGTTTTTCAAACACAATTGGATAACCATAAAATGGGTTATCAATGTCGCCGGAATCATATTTGGGACTTTCTGGCTGGGGCCCTGGATTAATAGCTTGCCTCCGATATCCGCGGCTTTGGGATTGGGAGCCCTTTCAGATACGATTTATATTCACAACAAGATGATGAATACCTGGCTGGGTTCAATTCAGGTATTTACACTTGTTTTTGCTGTTTTCATTTCTGTATTGAAGCCGTGGAAGAAGCAGCGAAAGGCACTGTGACCTGTCTTAAGCATTATACTTGCCAAATCTTTTCCCAAATCCTATATAAATGAGGCCTGTTTTACAATTTGCTCAATGCTTACCCGGGGGTAAACCCCTGCGGGGCGCAACAATGTCTGTTATTCGGTGGATTGTTTTAACCATGGTATAATTCACCGGGATCAACTTTTTTATTCACATGATGACATTTCAAAAAATATTGTCTTTTATCCTCATACCGGCCTTGCTCTTGTCATGGAGCTGGCCTGCACATGCGGGTAGACAATCAAATGGGATTACGGAGCGTGAATGTATGCTAAAAGAAGGTGCCGAGATTTTATGGGATTTAAGAAGGTACCGCTGGGTGTGCTGTATTCCGGAAGGAGCGGATTTGGAAATCTGCATCCTCATTACGGACAAAAAACCGCTGCCACCCTCCAGCATTAAGCCGCTGCCGCCAGGTGAATCAAAGACAAGCATCGAACTCGAAGATAATGCCAATTGAAATGCAGATGAAATAGCATAGAGGAGGCGCAATGAAACTCATCGAACAACTTGCACGGGAGAAATTATCCAGGAGAAATCTTATTCAATGGTTCGTCAAGCTGGCCGCGGTATCAGCCTTTTTCCCCATGATGGGTTGCAGCCGTGCCACTCCATCCAAGGCCCAGAGGGCTGATTTGCCCAGTCAAGCCGACCAGTGGCAACCAGCCGACAGACAGCCGGCAGTGGTGATCGGGG
>WOR8_10007207_pt1 | contig 10600 bp, 7 predicted proteins | sample DeeMarSeWOR38_10_FD_19890 | JGI IMG/M metagenome (IMG submission 19890)
GCCAGCTCTTCTGCGGGATGGGCATTACCTCCCCTGTTTAGACGACCGCCCGCGAAATAACCATCCCTTCAAGCGATACCGCTATTTTCGCCAGCTCTTAGAGGAAATAGCGCTCCATCCCTCTTGGCTTTAGGATTCGCATTATTTCTACGAGGGTTGCCAGGCGCTTTCATTCGTAAACTGGATTGCTCGTAGAGCCGATGATTAATACTAGTATGCTTTAATTTGTAGACTACAGTTTTACATAAATTGGAGAAACAAATGATACAGTCTTACAAAAGATGCATTGTATTTTGGATTTTGACTATGCTTGTGACGTCTGTTGCTGTTCGAGCACAGCAAAATAATCAAAATACTGCACAGGATCCGGCCGGGATTACAAAATCCACTTTGGCATTTGCGTATCGAGTCGGAGGCGGCTCAACAAAAATCGATTTCAAAGGAACGGACCTTATGCCCCTGGCCCGCGGTGAGGCGAAAATTCAAGCCAAGAAAGGGTATTCCCAGGTTGACGCGAAGTTTGAAAATCTTTCCGAGCCCACAAAGTTCGGAGCCGAATTTCTAACCTACGTACTGTGGTCCGTGTCTACCGAGGGGCGCACCGAAAATTTAGGTGAAGTGCAGATTAATAAGAACGGGAAAGGCAAATTGAAAGTACGCACCCAAATGGAAGTCTTTTCACTGATCCTGACGGCCGAACCCTATTTTGCAGTTCGGATTCCCAGCGAACTGGTTGTTCTCGAAAACCAGAGAAGGAACGACACTCTTGCCAGGATTTACAAAGTTGCGGCCTACTCCCTGATGGAAAGGGGACGCTACCAGAAGCTCGTAAATCCTCTCGCTCTTACTCTGGACTTGAAGAAAGCACCGCTCGAAATGTACCAGGCTCGGAATGCTTTAAGTATTGCCCGATCGAATGGTGCAGAAGAGTATGCAAAAGAGGTTTTTTCCAAGGCTGAAGAAAGTCTGAAGATTGCCGAGAACGCACTGGACCGCAAAAGTGACAAAGATTACATCATTTCCGCAGCACGTCGAACCATACAATTCTCTGAAGATGCGCGAGCTTTGGCCGTGCAGCGCCAAAATGAGGAAATGCTGGCGAATGAACGCCGTAAGGCGGAGCAGGAAAAGCTCGAGAGGGCAAGAGCCGAAGCGGAAAGAGCCAATGCCCTTCTGGAACAGGAAAAGGCCAGGCGAAAAGCGGCTGAGGAGGCCAGCCTGCGTGCAGCGGCTGAAAATGAACGCCGTAAAGCGGAGGAAGCCGAGCGCCTTGCCCGGGAGCAGGCAGAGCAGGAAAAGCTTGAGAGGGCAAGAGCTGAGGCGGAGAGAACCAAAGCCCTTCTGGAACAGGAAAAGGCCAGACGAAAAGCGGCCGAGGAGGCCAGACTGCGTGCGGCGGCTGAAGCTGAAAGACAGCGTGCCCTAGCGGTGGAATTAGAGGCTAGAAAAGCCGCCGAAGAAGCGGAAAACGCAGCCAGGGAGGCTGAATTGCAGCGGAAAATGGCTGAGGAAGAAAAAGCGCAACTTAGAGCCAAACTGCTCAAGCAATTCAGTATGGTTCTGGAAACCCGGGATACTGAAAGAGGTTTAGTGGTCAATATGTCAGATGTACTTTTTGACACCGGAAGATATACCCTTCGTCAGGAGGCGCGCGAAAAACTGGCCAGAATTTCAGGAATCCTGTTGAACTATCCGGAACTAAGAATCGAATCAGAAGGCCATACCGACAATGTTGGGAGCCTGGAACTTAACCAGGAGCTTTCTCAACAAAGGGCTGATGCCGTGCGGGAATATCTGATTTCCCAGGGAATCCCGGCTTCGTCTATCACCTCTGTCGGCAAAAATTATTCCGTGCCCGTAGCATCGAATGACAGCAGCGAAGGGAGGCAAAGGAACCGCCGTGTAGAACTGATAGTCTCGGGAGAAGTAATCGGGATAAATATCAGGGGGAACTGATCCGGTATAAAGTAGCTTCGGCCGTCTATGGCCATTGAGAAAATGGAAAAATCAGGAAAGAGGACCTCCTGCATGGTGTGAGGTTTGGTTGCACGCAGGTTACACTTTATTACTATCAACACAACTGCTATCCGATCAAATTTGAATGTATTCCCTAAGGCGGTTTCATTGGCTTGAGTGCTTTGCCGCCTGATCCGGGTCAGGACCCGAAATCCATTTCCCTATACTCTAATGAATCGCTGAGGAGGACTCCAATCCTGAGTAACAGCGTCCCTTGCCATTGGATCTGTTTTGATGGAACCAGCAGCCAGTAATTTTCTTCTGGCTGTAACATTACCCGCTTATAATTAGCTCAAGGTTCATCAAGATTTACAGAGCAGCGACAGCATGGGAATGAAGGAGTTACACAAATGTTAAAAACCGTTTTTGTAATTGCGCTTATCACTCTTTATATCCCTGTAGGGGTGAATTCCGCTGATGACTGTGAAAAGGACATAAATGATCCCAGAGGCAAAATGAAACCGTGGGAACAAGGCGCCTGGGAAACAGGCAGGTACCGCAATGTGTTATTGGAGGCCGGTTATAAACAGGATGACATTGATGCCAAGTTGGACAAAGCCTACAGTGATCTGTTTGAAGGCCCCGACAGAGTCTATTTTGAAGTGGGCGACTCAATGGCTTATGTATCTGACCTGAAAAACCACGATGCCCGCACAGAAGGCCTTTCCTACGGGATGATGGTGGCGGTTCAATTAGATAAAAAAGATGTCTTTGACCGTTTATGGCGTTGGACAAAAAAATACATGCAGCATCAGGGTGGGCCTCGAGATGGTTACTTCGCATGGTCCGTGAATCCCGAGACGGGTGAACATAATTCGGAAGGAACGGCCTCGGACGGGGAATTGTATTTTGTAACTGATTTGTTATTTGCGTCCAATCGTTGGGGGAATGATACAGGCATAGACTATTTTACCGAGGCCAGAAGAATTCTGAATGCGATGTGGAGTAAAGACGGATCCGGGGGGATCAATAATATTATCAATGTGGAACACAAACAGATCAGCTTCGTCCCAGAGTCTGAAAGATACCACCTGACGGATCCATCCTACTATGTCCCTGCATTCTTCGAAATCTGGGCAGAATATGCCAAAGACGGCCATGAACAGTTTTATCGTGATTGCGCTGATAAAGCCCGCGTATTTCTGCATGGGGTCTGTCATCCAAAAACCGGCCTGAATCCGGACATTACGGAATACAGCGGGAAGCTGCCGACAGATGGTTTTATCCCGCCTGCTTTTCGCTTCGACTCGTGGCGAGTGCCGATGAACATTGCGATGGACTACTCATGGTATGCCGAGGATAAGGAATGGCAGAAGGACTACTGCGCCAGAATTCAAAATTTTCTTTTCTGCCGGGGAATCGATACTTTTGAAGATCAGTACAATGTTGACGGGACACTTCCGGAGTGGATACTCCCGGCGGGTGGTTATCGGAAATTGCGTCATTCACTTGGGCTGGTTTCTACTTCAGCCGCGGCTTCCATTATGGGCACCCAGGCTAAAAGTTGGAAGTTTGTCGACGCTGTCTGGAATGCCAAACTTGAATCCTATGAAGATGGATATTTTGATCCATATTATGATGGCTTTCTGTACTTATTCAGTTTAATGCACCTGAGCGGGAATTATAGAATTATTCGGTAAATTGAAACAACGGCCATAATTCACCTTTGGCGCCATAGCCTGAGCCTGTCAAAGAGTCGACGGTAGATGTGCTCTGAGCCTGAATTATTTATATGATCGTGTTTTGAAGAAAGATTATCAACACTCCATATGTTTATGCATACGCTATTGATCGTTGTCCGTTAAAATGTCCGGTCCAGCCGGGTCGTCAGGATATACTTTTGAGAAGAGGGGGACGGAAATCGGTCTGGCACGGGATTTTCCGGGCCTGTAGTCGGCCTTTGAGAGAACACGGTATTCCAATCTCTTGATTTTCCAACCGCCGTCTTTCATACCTTTTATGTAGGATACTTCATATATCCCGCTTTCCCGCCATTTCATGATTCCCTCCCCGTGCAGGCGTGCCATTTTCACCAATGGCAAATCGGAAATGACGGGAGTCCCGACCTGAATGGAGTATGGGAAGCTCGCGGTGGCGGTTTTGCGATCCATCGCCACCTTCACTATATCCGGCTGTTGTTCGGTATCCGAACGAAAGCCGGGCGCTTGCTCAATCCTCCTTCCGGTTAAACCGGATTTGAAGCGCTCGTTATACAGGCGAAAAACGCCTCTGGATTTGCCCTTGAATATTCCGCCGTTGAATATCACCTCTCCGTCATTGGTGAACAGGTCTATAACTTCTTCGTATTTGCCCCTATTGAGGAGATTTTCATAGGTCCGGTGCAGTCCGCGGATCGTGTTTTCATCTTCGAGGATTCCCAGCTGACTGGACAGGCGGTGAATCCGGTTTTTCAAACCATCGACCGGATCAGTCCCGGTACTTGACTTGCCCGGAATAGCGGAAGCCAGTACGGCGGGAATAGCGGCGCCTATCTTCCACAGAAATGACCGGCGCCTTGTGTCCGGCTGATCCTGTATTTCGCGCGACTTTGATAGGGATTTGAGGATGTCCATATTACGCTCCTTTCCTTACAGGATTCAGGCGGAAGTATTCCTTTACGTGAAACTGTCCGATATGGCGCCCTATGGCCCCTGTCAGACCCAGATTCACTCCCCCCGCTCCTCCGTTGAATCCAAAGCCGCAGTCATGCGATATCTTGGTGTTGATCAGCACGCACATCTCGTGGCCGTTGCAGGCTTCCTCATTCTGAACGAAAAGATAGACCCCGTCCCGCACCTTGACGTAAATACATGGAGATCCCCACTGGGCCCCCAGGGTCTGGTTTTCCGTGAAAATGGTCCAGGACATGGAGTGGGGGGTTGTGTAAAGATGCATGGAGGTCATCTGGTCGGAATAGGACCATGAGAAGGCGTGCCCCACCAGTTCATCGGTGATTTCATGGCGAACATACTCTGGTGGTTTTAGCCCTTCCATTTCAGCAACGCCGAACAGGGCGTAATACGATGTCTCGTTGCCGTAATATTTAGTTCCCATATGGGAGTGTATGCAGGTGGTCAGGCCGTTTATGAGATCCAGGGCGATCTGAACGCTCGCTCTGGGCTTGCTGTCGGTCAGGAGATGACTGAACCATACCAGCTTTTCGTCCCCTTCATAGGCCCGGTAGGCTTCCTCATGCCATTGAGACTCCCCGTCCTCCCGGTACCTGAGTTTGTACATGTCATCGATTCTGTAGTGCCGGACGGGACCGCCGCGGTCGTAGCGGAGTGTGAATTCCTTTCCGACCAGCATATCGGTGAAGGGCATATTGTTTCCGGTAACCATCTGTGGAGCACCGGAATTGTCGACAAAGGCCCGGGTGCTTTTCAGCGCTGCCTGGTGGACCTCTTCGTCGGTCATGTGTTCGAAATCTCTTACGGGACGGTAGACCAGTCTCTGGCCTTTTCCCGGAGCTTGCGGGTCCGATTCGGCTTGGACAACCATCAGCTCGTCGCCATGATCGTCAAAGGGCTCCAGATAGGCCAGCTGGCCGACAACCTTACCGGTTCCGCGAAACATGTAGTATTCCAGTTCGTCCTTCTCGTTGAAGCCGAGGCGCACACCCGCCTGGGTCTCGGTGAACAGGTCGGCGACAAAGAGCGTGAAGATTCCCGAAAATTCGCATTCGGTCCTGTCGTAGATGAACATGTTGTCGTTGATCAGTATATAATCCGACGGGCTGCAGTAGCTGAGGTCGTCCGCATGTCTGCTCAGTTCGACGAAGTTTGTGGAGACGACCGAAGCATAGAATTCCAGGGTCTCGATGCCCGTATCCTGTTTCCAGTGCATTCCCTTGCTTTCGATCCTGTTTGTGAGGTGATGACGCTCTTCGGGCGGTTTTTGACCTGCGACCTCGACATAACCGAAATATATCTGTCGCTGAACCTCCCTGTCGTCTACTGTGATCTCCTTGTTTGACAGAGTCTTTTCTTTCCTGCCGCTGGAGAGCCATACCTCAAACACAGTGACAAGATTCGTGTCGAGATCCACGAATACGTTGTAGCCTTTCTGAGCTCCGGGAATCATGTGGGAGAAGAAGACCATCTGTTTCAGCGTAAGCGCTCCGTATCCCGCGTCAACAGGAGCGCCGCTGTTTTCCGAGAGCGTCAGTCGGTTCTTGTCTTTAAAGGCATAGTCCAGAACCGGACCGCCGTCCGTCACGATTTTGAGTGATTTTCCGGCGAGAGCATCCGAGAATTCGGATACACACACCGGTCCGGATTCAGTGGTTTTGAGTTTCTGACCGATCTGCGCTTTTGTCAGGTTGGTGTAATTAAATCGATGCATAGGTGTATTCATTGACTCACCTCCTCATAAATTAAACCTGCGCCTTTTAAGCAAAATCTGGAGTTCAGGCCTCCAAAACAAGAAACACCCTGTGCTTGTAGATGATTATGCAAGTTTAACATTTTCAGCTTACCGAAGAGTTATAATTTCCAAGCGCCGAAAATTCCCCGGTTATGGTGTCCAGTTCGAGATGGATTCCCGTAATATGTTTCTCCCCAAGAAACAGCTGCAACTCACGGCGAAAACGCTGCTGATTCTCGGGATCGAAAGCGCGGGAAAAGACAATTTCGCACTGGAGGATCGCCTCCCATTCAGTAGGGAATGGCTGCTCCAGAATCGCTCGATGGCGCCGGATTTTGCGCGTTAGGGTTGAATAGACCAGATACGGCACCCGGGCCGAGAACGGTATAAATAACCAGAAAGAGAGTCCTGGGCGTGCCTGAACGAGTGTAAAAAACAGGGAGATAATCGAAAATACAATAGTGTTGAGCTTTCCCTTCTATTAAAAGAATAGAAGCAATATACGCTTTTCAGAAACAGGCTGCGTTGGTATAGGGCCGATGTCAATGGATTATTTTGAAGCTTTCTTATAGCTAACCGATATTCCATGGGAGCCTTGCAGTTGCAAAACCTTCGTATCAAGAGTGGAAAAACTTCGGGCATATTCGAGGAAGTCGCTAACCCAATAGCCGCCTCCTCCTCCAAAACCTCTGCCAAAACCACCTCGGAATCCTCCCCTTCTGCGTCCTCCCCCGCCATCGATATTTCCCACTTCGGAAACATTATGTGCGGCAAAGCAACCACCCCCTGACAGCTTCGGCTCAACTGCCTTTAAATAGTTCTTGTACCAGTCTTTATCTGCGTCGCAGAAAACAAAATCAAAGGGTCCTTCCAGTTTGGGGACAAGTTCATGTGCGTCCGCTAGGCGAGAATCAATGTATTCGGCCAGACCGGCTTCCTTAAAATGAGCTAGCGCTTGATCGCGCTTGGATTTATCAATTTCAATTGTGATCAGTTTGCCGCCTGTTTTCGATAATGCCCAGGCGATCCAAATAGTAGAATGGCCTGTAGAAGTTCCGATCTCCAAAGCGTTTTTATATTTATGCTGCAGGATGATATCGTAAAGGGCCTTGCCATCCACTTCCGGGACGTTCGCATCGTGCCATGACCAACGATGGCTATCGAGAAATTTTTGAACCTGCCTGTCAATATCTTCAGAATTGGATGGTGTTTGATCTTCAGCAAGAGATGTTGAAAAGAAAACTACAAGAAAACCGCATAAAACGACCACCCAATATTGTAATTGCTTACTCATAAGAGTATCTCCTTAATCTGTCGGCCTTATTGACTATTAATACGTATATGGCGGTTCCGGAGTAACGCCTTTTGAAGGCTGAAAATTATCCGGTGAATGTACTCTTAGGTGACCGTTATTGCTAGAAGCAGTTCCTGATGATACGGGTTTGAAGAACTGAGGGAACGTGTGTCTATGGACTAAAAATCAGTTATCCGCACTTGTAATTAGAAAAAAATATACTTCTGAATCCCGAAACAACCTACACTTCCATTAGAATTTTTTCGCTTGCAACATTGATCAGGATTTCCCTTTCGACATCGGCACCTGGCTTCTATAATTAGAATCAAGGTTCAGGTTTCCAGGGTGGGCCATTTTCCCCCCAACTTGGATTTTGCGAAAAACAATCGAAGAAAATGAAAAATCTCCAGGAAATAAAACCTCCTAAGGATTTGGATTGGCAATACTGGGTCAAACGTTGGGATCAGATGCAGGAGCATTATCTGGTTAAACGAACCGAACGTCTTAGGACCATTGTCAATTTGATTAGGGAAACACAGCACTCAGTAAATAGTGTACTGGATCTTGGCTGTGGTACCGGAAGTCTGATGGTTTCAGTTTTGGAAGACTTCCCTCACGCCATATCTGCTGGAATCGATTTTGATCCCGCCATTTTATGGCTTGCAAAAGCTAGGTTGAAATCCTATGGAAGTCGGGTTCGTTTGATTTTGACTGATTTGAGGAACAGGACCTGGTTAAAGTCTGTGCCATCTCCATTTGACGCAGTTATTTCTGCCACTGCTCTTCATTGGTTAAAGCCGGATGAACTGGGTGATTTGTACAAGCAGATTGCTCAAGTCCTTCGACCAGGCGGAATATTCTTGAATGCCGACCATGTCGGAAGCGACCAGCCGGAGATTCAACGGGCCTGGAAAAAGCATCAATCGACAATACTTGCCAGGGAAGCAACGCCCGATAGTAATGACTGGGACGGTTTTTGGAACCAATATTCCCGGGCATTGGGGATAGATATCAATAATATTCATAAGCGAGTGAGTGGAGGATGGGAAGGTGGGGTAGAAGAGGGCCTCCCCCTGATATGGCATTTTGACAGACTACGTGAATGTGGTTTTACTTCGGTGGATTGCTTCTGGCGATCTGACTGCGATGCAATCTATGGGGGTATATTGGCAACATGAGTAGTTTTGATTTCTAAGTCCTGAAAGAGCTAATACGAAAACAGGAACGGTGATTCACATATGGAATGAATAGAAGATTTCACTTTGCAGTTGTGCAGCAATCCGGAATCCGGAAATCGTGGATTCTCGACTTATACATTTCACTCCACCATCGCTTGCTTTTTCAATTCTACAAACACGCTAAGAACGATGTAAAATAATGATGGTTCCTTTCTCCAAACAAAAGGAGTTTCTATAGTGCCTCTCGCAAATGAATTGCACAAGTTCGATGCAACCGCCCAGGCAGAACTTATACGGAAAAAGGAAATCAAACCTGTTGAACTGGTTGAAGCGGTCATTGACCTGATAGAGAAAATCAATCCCCAAATTAATGCCGTTGTCACGAAGATGTACGATGATGCGCGGGCCAGAGTCAAATCTGACTTGAAGGAAGCGCCCTTTTCGGGTGTGCCGTTTTTACTCAAAGATTTGCTGGCGGCCTATAAGGGCGTACCTATGTCATCGGGATCAAGATATCTGAAGGATTATGTGCCGGACCAGGACAGTGAACTGGTTTCCCGTTATAGGCGCGCAGGCATGATTGTCGTCGGTAAAACCAATACTCCTGAATTTGGCATCCTACCTACGACAGAATCGGAATTATTAGGTGCAGCGCGAAACCCATGGAACACCGATTACACAACAGGCGGTTCATCCGGCGGTTCGGCTGCTGCGGTGGCAGCGGGAATCGTCCCCATGGCTCATGCGAACGATGGCGGCGGCTCCATTCGCATTCCCGCATCATGTTGCGGCGTTTTCGGGCTCAAACCGACGCGTGCCCGCAATCCTTTGGGCCCCAATTTCGGGGATATTTTCAGCGGTCTGGTTGTGGAGCATGCGGTTTCGCGCACTGTACGCGACAGCGCGCTTTTACTGGATGCAACTTCAGGCTACATGTCGGGAGATCCATACTGTGCGCCTGCGCCAGACCGGCCGTTCATTGAGGAAATCGGCGCCGACACGGGAAAACTCAGAATTGCCTTCTTTAATGAAGCGCCACTCGGAACGCCCGTACACGAAGATTGTATTGACGCAGTTGAAGATACAGCCAGACTACTTATGGATTTAGGACACGAAGTGGTATATACGGCTCCTGCAATTAACGGCGAAATGATGTCCAGCAGTTTTATGGCAATCTGGGCATCGGGCGTAGCCTGGACGATTCAGAGTATGAGCAACGCAATCGGTCGTATTCCTGCCGAAGGGGAACTCGAACCATGCACGTATGCTCTTAATGAGATGGGTAAAAAAGTTTCAGCTTCGGAGTATCTGCTCTCGGTCCAGTACCATCAAATACTTACTCGTCAAATTGCGGAATTCATGAATAATTATGACCTGCTTCTGACCCCTACGCTTGGTTCTCCTCCATTGAAGCTCGGATCTTTTGCTTCGACGCCCGAGAATCCACTGGCGGGAATGCAGGTTGCTACGGAATTCGTACCCTTTACGCCGATCTGCAACATGACCGGCCAACCGGCAATGTCTGTGCCCCTTTACTGGAATGCTGAGGGCCTGCCCATTGGAACTCACTTCATAGGCAGATACGGAGATGAGGCAACCCTCTTTAGACTGGCATCGCAACTTGAGCAGGCACGCCCCTGGGCACATCGTCGGCCATTAGTGATTCCGTAACCCCGTTTAAATCTACGGCCTCAGGCAGTGTGAACCCGAGAGGCTATGGCGATCCGGGGAGAATGTTGGTGAAGAG
>WOR8_10007208_pt1 | contig 10597 bp, 13 predicted proteins | sample DeeMarSeWOR38_10_FD_19890 | JGI IMG/M metagenome (IMG submission 19890)
TGCTAACGATACTGTAGATATAATTAAAATGTATATTAATAGGATACCTGCGTTTTTAGCCACAATAATTCTGGGCTGTTCATTATTGAGTGCCCAGGAAATAGTGCAACCCAATTACGGGCTTAAAAATCCTGAAACAATTGAAGTGATCAGAATAAGAATGGATGGGACACAAACTATGGTTGATATGAGTATACAGAACCGGATTAATAATGGTTATTTCTGCGTGGATGAGAATACATATCTCGAATATGGAAACGGGATTAAAATGAAAATGAAAAGTGTAAGTGGATTGCCTCTTTGTCCTGAACGTTATGAATTCAAAACAGTAGGTGAAAAAGTCTATTTTACTCTTGTCTTCGACAAGTTGCCTGCAGATGTTGAATGGTTCGACATTATTGAATATTGTGATGCAAATTGCTTTTCCATTCTCGCACTTACACTGGATGAAGAAATTAATAGTAATATAAACAACGCCTTTAGTGCAATGGATAGGTTTGAACCTGAACATGCTATCGAGATATTCAGGAATATGTTGCCCTCACTTAAGTCGTCCGGACATGGAATAACTGGCTCAATATACCTCAACCTTGTTGAACTTCTGGCTGCAAATAACCTCGAAGATGAACTCAGGCAACTGCTATCCGATTTCAAAGAGTCAACGATACCCCACAAACAACGTTATCTAGAAATCCTGAATAACCTGGACTATTGAGGCAGAGGGCAGGGATTCTGGGCTGAAGGTGGGAATTTTAAGATTCTTTCCTGCTTTTTCTTAAGACGCGAAGCCTCGCGTCTTTACGATCGGTAATAATTGTAACCTTCCTGCAAAACACCCCTATAAACCCTACCAACCTTATCAACTTTTCTTAGCCTTTTATTATTTATAATCAATATAAATATATCGTAAAACGATAAATATATTTTGTTATTCAATAAAACTATTTTATCTTAGCATCATAATTAATTCATGTAATTATGGAAAAAACGAAATCCCCACTTAGTATCAGGTTAATATTTATTCTGAATGAAATAATCTTCTGGTTATTTAGCATGGTTACAGTTATAGCATTAGTTCTAGTTTTATTAATTCTAGTAAACTTTTTTGAAGGTGAACGTCAGCTGGATCTTCAGGTTAGATTACCTGTCGCCTTCAGTACAAATCTTGATGGTATGTTGATACAAGAGAATTCATCCACTGCTGTTCAGCTCCTGGAGGCTTATGGTGATATTAAGTTTCCCGAGACACCTTCGATAATAGCAAAACTATTTATGATACCATTGGTATTCGTTATTGGCATTATGTATTTTATGTTGTTTATATTCAGGAAGTTCATATGGAGTGTTAACAGAGGTGTGATCTTTGAATCAAAGAATATCAAGCGTCTCAGGATGTTGGCCTTGAGCCTGCTGGCCTTCTGGTTTCTCTGGCATATCTATGACTTTGTGGTTAAGATAACTATAGCAAGAAACCTTCATTTTGGTACAATAGAGTTTACAAACAATACCCAGTCTCATGTAATATTGTTGATTTTCGCATTGGTTCTGTGGGTATTATCGCATATTTTCCTGAAGGGATTGAAACTGGAAGAAGAAAGCACGTTAACAATTTAATCTTACTGTTATGGCTATTGTTGTTAATCTTGACGTTATGCTGGCTCGCCGTAAGATGAGCCTTACAGAACTTTCGGAGAAAGTTGGTATCACCATGGCAAACCTGTCGGTCCTTAAGACCGGAAAGGCAAAGGCAATCCGTTTCTCGACCCTCGAAAGCATTTGTGAAACACTTGAATGCCAGCCGGGAGACATACTCGAATATACACCTCATACCTGACCATATGGAGCGGGAGTCGAAAAATGAACCGGAACCTCACTCCCCGCATTGTCCGCCATAGCCCCAAGCATTTGGGGCGAAGGCGGACTTTTTAATTTGATCGGTGCAATAATTATTCCTGGAAAATTTCTTCAGCCACCCTGGTAGCACATCTCCACTTTATCAACCTTTTCAACCTTTTCAACCTTACAATATGATATTTCGCATATTATTTTCAAGCTCCATTTAATTTTTTCTCACTATATTCGCCTTTCGAGAAAATTGAATACTATAACATTGAATAAACAAAAAAGAAGAATCATGATGAAAAGAATTCTAGGTCTGGCAATTATCGCAGCATTTTTTGCTGCCTGCGGAAATACGGCCGGAGATAAATCAACTGCTGATGAAGGTAACGTATCTGAACAGGTAACCTTTGCAAGCGTAATTGAGAACCCCGAACAGTATCTTGGTAAAGAGATAACCCTTGAAGGCAAAGTGGTACACGTATGCATGCACAGTGGAAAAAAAATGTATATCGTTGGTGAAAATCCTGATATAAGGTTGTTTATTTCAGCCGGAGAAGAAGTACCAAAATTCCCGATGGAACTGCTGGGAAGTGAGATATCCGTTACAGGTGTATTTCAGAAAATCGAAGCAGGTGCCGATATGGAAAAAGAACATGAAATGGCTGAGGAAGGAGAGGCTTGTGAAACTGAAGAGGCTATTGCACAGCAGCCTGTCCTTGCCGACATGATGCTTAATTATAAGGCTCATTCAGTAAAATAAAAGATATTTCTATTTTTGTGAAGGTCAGGCCTTGCCTGGCCTTTTTTAATTATTTATTATGAAATTACGTAAGCTTAACAGAGTAACACACAGGGATATAGGCTACCTCATTGCCGGTATGACAATCATTTATGCCGTTTCAGGTATAACCCTAAACCATAAACACGACTGGAATTCAAATTACATTATTGACCAGCGCACTTTTACAACTGAAATACGTTTCAGCAAGGATTCCGATAATGAGGAAAAAGTATATCAATTGCTTGAAGAACTGGGGGAGACAAGAAATTTCAAGACCTCTTATTATCCTACCGGAGATAAACTCACACTATTCCTTGTGGGCGGCTCGGCAATTGTCAATACTGAGACTGGCGAGGGGTATGTAGAAAGGATAAGCAAGCGCCCATTATTCTACCAGTTCAATTTCCTGCATTATAATCCGGGGAAATGGTGGAAATGGTTCAGCGATATATACTGCTTGTCATTGATACTGGTTACCATTACCGGGCTGTTCATCGTCAAAGGGAGGCATGGCATCACCCGCCGCGGTGCAGTGCTCACAGTCATAGGCATAATACTGCCCATCATATTCCTTTTTATTTATTGAACCCTATTTTTATTATGTTTAGAGGTTTAGGGGTATAGAGGTTTAGACGCGCCATAACGTGCCTTTAGGATTGGAAATTATAGAAATCCTTCTGTAGAATTCCCTCTATGAACCGTATCAACTTTATCAACAATATCAACATCTCTGCTCCCCGCCCCATGCTCCCTGCTCCCTGCCTTTACCTTTAATGTTCTCATCGCTCATCCCTCGTCTTTAACATCATTTTGCATCGACATTTCGCATTCCCTCGCATGCTCAACAATCACCAGCTTAAGACTGATCATCAGGCCCAGGATGGCAAACTTTTGTACTACAGGACATAGGGGCGAGCCTATGGCATAGAAAAAGGCATATGGAAGTACAGTGCCCTGTAGTAATAGGTGGTAAAGGTATGCTCTTATTTTATTAGGTTGTTTAATCAGTTCGTGGATCTGGATTACGGTAAGCAACCACATTGAACCTATCACCATTGCTCCTCCTATTGAATGTATGATATTCAGTATATCACATGGCACAATTAGAAGGATATACCCTGCAGCAGCAACCCTGAGCAAGAGATTACTGGTATTGTGCTCTGTCAGGTTACTCAGTTTGAAACAAATAATTGCACTGATTATCATGCCTGTACCATAAAAAAGGAGTGAAAGGGTGTTTGAACTGCCATCCTGGGTGCGGATACGTCCGAAATGACTGAATGCATGCTCCTTGAAAGAAAAAGTCTGGCCATAGGTCAGCATACCGAGTATGATTACCAGTAAAGTGACATAAATGAGGTAACTCGAAAGCCTGTTCAGTTTGTGATATATACTCAGTACTTCTTCATGCGTATGTAATTCGGTACGTGCAAGCATATCGCCCTAAGTTTACGCATGAATAAGTTACAAAAATATTGACTTAATATCAAGCTAATCAGTACTCAATACCTTTTCTGGCTTTAATTCCTTTTCCATAATAGTGCTTTACCTCTTTCATCTCGGTAACAAGATCAGCAAGATCGATCAGCTCATGGGGTGCATACCTTCCCGTTATTATGATTTCAGTTTCCTTCTTCTTCTTTTTTAATATTTCTATCAATTCATCCGTGCTGAAAAGATTATAATATATCGCTATACATGCTTCATCAAGGACTATCATCTCATATTTCCCTTCCAGGATTATTCGTTCAACCTCGGCCAGCCCCTTGCGTGCAGCCTTCACATCTTCCTCCACCGGCTCCTTTACAATAAAGCAGCCCCGTCCATATTGCCTTACAGTGATATCAGGGAAGCTCCTATTCAGTGCCTCAGTTTCTGAGTATTGCCTTCCCTTTACAAACTGGGCAATAAATACCTTCCTCCCTGAACCGGCTGCCCTCAGCGCAAGTCCGAAAGCTGCCGTTGTTTTGCCCTTCCCGTTACCTGTATATACCTGTATATAGCCTTTCATTGGATGAGGAGTCTATTTGAAACAGAATGATGAGGGTATAATACCTACTGTGAATGTGTCAACAGGTTCGCCATTACGCCTGTAACGGTAAACCAGACCTCTTCGCTCATGATCTAACGCATCGGAAACAAAAAGATCGGAAGTATTTGGATCAAACCCAAGCCCGTAAAACCCTCCTGCTGAGCCGGGGTATGGGCTCTCGATAAAAACTTCCGGGTCATGCTCAGAATATACGGAGTGCCTGTAAACATGCCTGTTAATAAAATACAACGTATCCCTGCTACCGTTTATCTCCAATTCGCCCGGGGAGTCTCCAAGCTCAAACCTCCATATTTTTTCCACAGTCCTTAGTACGGCATCAATCCTTAGTAGTCCCGGTGTTTCATACCCATATGTGCTTGACCTGGAGCCACCATCTGTAAGGACCCATATCTTATTAAACCTGTCAATAACCATAGATTGCGGCTGTATCAATACCTCTATTGAATCTACAAGCTGGTCGGTATCGCTGTCTATAACCAGGATCTTATTGTCATTACTCAGGCAATTGGTGAAGATCAACCTGCCGTACTTTATCATTTCATCCGTGGGATGCTGGATGTATTCACTGCTGTTATTGCTTACATCAATATAACCGGTGATTTCACGTGATATTGGATCTATGATTGCAATTGAGCGTGCATAAAGGTCACTGACATAGGCCTTATTGTCGCTTATGAAATGTATATAGCGTGGTGAGGTGAACCCTGTTATTGTACCTTCTAATTTAAAAGTATTTTTATTTATGATGATGATCTCGCCACTATTGTTTATCACTATATATCCCAGGCTGTCCCTGATAACCATGGATGTGGCTACATCACCCAGTGGCAATGCGTTAGTATTTAGAAATATATCATTCTTTACCTCCCTGGTGGTAATGTCGTAATATGATAGAGAAGCGTTATTGTAGGTGGAATTGCCTTCATTAATTATAAATACACCAGCTTCTGGTATTTCTGACCAATCTATATCTGGTACAGGTCCCCATATTCCACTATCTGTCATGCATGATGATGCAAATAAGGAAATCAGCAATACCGTATTTAATAATTTGTATTTCACTCCTCAAATTTAATGAATAACGTTAAAATGAAATTAGATCCGGGCATGTAAAGTACTTATTGTAATCAGCGTATTCCTTTTATAAATTCCATTTAATAACCTTATCACAATGTCCTCCGTAGCTGTCATCCCTGACTTGATCAGGGGGATCAACGTAGGAGGAACTCTATCAACTCTTTCTTTGCCCCCTGCCATTTTCATCCCTCACTTCTCATCTTGGTTATCAGCACAATCAGTGTTTCTCATTGTACCTTACATGGCTGAACTTGGCAAATGCAACAAAAACCACGCCACCTACGATATTACCAACAGTAGACCAGGTCTGGACATGCAGATACTCTGCAGCACCGATTACTCAAACCTTCATTTCCCTGCGTCACCTTTTATCTTCGTCACTTAGTCTCCTCCCTGTCCGACGAAGCCCTACGGGCGAAGTCGGAGTCACTTCTTCGCCTCCTCTTCTCCCTCTTCCTGAAATAATAATAAATAACAAATAAAAATATTGGTCCGCCAATAAATATCAGGATATTTATAAGGGTAGGAGGTATAGGTTCATGTTCATCGGGATAATGTGTGGGCTCCTGGGCAAGAGCCACTGTCGCCTGACTAATGAACATTACAACCACTGCAATCAGCATATAAAGGTAAGCAGATATTTTCTTCATATTATTCATATTTCTTAAGCAAATAAGCTTCCTGATTTGTTCAATTGATCACCCTTTAAGTAGGCCTTTGGGAAAAAACATTAAGTTTAAGTGGTTTAAGGATTTAGATGTTAGATGTTTAGATGTTGAGTATTGAAATCCTTATTTTTCTCGGTTTCTTCCCTGCGCCTGCTTTGTCCTCTGACTGCATCAGACGAAGCCCGTAGGGCGAAGTATGAAGCATCAGCGAAGGAGGGCTCCCTGCCCCCTGCTCCATGCTATTCCTCATCGCCAGTTACGTCATCAGCCCTGTTTTTTTTTGTAATAAACATCCAAGCTACATATAACCTGGTAATACCGTACAGCATGGCATACACTGCTATAATCATTGTAGCCATGACAGCACCCTCGAAAGGATTGAAGAGAAGCAAAGCGCCTACAAGAATTGATATTATTGCCGTAACAATGTTTATGGGCCTGGCAGGAATTACTTGCTTCAGTCGAATATATGTTGAGAGCAGCATTATACCCAATACGGTTATAAGCAGCCCTATAAGGAATATGAGCAGGCCAATAGTAACTTTGGGGTAGGTAACTATAAGCAGGCCTACAAGGGCGTATATAATACCCTGTCCGAAAGTAAAATGCCAGAATCCTGTTTTCCTGGCAAGTGAAGTAATAATGAGCACAATGCCTGCAATTATTGCCAGCGCACCTATATATGTGGCTGTTGTTACCAGTGCATCTGCAGGGTTCCTAAATATAAGAACAGCCAATCCTATGGCCACTATCCCTTTCAGCACTTCCCAGCCCCAGCCGGGTCGTGTAGTTTTATCCATGATCCACGATTTTGTTACAACGACCCTAAAGATACGCAATAAATGGAACAATGGAATCTTCCTTTGTCATTCGACGTTCGATATTGCTCACACCCACCAGCCACAATCACTGGCCATTCGCGATCTCGCCCCGAGAAATCGGGGCTCGGTTCATTATTCGACATTCTTAATTCTAAAGGCTCCTATCCTGGTGCTGTAATTTTCCGCCCCTGCCTTCAGATAATCCCCAACATACCATATGGTACAATCATCATCCGGATCAACTGCCGTTTGTGCATAATCCATCCACCTCATGGTATTGGTTTGTGATGCTTCACCTTCAACGAGTATAGCCTCTCTTAAAGTGAGCATTCCAGGGGGATCATCCGTCAGCCTGCCGGTAAAACGCTGACCTGGAAAGTGGCTTGCACCACCGAATGAGTATCCAATGCCTATATTGCCGTATTTATCCATTGCCGGGCTTCCCATCCATCGATAATTATTGTCTGGGGCATAAGTTCCCTGCTGGTAAAGCTTTACATCCCTCTTGTCATCAATCCTGAATTCATACCAGCGTACACCACCACCTCCAGCAGAAGTATTAACGGAGTGAACCGCCACTATTGATTCCCGGTCACCTATCCTGCGATATACCAGCCTCGACATTATCTTGTCGCCCTGTGAATCAAGTTTCTCGTCTGTGCCGGGCTGTGGTACTGTCCTCATAAGCTGCCCGTTGCCCAGATAGCTATATTCAGCTACATCAATTTTATGTGGACCATCAAGCTTCGATTTGGATGGTTCCTCCCAGTCCACACTGAATTTCCAGTAATAAATTCCGTCATCACCAAAAATATTTTTCAGCTGGGCACCTCCCGTAGCCATCATTATATTGGGATCCCCTTCATGAGGCAGCTGGTATCCGTCAAGGTCAGCATTATTCAGGAATCCCACGCTGTCAATAATGAAACATATTTCCTGTGCAGGCTTGCCTTCCAGCATTTTCTCACGTTCTGCAACACAGGCATGCTTCTGGATTACATGGTCACCGGTACTTGTGGGTACATAGTACCCATCAGGCCATACCGCAGGTCTTGGATAGTCGGGGAACAGTGGTCTTACAAATTCATAACGGTAATAGGGGCCAAAGGGATCGGGACCGGTACTTATTGCATAACACATGCAGTAAGATCCTCCTTCATTGCGGGGTCTCTCTCTTCTTACTGTTCTACGCAGTGAATCGGCAATAGCCAGTTCTTCGGGAGTAGGTTTGGGAGGCTGGTATAACAATTCGGCCTGCCCTGGCTGGCCGGGATTGCCTACCATGCTTTCTTTTGCCGGCTCACCGTGCTTCCGCGGTTCAGGTTCATAATCCCTGGGAGGAAGACGCCTGAAGATGGGCATCACTATAAGCCACCTGCCGGCAAGCTGGTCATACCTTACCACAGCATCACCGTTATTCATCTGTTCACACGGACCACCAAAGCCTTTGAAGACATTATTTGTATTCACCGGTCCATACAGCACAACACCTGTGTTGCCGTATTTATTACCTTTCTTAGTGAAAATGGCCATTTTCGAATTGACAGTTTGTATGATATGATCAGGCCCTACAGCCAGCGAATTATCCGAAGGATTCCTGTGCGTGGCTGTTCCCTGCGGACCTTCAAACCCGAATCCCAGACCGTCAAAACTGGCGACTATCTCCGTTGGTGACCTCGTACCCTGTTCTGTCTGCTCTACCGATTCAGTATAATGACTCATTGGTATCGCTTGTGTACTCACAGCGCTCTTTCCATCTACCTTCTTAAGTGGTAATGAAAGGTCATTACGCCCTGATTTTGTGATAACGATATTATTTTGTGCTGTAATGGTAAGAGAGACCATGACAATAAGTGAGAACAGTGCAACCCATTTCATAATTCAGATTTTTCGGTTTGCATTAAAGATATGAACTTATCCTGAAATTCTTCCGGTAAAATTTTTTCACAAACGCAGATTAAGAACCACTGCTTATTAAACTATATCAACTCCATCAACCTTATCAACTTTATCAGCCTTCCCGGTATCTTTTCTATCTTTATACTATATACTATACACATATCAACGAAGAATGGATTTGAACATAAAAATCATAGGCTACGTCCGCAATGACTTTAATGAACCAGAACATCACCAGACTGACAGCATCATGCGTTCTGTTTCTACCATCGAGGTTAAACAAGAATATGCCGATGGATTATACAAGATAGAGAAGTTCCGGGAATTAAATATCCTATGGTATTTCGACCGCTCTGAAGGATACGAGTTGCAAACCACCACCAGTTCTGGTGATTACCGTGGCCTTTTTGCCAGCTGCTCTCCCCGCAGGCCCAGCGCCATCGGCCTTACCCGCGTCAACCTCCTCGAATGCCGCGGCAACGTTCTTAAAGTCACCGGCCTTGACGCCCTTAACGGCACACCCGTTCTCGACATAAAGCCTTATCTGGAAATAAATGATACTTTTAAGGATTTAAAAGAGATGCAGTAATCAGTTTAAGTCGTTTAAGTGGTTTAAGAGTTTAGATGCTTAGAGGTTTGGGACTGAGATGTTGAGCTGACTTACTCTTATTTCTCTCAATCTATATTCCTACCCTCTGCTCCCTGCTTTGTCCTCCGAAGCTTTAGCGAAGGAGGGCTCCCTGCTCCCAACCACAACACTTATCATCTCCGCTTCTTTTCTCATCACCCTTGTTACCATAGGCACCCTTATAAAGTCCGGCAGAAATTTCATCATCAGCCAGTTCACCCTGTTGGCAACATCTGCTATAATTATCTTGTCTTTCTTAAAGAGCCGGCGGACAGCTATTTCCGCAACTTTTTCGGGAGAGACCACACCAAACCTGCCAATGGTCCTCTGGCTCTCTATCCTTTTTGTAACATCAGCATTGGTCTTCATTGGGCCTGGGCATACAACGCTGACAAATATGTTCGTTTTTTTGAATTCCTGATAAAGGCCTCTTGAGAAATACCGTATAAAAGCCTTGGAAGCAGGATATACCGTTTTATATCCCATCGGACTGAAAGAGGCCATGCTCGAAACATTAAGTATATAACTTTTCTCCTGCCTTTTCAGGTTGGGGATAAGCTGGTGGGTCAGAACAGATGTGGCCATTACATTTAACTGGATCACCCGGTTTATATAGTCAACAGCCACCTTGTCAAATCGCTCTGCACCTCCTGTTCCAACATTATTGATCAATATGAATACATCGTATTCCCTGTTTATCTTATCGGTAATATCAACAATATTATCTTTTATTGTCAGGTCCTGCTCAAAACAGACCGAGTCAGTCCCGTATGTGTTTATTAATTCTCTGCATAATTCAGACAGGTCTGTATCCGGAAGGTCAATGAG
>WOR8_10008113_pt1 | contig 10597 bp, 8 predicted proteins | sample DeeMarSeWOR38_10_FD_19890 | JGI IMG/M metagenome (IMG submission 19890)
ACTTTCATCTGCGCTCACCTGCTGTAATGAACAAGACCTTTAACCTCCTTTTTTCTGTCGACAGGGCAAATGGATACTCCATCGGAGGACTCAACTCAGTAGTAGCAAGAATGTTGCCAACGGATCCAATAATTGTTAGCTCAGATGGAGTCTATAACAAAATTGCCTGCAAAGCACTATTGTTGGATGCGCATTTGGTGTTCACCCCATCGAGGATTTGTAGATCTCTTCAATTCCGGGTATATAGGTAATTGTGCATGACTCTTGCACGGTTGATAAAATAATTTCAATGGGCCGGTCTGATGAACCATGAATATCGGTATTAGTATTGAACATCTGCACGGAAAAAAAACTGGCGTGGGTCAGTACGGTTTCAACCTCGCCCTCAATCTAGCCAAAATTGATAATAATAACAACTATTTCCTCTTTAGTCCCTCCCCACTCGACAAAGGTGATGTTGATAGGTTATCCGATTATCCGAATGTTAAGGTCTTAGATAAGAATTTTTTGGAGAAATCCATCCCCGCTGATGTCATACTCATTCCCCTCTGGTTGCACTTATACCTCCCATATCTTTGCAAAAAATTTGGGGTGGACGTATTTTTCAACACAGGCAGTATATGGCCGCTCCTGCCATTCAGATTGGCAAAACGCCAACTCGTATTCATTCACGATGTGATCCCTCTGCTCTTTCCAGAGTGCTACTACAAACACACACGCTATTATTACCGTTTGAGCAGAGCAATACATTTGAACACCTACGACCAAATCGAGATGATCGTTTCATCAGGATAGACGACATATCCAAGAATCAAAGGGTAAGAGAAAAATACAGCCTACCCGAATCCTACCTTCTTTTCACTGGAACGCTGGAACCGAGGAAGAACATTACCGGGCTACTAGAGGCGTACGGGAAGAGTAGATCCCGACAGAGGTTAAAGCTTGTTATTACAGGGAAAAAGGGCTGGCTATACGAGAAGATATTCGAAACCGTCAAGAGATTGAACCTCGAAGACAGGGTGGTTTTCACCGGTTTCGCCGACGACGATGATCTCCCCTCCATCTATTCCATGGCCAAGGTCTTTGTTTACCCGTCCCTGTACGAGGGTTTTGGGCTACCGGTTCTGGAGGCAATGGCGTGCGGTGTGCCCGTGATCACTTCCCATGTGCGTTCACTTAGCGAGGTGACTGGGGAGGCGGCGATCCTGGTGGATCCCCAGAATGTGGAGGCCTTGGCAAAGAGCATCGATGAAGTGGTGTTTAGCACCGAGCAGAACTACGAGCGGCTCTCCAGGGCATCTGTCGCACGGGCTGCGAAGTTCACCTGGGAAAGTACTGCCCGTGAGACCCTTAGTGTGCTCTTGAAGTGATGTAGAAAATCTTTGGATTTTAACCGCAGTTAAGGCTTGCCCTTTAATTAACTCTCCCCCTTAAGCATGTCAGCAAATATCTTCAATGTCTCTCGGGCGGTCTTTCTCCAAGAAAAATTACTTGCCTGCTGTATACCCTCAGCTCTGAGTTCTGCCCGTAGATCTTGATCTTCTAAAATGCGAGACATTGCCTCGGCCAGCAATTTTACGTTCATAGGATCCTCTAACTGTAGCCCCGCTCCGCCTACCACTTCCGGTATGGCCGAGACACCTGAACTCACCACTGGGCAGCCACAGGCCATAGCCTCAAGCACAGGTAAACCAAACCCTTCGTATAGAGACGGAAAGACGAAACATGATGCTCCATTGTAAAGCAGAGGAAGCCATTGTTCGTCCACATAGCCAAGAAGCCGCACTGAATTCGCGGATCTCAAAGTCCTCAAGGTAGCGAAAAAGGGCTCGCTTTTCCAGCCGACAGGACCACAGAGCACCAAAGGAGCGGTTATCCCTCTTTGTCTAAGAAGCCTATAAGCCTCGAGCAGGGTGACAAGGTTCTTGCGAGGCTCTATGGTCCCAACATATAAGATGTACCCCGGCTCCAAATCGAACTTATCTGAAAGTACTTGGTGTTCTATCTTCGCCGGTCTAAATAACTCCGAATTATAACCAGGATAGACAACTGAAATCTTCTCCTCAGGTACCCCGCAAAGTCGCACCAGGTCTTTTTGTGTATTTTTAGAGACGGCAATTATGCGGTCTGCTCTGGCAAGATGTCTGGGCATGTATTTTTGCAGAATTCTCAGAGTCTTTTTGGCAATGCAATCCGGATAGATGAGATAGCTTAGGTCATGAACCGTGATGACCGTTGAGGTATTGGAAGAGAAAAAGCCGAGAAAATTTGGGCCGAAGATAAGATTGGCTCTCCGTCGCAAGTAGTAAATCCGAAAAAAAACACTCGGACCGAAAAGCATAACCATTTTTAGCCGCTTGTATAAACTCCTCCTCTTAACCCTGCCAATAGCTGCTTGTTTCAGCCTGAGAATCTTCTCTTCTTTGGGAAGCCTGGCCTCGATAAGGTTTCGACGAAGACCTAGTGGTCCCATCAGTAGGTAGTCATTCTGGTTGTCTTGTTCAAGGATATGCCACAGAAGGTAATAGGTATAATAGCCAACACCAGTGAGGGGCCTGAGTAAAGGCCTGGAGTCTAAGGCGATGAGCATCTCTGCAAGTCTCGCAAAACGTTCGAGTTCCTGGCTGTTTTCGGCAAAACCACTTTAATCCGGCGGCTTAAATGTGGCAAAATACATCTAAAAATGTTAACTCTCTGCTCACTTGAAGCTATCTGAGCAGCTCTTCGTATATACTCTCCAATTTATCCAGCATGACAGACAGATCAAACTCCTTTGCCCGCTCAGCTGCAGCTCTCCCTAGACTCTTTGCCAATCTCTTTTCTGCTAGGAGACGACTTATCGATTCAGCCAGAGCCTTGCTGTCCCTCGGTGGCACGAGCAGACCGTCCTTTTCCTGGGTGATTACTTCGGAGAGCCCAAGTCCCCTGGTTGCTATGCAGGGTAATCCTGCAGCCATGGACTCCAAAAGCGCCAGTGGGTGTCCTTCTATAAGAGAAGGCAGAACAAAAATATCTGCTGCAGCCAAGAGTCTTGGAACATCCTTTCGATGCCCTAGCAAGAGAAAGCAAGACCGTCCATGCCAGAGTTCCTCTATCTCTCGCAGTATTTCAATTAGACCCTGAAACTTAGAAGAATTGTGGAGACCACAACTTTCTTGATCCGGCAGTTCGCCCGCCCAGAGAAAAATCGTGTCAGGGTGTTTATTGATCACTCTAGGGATTGCTGCCGCGAGATAACCGAATCCTTTTCTTTCCTCTACCCTACCAATGCCTATGACTAATCTTGCATCTTCTGCTAGTCCAAGTTCGGCTCTCACCTTTTTTCTCGCCTCTTGACGCTCTTTTTCTTGAACATGAAATTTCGCGTAATCGATCCCATTGGGAACAATCTGGAATCTTTCCACAGGAAGATGAAAAATGTTGCTGAGTAGTTTGCTGTTGTGGTTCGACAGGGCGAGCCAAGAGGAACTTTTAGTCGCTAACCAATGGTAAATTTTTCTATTTAGCGGTGGTACTGTCTTGGCCAGCGGCAAGTGAAAAGCCATAATGAAAGGTATACCAACGATTGCTGCAGCAAGGACAGGTAGCCGGGAAAAATCAGGCTCTGGCAGAATGAAATGGATGAGTGAAGGTCTTGAGGCCGCAAAATAAGACAACGAACTTAAGAAAATACGACAGCCATAGACCCCTAGAAGAGGCTTACCATTATCGATGTAATCCCTCAGGCGAATCGACGAGCCGCTATCCCGGATTTCCTTAGTCAGTCCCTCAAGTGCAGGATGGCGAGGTAAACATACCTCACACGACCATCCCCTGTGGGATAGGTTACCAGCTAGAGTTAAAAGGTGTTCTTCCGCCCCCCCTCTACTCTTTGTGTCTACATAAAGTATTACGGATCTACCATGCTTTCGAGGTAAAATTCGCTCTTCTTTTGAGGAAAATGGTCCTTCCATTGCTTTGCCTGTACAATTCAGTGATCAATCTCACTAGTAATTCTTTTACTCGTCCACCTTGGATTCACCAAAACATATTTGAGGATAAAAGTATTTAATTTTGCACGTTTTCTAGTTAAAAACCCTCTGGCTGTTGTAAACCACAGAGCGTAAACCTCGAAGCTAATCAACCTTCCTGAAAAGCTGATCCTTTAAGGAAGACAACACACCAATTCCATGCAGGCAAGTTCGTACCCGCCAGCATCGTGCGGAGGATAGAGATTGGAAATAACTAGAATTCTCATCTCAACCCAAATAATTTCGACGTCAGTAAGAAGGCCGAGGGCGTTCTTTATTTATATTACTGCACTGGAGAAGCTAGTTTGGAAATTCATGCAGTTTGTCGTATTCTAAAAATATAAGAAACCCTTAATATGCTTCAAAATAAATCTGCATCTGACCTAATCCAACAAAAAATTACCTAAAAAGAATAATTATTGATCAATGATGAAATCTACTCCACATTATTACGGGAATATGTGGACTATTTATATATCTAAATACCTGCGGTATCATCCAAAATCTTTGAAAAACTTCTTTTAACAATTGTGTTTTAGATAAAGATGAATGACAATAAAAAAACGGTTGTGCAAATAGAGTACGATTTTTTATCTCAAAAATATTATAAATACTTTTTAAACGCAATATTTCAATTAATTTGTTAATAATATTTTTGCAGCTTTTATTATTTTTAAAGTGTATTAAAAGTTCTCTTTCGGCCTGGACAACGGTATACGTAAGTTTATCCGTGCAATGTCTCGTTATCGCGCAATATACTTCGCCAATCATAATCTTCATTAACACTTCATCAATAGAAAATGGCACAGAATGAAGACCTTCTAGTTTCCTTTTATATGCTTCAATCACAGCATCGATCGCCTTCGGAGGCAGGGAGAAAGGAAGGCCATCGTTAGCAGCGAGAGAACAGAACATTTCTAATCTTGTTTCATACAAGTGATGATATCCCCTGCCTAGGTACACTGCTGCGTCACCCACAGCAATACAAGCCTTCATGCATTGATTTGCGTAATAATGCGGAGAGCCGGTATTATCCGGTAGATATGCAGAAAGAAGACCAGCCGCACGGTTACAAATAAGACGAACTATTTCATAAGGCGCGATGGCTTCCGGTCGAAATTGGGGGATTTCACTCAGCACATCCTCACCCGCTAAGAGTTTGCTTCCATATTTAAAGTCATAGTTCTGTATTGTGCATTCCAGATAAGGTAAAGATTCCCTTTGTACGCAGCCAAGATCAACAAAATCGACTTTGAGCGACTGAGCCAGTTTGCTGCTGAGAGTTTTTAGAAATGGTCCAATTTTTGGGCAGCTTGGTGCTATTACGAGCAAATCATAATCGTTAACAGCACGCCATCGCTTGCCATCAAATTGTACTGTGCCTTCGCCACGTCCAAATGCTCCAATCAAATAGATTGAAGAGTACTCGAAGTTACCACTTGCAATGCCATTGATAATATGATCCAAGTCCTGTCGTATGTCTCTATCAATGTCATCCTGATTGTGAAGCGTCAACTTTGACATCAGTTCACCAGTAAGCAAGTACCTTTATTATTTCCCGTGGGGCGGACACCAACTGCTGCACAAATTGAAGGACACACATCAATCAAATGAACTTCCTCTATCTCTTTTGGTTGAATCCCTGGGCCAAATGCAAGGAAAAACCCCTTCATGTCATCGTGGGCTGAATTATAGCCGTGCATGCCTTTGACATGTGTGTAATGGTCATGAAAATAGTCCGGGAAGAGCAACACTCCAATATTTGCCCACCAAATTAAGTCGCCATACCGTCTATCCGGAAAAGGAATAGAGTACTCGTTGGCTAGTTGCTTGTTAACGAAAAACCCCTTCTTTAATAATCGTTCCTGCTTTTTCACCTCTTCAAGGAAAATTTTTCCTGCTTCCGTCTTCCACCTAAAACGTGCCATGGTTGAATCGAGAAAGAGCAAGTAGTCACGGCCCATTTCAACATCTAATCTGCGTTCAATCGGGGAAAGCAGAGCGGGAACGTCGATCTCCTCGATCACTTCTGTCATACCGTGGTCGCCAACGATAATCCAAGTTGTACTGCCGCCATAGTTGGTGGAAATTTCGCGTAACTTGCGATCAATTTCCCCTACGACTTTTCGACGCTCATACGATTCGGGCCCACAATGGTGGACAATCATATCAGAGTCGGAAAGCTGGCCAAAAAGAATGTGGGATTGGGAATCCTTTTTTTCGATAAATGCTTCCAATACATCGTCGTCTTGGCAATCTATCAGAGGATACATTAGATATTCATATAAGATGCCTGTTTGCTGAAAGACGTCAAATATGCTCTCTTGTTTAAAAGCTCCCGGCAGATATATAGGAAGGTTGTCTTCAGAGACTCCTATCTCTGGCAATAAAGTCAGAGGGATATTCGCCAAAGGTGCATTGGAGGCATATTTTTTGGCTTCTTTTGTTATCCATTCCCGAAAACTGTTCAAATGGTCCTGAAAACGACCATTCATAATCTCACTCACGAGGCCCAGGCCAGGCCATGAAGGAAGTGCATCCCACCAGCGCCTCCTTGACGAGAACCTCGCAAGTTTTGCATTGTCCCGTAAGAAACGGAATGGAGATTTTTCGGAGTCGAAGGTGAACATGGTGAACATTCCACTCTCCCCTCCAGTAGTTCCAGTGTAGATCGCCGTTCGCTGAGTAAAACCGGCCACACTTTTCAACTTTTTTGCATATAAACCTTGAGATATTTTTGAATATAGGAAAGGGGTGTCCACTGAATTGATGTAGTCGTGCCGAAAAGCGTCCAACAGGATGAACAAAATTTTATGATCCAACCCTTGCATCTTTTCGTCCTTTATAAGTGGCGAGTGTGTTTACCACCCGAAAACGGCAGATATCCCAATGCAAACCACGCAGCGATTGCTCCAGCAGGCAACGCCGTAGATATATGAGGAATAAGTTCTTAAGCATTCGCAAGCATTCTCTTCTTCCTAATAGAGGATGTGAGACAGGATCAATTTTTCGCGACGCTTTTCCTTCACAGTAAGCACGTACAAAATAGTTGCGAAAGGTATCGGCGTGTGAATGATAAACTGCAGCAGCTGGCTGATAAGCAATCCATCCACCTGAATCAATCACTGCTTTAGCCCAACTCGCGTCTTCACAATACTCGAGAGACTCATCAAATTTATGGCGCTGCCAGTTTTCAGAAGTAATCAGACTGTTCACATTAGAAAAGAAATATGAATTAGTCGTTATGAAAGGCTTGTCTCCGTAACAGTTTGGATATACCTCGGTAGCCAGTGCGCGCACAATAGGATTGCACATATGATCCGGAAAAGGCACTTGCTTGCCATACACACCCACCACTTCGGAATGGCCTCGTACCGGAAGCAAGAGCTCGCTCAACCAATTCTCATTACATGGAACTGCATGAGCACTAAGCATAGCAACATATTTTGCCCGGTCCACAACCGCTGCCATACCAATATTCAGAGCTCTGCCATAGGTAAAGTCTTTTTTGGAAACTTCAATAATCTTTATTCCATCATAGCCTCTGGCAATCTCCAATGTCTTATCGGTTGAACCAGAATCTACCAACACTATATCGAAGGACTTTTCACTTTGTGCGAACAGTGCTTCGACTGTAAGAGGTAGAAATTCCTCTTCATTATAGGTGCGAATTAAAATACTAATCTCAGACATCGACTCGACAAATGACCTTCTAAGTTATTGATTCTATATATCAAAACAATTCCTCTGATACCTGTAACGATTAACGTTTAAACTTGATAAATTTTGACTAAAATATTCTTAAAATCACTAACAAAATTTCGAATGAGTCTTGAAAGCATCTATTTTAGGCCATCCACTCAACATCGATTGCTACAATATCACCATCAATCATCCGGCGATTATCAATTTCACTCCCAGACGGCTTGACCTCAAAATATGCGGGCATGTCTTCCCAGCCTTTTCTAGCAATAGGCCAAGATGTCTTTATGTCGTATATTCCGACCTTAACCACGTATCCGCCGGCCACCAAGGGAAGGCTCGGCAGCTTGCAGCGTAATCGTCCTTTCCCCCTAAGAAGTGTACAATCCATACCCGAATGTTTTGCAGTACACGTTGCAATGCGAGTTCGTTGATCTGCGCTCCAGAAAGAAAATCCCCAGGTTACCTCGCCGAGGTCTTTAGCTGATTGATAGTATAACGTTAGATAAGCGTCTTCACCCGTCTTGACTTCCCCACCTTCAGCGGTACTAATATCCACTTTTTCGATTACAAGAGCCTGAGTTTCTATGATTTCATCCTGATAATTAGTTATAAATTCATTCCTTGAAGCATTATGCATATTATAATAGGTACTTATTCCTTCAGTGACTGAACCACTAAATTTAATAGTTCCCTGATCAATTATTAGACATTGGCTGCAAATAGATTGTATTAAATGCATGTTATGAGACACCAAAATAATAGATCCTTTATTTTCTAAGTAATTTGTCATGTATTGCAAACATTTACGTTGGAACTTCATATCTCCTACTGCCAACACCTCATCGACTAGTAGTAGCTGGGGATTGACATGTGCTGCAATGGCAAATCCGAGCCGTACTTGCATTCCGGAACTATAATTTTGAACCGGCGTATCAATAAATTCATCAATTTCTGCAAAGGTAACGATTTGATCAATAATATTATTTGCTTTTTTCTTGGAAATGCCCAACAGAGATGCGTTTATATAAATGTTTTCTCTGCCCGTTAGAATGGGATTGAATCCTGCGCCCAATTCAATCAATGCTCCTACACTGCCACGTATCTCGATGCGCCCTACATTGGGCTTGACTAAGCCGTGCAGCAACTTCAATATTGTACTCTTTCCGGCACCGTTACGGCCGATAAGTCCAAGACATTCGCCCCGCTTCAGCCGAAAGGTGATACCTTTAAGGGCCCAAAATTCCTTCTGGCGCAAGTCAACCTGCGGCGGCACTCGACCTGACATTTCACGTGCAATGTCCTGAACTCCATACCGCAAAGACCTTCTCAGATCACGGCAGAATTTCTTGGATAAGTCTTTAACTTCAACTATGTTTTCATCTGTCATTTTATTGCTCAAACCTAGACTTCTCTCTGCAGTAGTTGCGGTGCAAAGATCTGCAACCACTGTTCACTTGAACTAAATAGCTGTCAGATCTGCGCTTTTACAGTGAGAATTTTTCATCATTAATGCTGACCTTAGATATAAGCATGGCTTTAACCATTAAGCCCCCATCCTTTCAATCAGATGAGGCAGGGCAAGTCGATATAAAACCCAGCCCATTAAAAGAAAGAGGAATGTCAATCCCATTACCACATAAAAACCAGACATGTGTGCCAAAGTGCCTTTGGTGAGCATCTCGCGGGTGGTGACCAGAAGGGGACTCACCGGATTTATGGTCGAGATCAGAGAAGCTGGCCAACTCGTGGGAGGTGGATACACAACGGGCGTCAGCAAAAGCCAGGTAGAGGTGAACAAGGGCAATGCCTTTTCAATATCCTGGTAAAGTACCCCTAGAGGAACCAAGAAGATCCCAAAAAGTAAACCCAAAGCGACAAGAGAAATAATTCCTACAGGGGCTAACAAAATACCTAAAGAAATAGGAAGTCCATACCAATAAAAGACTAATAGCAGCAGAAACAGCCGGATGGCAAAGTTGAAGAAAACCTCTCCTATGCCAGCTAAGATAAGAGATTCTCGAGGAAAATTGATTTTAACGAGAAAAGATTTTGACTGATTAATCATCCGGAGTGGACTATTTAGCGCATCAGCAAATGTCTGCCATAGCACTGTACCAATCAAGGCATATGCTGGGTAAGGAATGCTCGTTGCACCCACATTGAGAATTCGCTGGGAATTCAAAAACACAAAAACGAAGGCAGTAAATACAGGTGGCAAAAAAGCCCAAACATACCCGAGAACCGTTTGTCGATACATGGCATTGACGTTACGGACAAACAAGCGCCAGGCAAGCTCGCGTGAAGCCAGAAGGTCGCGTACCATGCTGCGTAACAACTGCCCCGGCCGTCTCAACTGGGAGTCGGGAGTGTAGATTATCTCAATTGATTGATCACTCTTGTCGAGTCGCATGTTGATTTTGCTGATACCTTTCTTGTTCAGGCTTTACGTAAGTTCTTGTGCCATCGCCTAAACTGCCAGAATCAGACAGAATTTTACCATATACTGTGTGATCTCCAATCCAGTCGAATCAATAGAGGCACTGCTGCGAACCCCCAATGTTTTTGCCTGCACTCACTCTGAGCGATTTCAATAAGCCTTTTAGACCATACAGCTTCCGCTTTAGATCATCAGGTGTGCGTGTGGCCCAAATCATCTTCAGAATCTGTTTTGGTCTCATATAAAACTCCCTGAGCCCTCGATCTATGAGCTGATCAATCTCATCCTTGCTCAGCCCTGGATAGTCTAGAACTGTTACCTGTTCCCAGTTTTCATCCACCCACTCCCGCCAGGTGTTTGGCAAGAGAGTACCATTTTTGCTAGCCTGCTGGTAAATCTCGGTTCCCGGATAGGCGCAAATTCCGGAGAACTGTACCGTATCCAT
>WOR8_10009033_pt1 | contig 10597 bp, 9 predicted proteins | sample DeeMarSeWOR38_10_FD_19890 | JGI IMG/M metagenome (IMG submission 19890)
AGAAAACCGGCGCCGACCATAATGCGGAAGGTCCAGTAGCTGATGGCTACCGGTGGCACGTAATTACCTGGTCCGTATGTCTCCTCGTACGCGGCTTGAAGCTGATTGATACCTTTCACCTCACCCTGGAACCGGTTGTAAGCCAGGAAACTTAAAGCACCCGGAATTCGAAATGCAACCACATCCCGTCGCTCGGGTTCATTGCCAATGGTCAGCAAGGAAAAGGAAGCTGGACTTTCACTGTTCCACAGCGCCTCAGCTGCCGCTAACTTCATAGGCTGTGTCTCAGCCATGTGCTGCGTCTGGCTATGTCCCACCAGGATCACCAGAACCGTCCCGACGAGCGCGTAGATCACTGCCATTCGGAAAGAACGTCGGAATGGCTCCAGATCCAGTCTCTTCTTCCGCAGGTGATAGGCGCTGATGCCCAAAGCGAAAAAGGCAGCCGTTGCTACCCCAGCCGCTATTACGTGCGGGAATTGCACCCAGACGGTTGGATTAGTGATCAGGGCCAAGAAGTCGGTCATCTCGGCCCGGCCATCGTTAATGGCATACCCCACCGGATGCTGCATGAAGGAGTTAGCGACCAGGATCCAGAAGGCTGAGACAGTAGACCCGAGGGCCACCAACCACATAACCGCCGCGTGCAATCCCTTGGAAAGCTTGTCCCAGCCAAAGATCCAGATGCCCAGGAAGGTGGACTCCAGGAAGAAGGCTAATAGAGCCTCAAGCGCCAGAGGAACGCCAAAAATATCCCCCACGAAGCGGGAGTACTCCGACCAGTTCATACCGAACTGGAACTCCAGGACAATGCCTGTCACTACCCCAATCGCAAAATTGATCAGGAACAATTTGCCCCAAAACTTCGTCATATGTTTGTAGGTTTCATCTCCGGTACGCACGTACGCTGTTTCCATAATAGCGACCAGGATCGAGAGGCCCAGGGTCAGCGGGACGAAGAAGAAGTGATATATGGTGGTGGCAGCAAATTGCCAGCGAGCGACGGCAAGCGCATCTATAGTTACCTCCATATCTTACGCCTCCTTTCTATTCTATGCTTCTATGCTGAGCTATAGCCTGGGAATGGAATGAATTGGTTGCCGCGCAATAACCCGGAGATGCCAATCGGGTCTGCAGGGAACACGCAGGCATTTGCGAAGTACTCAACCCCAAAAGCGGCGCGCTGGTCGCCGCTGAGACTGGGCACCGGCATCAAGCGGGCGCTCAAGGGCTTATTCAGCGAAACAAGACAAGTGACAGATATCACTTTCATACGGGGTAAGTATACTCGACTTTAGCCTGGGGGGCAACACTTTGAACCCCAATTGGTTCGTGGTACAATGGGCGCGCGCAAATCATGCGTTTGCTCTACGTAGATGTCGAAACTTGCGAAGGTATACAGGCAGTGACCAGAATTCTGGCGATTGAAACCTCGTGTGACGAGACGGCAGCGGCCGTGGTTGAGGATGGGCTGCACATTCGCTCCAACCTGGTCGCCTCCCAGATCGACATACACCGGCGTTATGGAGGCATCTTTCCCGAGATCGCCTCTCGCCAGCATATCCTGGCCCTGCCCACGGTGGTTGAGGATGCCATGGCCCAGGCGCGCGCAGCCTGGACCGATCTGGACGCGCTGGCCGTAACGTATGGACCAGGTCTGGCGGGCAGTCTGCTGGTAGGGGTCAACGCAGCGAAAGGCCTGTCACTCTCCCTGGATTTACCGTTGATCGCCATCAATCACCTCGAAGGCCATCTTTACTCCAACTGGCTCGAAACGGACGGCGAGGCCTTTGAACCTCGCTTTCCGTCTGTGTGTCTCATCGTCTCCGGTGGGCACACCGAGCTCATTCTTATGCGGGGGCATCTGGATTACGAAGTGCTGGGCCGCACCCTGGACGACGCAGCCGGCGAGGCCTTTGACAAGGTGGCCCGCTTGATGGGGTTGGGGTATCCAGGTGGGCCAGCCATCCAGGAGGCGGCTCAGGCTGGCAACCCGGCTGCCTTTGACCTGCCCCGCGCCCGTCTGCGCGGCAGCTTTGATTTCAGCTTCTCCGGGCTTAAGACAGCGGGCCTGCGCATTGTCCAGCGCTACACCGACAAGATCCAGTCGCCGGCCGACACCGCGGTGGTCCAACTCCCCCTGCGCTCCCTGCCCGTGGCCCACCTGGCAGCCAGCTTCCAGATGGCTGTCGTTGACGTATTGGTCGAAAAGACCTGCCAGGCGGCAGAGCAGTTCGATGCCGCCGAGATACTCATCGCCGGGGGCGTCAGCGCCAACGAGATCCTGCGCCACGAGATGGCCGCCCGCGCTGATCGCCCGGTGCGCGTGCCACCTCTGTTCCTATGCACCGATAATGGGGCGATGATCGGGGCCGTCGCCCACCAGCGATTCCTGGCCGGTGAACGCGCTGGCCTAGACCTGGATGTCATTCCCAACTTGCGTTTGGAGGATATCTGACATAAAAAAAGGAGACAAAATGAAGCAATTACCGATCACCCTCACCATTCTGATACTGGCGGCGCTTATGCTGCCTACCACGTCTCTTGCCCAGGAGCCGGTAGCATGCGAGTCGAACTACACGGTGCAGGTCGGCGACTGGCTCTCGAAACTTGCTGAGAAATACTACGGTGACGTCTTCACCTACCCGGCCATCGTGGTGGCCACCAACATCCAAACCGACGACACTTACGCTAGCATAACAGATCCGGACCTGATTGAACCGGGTTGGACGCTGTGCATCCCCAATGCCGATGATGCGGCCACCCTTATGGCAATGAGTATCGGAACCGCCCCAGCAGGGCTGTCGCCAGAACAACTTGCCAACGCCGAGTACAAGTCGGAGTTCACCCAGTCCGGCACGGCGCAACTCGTGGATGGCGAGTTCAGCGAGCCGGCGGCGCCCGGCTCGGCTACTATGACTAAGGTTATGCTGCTGCCCGAATACACCGCATACGGCCAATTGAACGGCCAGGATGCTGCTGCCGTGGTGCTGGTGAGCGACCCGGGCGGCAGTGGGACCTTCTACGATCTGCACGCGGTCGTCGCGGAGGATGAGCAGCCGGTTGATGTGGCATCCACCTCCCTGGGCGACCGGATCCAGATCAACTCCCTGGCCATTGAGAACGGCCTGATCGTAATCGACATGGTCCAGGCCGGCCCGGAAGATCCCATGTGCTGCCCCAGCCAGCAGGTGGTCAAGACGTATGAATTGGAAGGAGATCAGTTGGTGGAAACGTCAAGCGAGATCGCCGGGGCTGAAGGCGGTATGGCCACGTTGGAGGGCACCAGTTGGATATTGACGACCCTCAACGGAAGTGAGCCTCTGCCCGAGACCAGCATCACCGCCAGTTTCGAACAAGACGGCGTTCTGAGCGGATCGGATGGCTGTAATCGCTACAACGCCGCGTACCAGATTGCTGGGGACCAGCTCACCATTACCCCAGGGGCAGGCACGATGATGGCCTGTCCTGAGCCCATCATGAAGCAGGCAACTGACTATATAGCTGCGCTGGCGTCGGCCACGGCCTATCAGATGCAGGCCGATACGCTGGCTTTGTCAGATGCCGACGGCAACGTGGTCGCCACCTTCACGGCGCAGCCGAGTTCGCTGGGCGGCACCTCGTGGGTCGTCCTTAGCTACAACAATGGTAAGCAGGCAGTGGTGAGTGTGATCGTTGGCACCGAGTTGACGGCGCTTTTTGGGGAGGACGGCGCCTTGAGCGGCTCTGCCGGATGCAACAACTACACAGGATCATACCAAGTCGACGACCAGAACATCTCCATCGGCCCGCTGGCCACCACCCGCATGATGTGCTCCGAGCCGGAAGGTATTATGGAGCAGGAGAGCCAGTATCTGGCCGCCTTGGAAAGCGCGGCAACCTATCGTATGGAGGGCGATGGGCTGGAGTTGCGCACCGCCGACGGCGCCCTGGCCGCCGCATTCGAGGCGGTGAAGTAGTGAGTAACACTGTCCGCATCCTGATGGTCGGCCTGGGCAACCTGGGCCGCCGATTCTGTGAACTACTGGTTGAGAAAGTACCGGACGTGGAAACCCGCTATGGCCTACGTCTCCAGCTGGTCGGCGCCGCCGACAGCCGGGGTGCGGCCTACGATGCCCACGGCCTGGACCCCGCCCGTCTCGCTGAGATCAAGTTCGCTGGGGGGAGCGCTGGCGACTATCCCGGCGCGGGGAGGCCTAGCCAAACCGGCGCCGAATTGATCGCCGGGGCCGAAGCCGACGTGCTGTGCGAGGCATCGCCCGTCAATCTGGAGGATGGAGGCGAACCGGGCCTGACTCACGCCCGGTTGGCCTTGGAGCGCGGTATGCACGTGACCACTGCCAATAAGGGGCCCATAGTTCTGGCCTATCAGGAACTGCACGAGCTGGCCGGCCGGCACGGCGTGGCATTGCGCTTTGACGGCACTGTGGCCGGAGGACTGCCAGCCCTGTACATCGGCGAGCGCGACTTGCGCGGTGCTGGCATCGGGCGCATCGACGCCGTCCCCAACCTGTGCACCGGCTATGTCATGGAGCTGTTGGCCGACGGGCTGAGCTGGGAGCAGGCCCTGGAACGCGCCCGCGTTGAGGGGGTGCTGGAAGCCGACCCCAGTTTCGACCTGGACGGCTGGGACGCCGCCGCCAAGCTGGTCATCCTGGTCAACGCGGTGATGAATGTCCCCGCCCGCCTGGAGGACGTAGAGCGGACCGGTATCACCGAGCGGGATGGAGCCGCGCTGCGGGCGGCGCGCGAGAAGGGCGGCGCCTACAAGCTGCTGGCCAGCGCCGAGCGCCGCGCCGATGGGGATCTCACGCTGCGGGTGGCCCCAACTTTTCTCCCGCCCGACCACCTCCTGGCCGGCCTGGGCCGCAAGCACATGGGCGTCGTCTACCACACCGACATCTACGGGACCATCATGGCCGCCATCGAGGAGCCCACCCCGCTCCCCTCGGCGGCGACCATGCTGCGCGATATCCTGGATATTTACTCTGCTAGCTAATGCGATACAGGGAGCTGAGCCAATGACCAGATTGAACTCGCAAATTGCCATCGTAACCGGTGGTGGCACCGGCATCGGCCAAGGGGTGGCCGGTGCCCTGGCTCATGAGGGTGCCAGGGTAGTCGTCTGCGGCCGGCGGGTGGAGCCATTGGAGCGTGTCGTGGCCGCCGTCCAGGCCTCAGGTGGCGAGGGCTTGGCCCTTCAGGCCGACGTCTCCCGTGCCGAGGATGTGGACCGGTTGGTGAAGGCGACGCTGGAGGCCTACGGCGCCGTGGACATCTTGATCAACAACGCCGGTATTGACGGCTCCGGCCGCATCCACGAGCACGACGTTGAGACCTGGGACCGGGTCATGGCCGTCAATCTGCGCGGTCCCTTCCTGACCGCCCGCGCCGTGCTGCCCCTGATGCGCGAACAACGGCGCGGCCATATCATCAACATCAGCTCCGAGTCGGGTCTGGAATACTATCACGGGAACGGCGCCTATGGCGTCGCCAAACACGCCCTCAACGCCCTGGGTGAGTACATCCAGCGCGAGAACCAGGACTTGGGTATCCGGGTGGACACCATCTGTCCCGGCATGGTCGTCACCGAGATGACCGAGGACTCGCTCGGCTTGGATCACGACAAGTGTCTTTACCCCGAGGACATCGCCGATTTGGTCGTCTGGCTGCTCACCCGCCGTCCCAACATCAAAATCGGCCGGCCGCTCCTCATCCAAACCATGGAGAATCCCTGGCGATCGGGTTCCTGACAACCCCTCACGCCCCGCCGGTCGTAGTGTCAAAGTGCAATCTGGAAAATCGGGCTAAAGCAAAAAGCCCAACTACTGGCGAAAGTGCCACGTAGTTGGGCTTTCTTGTATCTGCGAACCGGCGTGTAAAGCGGCTATTGCCCGTTCCCCAACAGGCCAAGGTGTGAATGATCACCGATGGTAAATTTGTAGGCACGAGGCCGGATAGGAGAGCGGTGGATAACCACGTGCCGCCCGATGAGGCTATCCTCGATGCGATGATCCAGGTTGCGAATCTGACTATGTTCAAGCACGATCGAGCGGCTGATCTCTGCATTTTCGATGAGGACGTGATGGTAGATGGAGGTAAACGGTCCCACGTAGGCGTTAACGATGCGCGTTTCTTCGCCGATAATAGCCGGGCCCCGGATCACGCTATTGATGATCTCCGCCCCTTGGTCAATGGTCACGCGGCTGTCCACCTGGGAGTCGCGGTCGACGTAACCTTCGATGCGGGGTGATAGCTCCTCAAGCACCAAGCTATTCGCCTCCAGCATATCGCCAGGAGCGCCAGTGTCAATCCACCAACCCCGGTGTACGTAAGGGTAAACCGCATAGCCGTGCTCAACCAGCCACTGAATGGCGTCGGTGATTTCCAGTTCACCCCGCCAAGAGGGGTCGATGCTCTCCACTGCCTCAAAGACGTGGTGATCGAACATGTAAATGCCGACCAACGCCAGGTCACTAGGGGGCTCCTTGGGCTTTTCGACCAAACGCACGATGCGGCCCTGGTCGTTGAGTTCAGCCACGCCATATTGCTCGGGCATATCTACGCGCGTGAGCACAATCTGGCAATTGTACTCGTTATCAGCAAACTGTGCTATGAGCGGGCTGATGCCTCCCTGGATAACATTATCACCCAGGAACATCACAAAACGTTCGTCACCCAGATAATCCTTGGAGATTTTTACTGCATGGGCCAGGCCCAGCGGCGCTTCCTGGTGAATGTAGGTGATGTCCACACCCCACTGCCCACCGCGTCCGACCGCTCGCTTGATCTCCTCGGCTGTATCACCCACCACAATGCCGATTTCAGTGATACCGGCATCCCGGATAGCCTCGATAACGCGAAAGAGGACAGGCTTGTTAGCAACGGGGATCAATTGCTTGGCGCTCGTGTAGGTGAGAGGATACAGGCGGGTTCCTTTGCCCCCGCTCAGTACGAGTCCTTTCATGATTGATGGCTCCCTCTATAAATAGACAGCCCGCTCCTGCTGGTGACGCGGGTGCAGGCAGTCTTCGGTCTTCGGAAATCTGGAGTCTGGCTACTGTCTGCTGTAATACCGTTCAAGGCTAGTATCGAAAGAGGCATTGAGCAAAACTGCTCCCACCAGGCGGGCATTGACCTTCTCCAGGCGGTCTTTGGCGGCACGCACGTGGTCGCGTCGGGTGCTGCCGGCTTTGACCACCAACAAAACGCCGTCAACTTTGCTGGCCAACAGTGAAGCGTCGGTGACGGCTACGACGGGTGGTGCATCAAAGAGTACCACGTCGGCCTGCTCCGCCAGGCGGGCGATCACCTCATCCATCTTGCGGGCGGCCAGCAATTGGCTTGGTATGGGGGGAAGCGTCCCGCTGGTCAACACTTTGAGGGTACTGTTGGGTATGGATTGCAGGGGCGGGTTGTTGAAAGCAGAATCGTCGCGAAACATATCACTTAGGCCGTGCTCGTTAGAGAGGCCGAAGAGCTCGTGCTGGCTGGGCCTTCTCAGATCGGCGTCCACCAGGATAACGTCTCGCTCACCATCGGACATGGCCACGGCCAGATTGGCCAGCGCAGTGCTTTTGCCTTCGCCAGGCCCAGAGGAAGTTATAAGTAACGTGTGCAGCGGCTCGTCTACACCCGCAAACTCCAGGTTGATGCGCAGCGACCGATAGGCTTCGGCCGCGGGCGAGGTAGGGTCGGTCAGAGTGATGATTGAGTCCATAAGCTCACAAACCTCTCGCATCAGACGAAGTAGGCGGGATACTCCCCAGCACCGTTACGTCGATAGCTCGCTCCACATCCGCCGCCGAGCGGATTACGTCCTGCTCCAACCATTCCAGGAAGAAAATGACCAACAAGCCGACCAGCAAGCCAAACAGCCCCGCGGCAACTGTGTTGATTTTGGTATTGGGCGAATACTGCTGATAGCCCAGATTCCACACGTTATCCAGGATGCTGACCTCAATGCGGTCCCGCTTGTCCTGCTGCTGGTTCCAGGCGTCCCGGTCTTCCGCGAAGACCTCGGCCATAGTCTGGGCGATGGTCATTGCGACTTCGGGGTCGGTGTCGCGTGCTTCGAGCTGTAGAGTAAAGGTGTCAGCAGCCGGACTTACGAAGAGCTTGCCCAGCAGCGCGGTGGTGTCCATGTCAAGCTGGGCGCGATCGATGACCTCCTGGGCCATTGTATGGGTGCGGATGTTTTCGGCGTAGTTGCGCAGCAGGTCTTTGGTGACGTTGCTCAGCCCCCAGTCGGCGCGCGCCGGGTTAACGCTCAACTTGACGTTGGCGCTGTACACCGGCGTCTGCAACTTGCTGAAGGCGAGCTACCAAGATCACAATCCAGCCCCGCTTGCGAAAAATACGCCAATAATTGGTTAGTTCCACATTCCCTATCCCTTAAACTCTAGTAATTCTGATGAAGGCACACCGGCACGGTGCGTCCCTACAACGGAAAAATGCCACTATTCTGATGGATATTCTACCATCGGGCCATAGCATAGACAAATGCCATAATCTACGCTGGATGTGGGTGAAATGCTTGCTCTGATCGAGGTAGTGTGGTAGATTGATAGCGTAGTATACAGGAGTTTCCAATGCCCGGCAATGATCTGCAGACGATAATCAATGTCATGTTGCGGCCCTGGCACGACACCCTTGCTGACCCCGGGCGAGCCCAGGGGGAGGTGTTGAACCACCTGCTGAAGGATTACGCACAGACTGAATACGGGGCACGGCATGGCGCGCCCCAGGTCAAGACGCTTGATGATTATCGGGCTGCCTTCCCAGTCACAACCTATGAGGACTACCAGCCGCTCATCCAGCGAGTGATGGCGGGTGAAGTCAGTCTGCTCCTGACCGAAAAGCCAGTGGGCTGGGCCATTACTCGAGGCACAACCAAGGGAGAGTCCAAATTCATCCCAATGACTCCAACCGACCTACGCATGCGCCTCAACGCTGGACGAGCCATGATGAATTACGTGGTCAGCACCAAGCGACACGACCTACTTGCGGGTGTCAACTTGAATCTGAACTTCCCCTCGGTGGCGGGGACGGTACGCGTGGGAGAACAGGAGGTGGAGTACGGGTACAGCTCTGGCATCTATACCAAGTACGTATCCGCCTTCACCCCAGTCCGCTCGGCACCGACACAGGAAGAGATTGATGCCCTGGGTGGCGGGGTAACCATTCGCGATTGGGAGGCACGTTTCGAGCTAGCTTACGAGAGGTGTAAAGACCAAAACGTCACGCTAGTAGGCGGCGTTGCCCCGACCGCCATCCGCTTTGCCCGCTACCTACGTAGGGCACACGGCGTCTATCCCAAAGATATATGGCAAACCCAGATAATGACATTGGGCAGTGTACCGGGCATCAACACGCGCTACCAGCCAGCGCTCAGAGCACTTTACGGGCCAGTAGCCATCCGCGAGATCTACGGTGCCACCGAGGGGATGTTCGGCCAGCAGCGGGACGAAAACCGGGCGTGGGTGCCGAATTATGACCTTTTCTTCTTCGAGGTCGAGACCCGTTCGGGGATCAAGATGCTGCACGAAATGCAGCCAGGGCAGATTGGAAGCCTGATCGTCTCGACTCCTGTCCTACCTCGCTACAAAATCGGTGATATGATTCTTGCGCTCCGGGCGCCCTACTTCCGCTGCATTGGCCGCGACCGGTGGTATACGCCCCTACGCTATGTCTGGGATGAGATGGTCACGTTCAACTTGGGTCAACTCTGAAAACGTGAAACGCGATTGTCACCCAGATGGCTGGTCCTTATGTGTTGCGCTTCGCGCATGACACCGACAGCTAGCGACCCCGGTAGAAGCCGGCCAGCACGATGGTCAATCCGATGGCAATCAGGACCAGCGGCCAAACCAACCCCCAGCCCACCAGATTCCCCAGCCCGATGCCCAGCAAGATAACAGCAAGAATCAGACTGCCGGTCACGGGTCGCCGATACTGCGGCACAAGTAATCGAATCACCACCTCGAGGAGTATGATCACCGCAGCTCCGATGAAAACGAACCCCCAAGCGTCCAGCCACTCATATCGAACCAGAAGCCCCAAATTGCTCGCCAGTAGCACCAACCCGGCCCAAATGAGGATGGTGGCCCAGACAAGGGCACTAAGTGGGTCGCGCCGCCACTTTTCGTCCCAACTCTTCTCCTCCTCTTTCTCCTGTTTCTCCTGGTACTGACGGTCAGACATGATTCCCTCCCTTCCATCAAGGACGTACCGGCATCCGCCAACATTATAGCATACGTTTTCAAGCGTGTGAAAACTGTCGCGAAAAACGTCAGTCGGCAGGCTGGTTCATGCCCCGGACATTGTAGCAGCAGGAAAGAACCACACGAAAGATGCTGAGATCGACTAATTTAGAACAGTCTGGCGGGGCACAGATTGGAACGGCTTGGAGCCAAACCTGCTAGTACCCCATCACATGGAATATGATATGAAGAGGATCGTTCCCATGAGGGCCAAATGCAGCTCATCAAAATCACTGTGACCGGGCACTAGTACATCACGGCATAAGTAAACCTATAGTCTAGGTGCTCTAGCCGGATCCGTGATCCGGCGATCTTGGGCCTGAGACGCGGATCAC
>WOR8_10007209_pt1 | contig 10596 bp, 9 predicted proteins | sample DeeMarSeWOR38_10_FD_19890 | JGI IMG/M metagenome (IMG submission 19890)
AGTACTGCAGATATCAATCCAAACGCCAAACATCCCAGCCACAAATAAAATGAGCCAAATTGCTCAAGTGCTTCAGCGCCCAACCATGGTCCAACCATAAATGCAAAACTAAATGACATCTGGAAATAACCCATATACTCACCGCGTTGTTTTTCGGGAGCTATCTTCGCAACAAACTCACCTGAGGATGGAAAGAAAATCATTTCGCCGAAAGTCCAGACAACAATTAACAAAACTATCGGAACAATTGAATTTGTAAATGCCATCATTCCAAAACCTATTCCGCAAAGTAATGCGCCAAGTGCCAGAGATTTTCTGTCATCCCAGTTTCGCATTGCATCATTTAAAGGAACTTCAATAAAAATAATTAGTACTGTGTTAACAGCAGTCATTAGTCCGAATACAGCAGTTGAAAATCCTAAGTCAGAAACAATAAATAGTGGGTAAGCTCCGATGTGCTGGAAGAAGACAATTTCAACCGGAATAAGTGCAAGCAGGAAAAATATTAATCTTCCATCCTTAAATACATTTACTTTTTGTTGAGGAGGCTGTTCTTTTATCTCTGTTGCGTTAACCGATTCATGTTTCTTCAATGGTGAAAGAACAAGAAAAGTCGCCGCAGCGAGGGAAGTAAATCCATCAACATAAAACAGCAGATGAAAGTTTATTGTACTTAATATTCCACCAATCACCGGACCGATACTCATTCCAAGATTAATTGCTAACCGCTGAAGCGCAAACGCAGTTTTTCTTCTGTCAGAACTTATTTCACTGGAAATAAACGACATACTCGCAGGTCGAAAGGCTTCACTAATTATTGACCAGAAAAATGTTAGACTCAGAAACAAGATGAAATTTGTTATAAATGAATAGAGAAAAAGAAAACTTCCCGTGAGGAAAAGTGAAATTTTCATCATTCGAAGTGTCCCGATTTTATCACTTAACTTTCCTGCAAAAGGCGCAGTGATGAACGCACCAATTCCATAAGCCGCCAGCACCATTCCGGCATCACCTTTAGAAACACCTAATTCCTGATTTGCATAAAGCGCAATAAATGGTAGCACCATTGTTCCTGCACGGTTAATTAGTGTTGCAATAGCAAGCAGCCAGATATTTCTCGGAATATTTTTTAATCCGCTGTAAGGGTTTTTCATGGAAGTTAACCAAAAATTAACATTAGCTTAATCATTACATAATGTATGATGAATAAATTTTGAGAGGTAAAATACAATAAAAAGGAAAATTATCATGGACGAAACACTTAGATTTTTTATAGGCATTGCATTGTTTCTTGCAGTGTTAACTTATGAATGGTTAAAAGGACGACCTTCAAAAAGAACTTCTTAAACTGTTTAATACTTTAATCAGTTTCCTCCTTCATTCCGAATCTGTTCTGTCTTTAGTAACAAGAATAGGTTCTTTTAATTCCCTATTTTTCCTCTCAGTAATTTTTATATTTTTAATTTGATTTATTATGGATAAGTATACTAAAAAAGCATGGGTTGTGTCAGCAGATATGGGATATGGTCATCAGCGTGCTGTTTATCCCTTAAAAGAAATTGCCGAGGATGGATTAATAACAGTTGGTTCATCCGAAGATATCTCTAAATCAGAAAAAAAATTATGGAAACGGATTTTAAATGCTTATGAATTTTTTTCAAGAGCTAAAAGTATCCCAATAATTGGTCCGCCACTATTTTCGATGCTGGATGCTTTACAGTATATACCATCATTTTATCCTGCACGGAATCTTTCACATATCACTTTTCAGGTTAATCTGCTGGAGTCAACAATTGAAAAAGGTCTTTGTAAAGGAATGCTGGAAAAAATATCATCAAAAAATATTCCCCTGATCACTTCCTTTTATGCTTCAGCAGTTGCAGCAGATAAAAATGGTTTCAATAAAATCTACTGCATAATTTGTGATGCTGACATAAACCGCGTTTGGGTAGCAAAATATCCCTGGGAAAGCCGCATTGAATATTTTGCACCGTGTGGTAAAGTTGCACAACGACTGAAAGCTTACGGTGTCCCCGACGAAAGGATTCACCTGACAGGATTTCCGTTACCGATTGAATTATTGGGCGATGAAAATCTATCAACCCTGAAAAAGAATCTTGCGCAAAGGCTTTTTTATCTTGATCCAAAAGGAAAATTCTGGGCAAGACACGGAAGAAATGTTGAATATTTTTTGGGGAAAGAAAATTGTGTCTTCAGGAACGATAGAAAACTAACTATTACTTATGCAGTCGGTGGTGCAGGTGCTCAAAGAGAAATTGGTGAAAAGATTGCGCAAAGCTTGAAGGATAAATTGAAAGCAGCAGAAATAAGATTAAATCTTGTAGCATGAATCAGAAAAGAAGTCAATGATTTTTTCCAATCTGTAAAAGAAGAAATTGATCCTGAAGGTGATGGCATAAAAATTATTTATTCAGAAAAGCTTACTGATTATTTTGATTTGTTTAATGAAGCGTTGCACAAGACAGATATTCTCTGGACAAAACCAAGTGAACTTTCATTTTATTGTGCATTAGGGATACCCATTGTTATGAGTCCGATTATTGGTTCACAGGAAAAGTTTAACAGGAAATGGCTTCGGGAAATTCAGGCAGCAATGAAGCAAGAAAAACCAGACTACACCGATCAATGGTTAAACGATTTATTAAACAGAGGAACACTGGCAGAATCTGCATGGGATGGATTTTTGAAGGCAAGGAAGCTCGGAACATTTAAAATTCTTAGGATTCTTGAAAATGGATTTCTCGAAAGAGAAACTGACCCGGTGATGAGGTAGAAAATTGAACGAAAAGAAAAAATATTTATTCGTTTATTTAAAGACAGGTGGAGGTCATCTTGCACCTGCCCGGGCTATATTCAATTATTTAAATCAACATTTCCCAAATGAAGTTGAACCGAAACTTATATATGGATTCGAAAAAACTCCGCGTTGGGTTCAATATATAATTGAAGATGGGTACCGAATACTACAGTATACCGGTAAGTGGTTTTTTGAATTTCTTTATGCGATGAACAAAATTCCTCTGGTTGCCAGAATTACTTGTTATCTTATTGCCCCTTTTATGACAAGCTATCTTGAAGAAACGATATTGAATGAGAAACCTGAAAAGATTGTGATCTTTCATTTCTTTTGTATAATTCCAGTTTACAGAATCCTCAAACGAAATAAATTATCTATTCCTGTTCAGACAGTAATTACTGATCCATTCACTCCACATCCAATGTGGTTCCTTAAAAAGAAACAGAACTTTATTGTCTTCAGTAAAGGATTGCAAGAGCGAATAGTAAAAAAGAAAAGAGGATACAACGTTAAGAGTTTTCCATTTATTCTTGACACAAAATTTTTAGATTCACTTTCGAAGGATGAGATTAATTCTCTTAAAATGAATTACGAGTACGATCCAGATAAAAAAGTGATTCTCATTCTTGGTGGTGGAGATGGAATACCCAAAGGAGAAAAAATCCTTGATAAAATTCTTGATTCAAGTTTAAATGCTGACATCGGAATAGTTTGCGGAAAAAATGAAGTGTTACATAAAGCTGCTGAAAAACTGAAAAGTGAATATCAAGCTGATAACCTTAAAATATATGGATATGTTGATTTCATTTATGAGTTGATAAACATTTCCGATGTTGTAATTACAAAGTGCGGCGCCTCAACAATTATGGAAATACTTAATCTGAAAAAGGTGCCGGTAGTTAACGATTATATCTGGGAACAGGAATTAGGTAATGTTTATTATCTGATTAAGAATAAACTGGGAATATACGAGCCGCAAATTAAAAATCTTCCAGATGTTATAAAAAATCTTCTGGAGGATGAAGAATTATATTCAATTTATAAGCAAAATATTTCTAACCAAAAAATTAAGAATGGGGTTACAAAGGTTGCAAACTATATTATAAGCAGTATGATTGAATAGGCTTAATAAGAAATTATCCTAAGATAACCAGGCTAAAATCCTTTTATTCCCTTTATAATTTTGGTCGTATAATTGATAATATCGTTTTGAATTACCAAAATGTAGACACCGGGTGCTAAGTTAGAAAAATCAATTGATGCATATGTGCCGGTTCGTGCTGTAGAGAGATTAATTTTTTCTCCGAGTATTGAATAAACAGAAAGCTCGACATTATTCAGGTCAACATTTCTGCCGCTTATATTTAGCTTGCTGCCTACTGGATTTGGATATGCCTTTAATTCAACGAACGAAGAATTTTGATTTTCTTCAACACTTACTGGAGTAGTGTTTTGAAAGTAATAAGTTATTCCATTCGCATTTCCAACAAACAGATCCTCTTTGCCATTGTCATTGATATCAACGAACGTTGGGGCTGCATAAGTTCCAACGTTTGATAATCCGAAGGGATTTGTTACTGGCAATCCAAAATCCGGATCTTCACTTGTTCCGTTGTTTGGAAAAACAATAATATTCCCTGACTGGTTACCTATAAAGGCATCATAATCACCATCAAAATCTACATCTGAGAAAGCTGGAGTCGAATAATTTCCAACATCACTTAATCCAAAAGGATTTGTAAAAACACCACTAAATATTGGGTTAGTTTGTGTCCCGATGTTTCTGAAGAAATAAATATTACCGTAAAGTTCACCGGTGAATAGGTCCAGATCGCCATCATCATCAATGTCAACAAAAGTAGGAGCTACAATAGCTCCAAGGTTCGCTATTCCAAAAGGGTTGTTGCTAATGTAAGTAAAATTTGGATTAGTAGATGATGAATTCCTGAAATAGTAAATCGTATACCCGGCTTCACCAATATAAGCATCGTAATCACCATCACCGTCCAAGTCAGCAAAGGCAGGTTTAGCATTATTTCCAACATTAAATATTCCGAAACCAGTAGCATAATACCAGCTATCAAAGTTCGGAGATGTGTTGGTTCCGAGATTCTGATAATAGGCTAGAAAGCCATTGCTAAGTCCGGCGAAGTAATCATAATCTCCATCATTATTAATGTCGACAAAAGTAGGAGCGCTGTTACCGCCAGCCCCGGTTATATTATAAGGATTAATTGTTGGTCCGCTGAAACTTTGTGCTAATACAATCGATGAGGAAGCAAGAATAATTATTAAAATATTTTTCATTTTAAGCACCATATTTTTTGTTCTATTTTTTTTCTCTTTAGAATATTCAACTCGAATACAAAAGCATAAGGAATCAATTTTTATACCTAATAAACTTAATCAAGACAGTAATAATAATAAACAAACAAACGAGTATTTGCGGCATTTTTCGGATTGTGGTAATTGTTTCCATTTTTAGGTATAATATAAATAGTACGAATGAAGTAATTTTTGGTGTAATAGTAAAGTTTTCTAATATACAGAAAGCCGTTTAATGAAGAAGTTAATTTTTAGTTTTTTCGTCTTAATCCTTTTATTTGTCTCAACCGGATTTATTTTACCACAGAATAATATCAATCAAAAAGAGTTTAAAGATTTTGCTTTATACAATACAAAAGCCGGATATTTATATTCAGAAGTTGTAGCCGACTCATTTTTTATTCTTGTAAGTGTGCCCGATAGTTATGCTTCAGGTGAAAATAACTATCCAGTGCTTTATGTCCTTGACGGCGATATTTCTTTTGGTATGGCTGCCAGCATTTCAAGATATCTTCAAATTGGTAATAATATTCCAGAGCTGATTGTTGTTGGAATTGGTTATGGTTCTATGACCAAGTCAGTTGTAAAAAAAAGAAACAGAGATTACAAACCAGAACAAACCGGGGGTGCTGAAAACTTTCTGGAATTTATTAACGAGGAATTAATTCCTTACATCGACGGGAATTACAAAACTATTCCAGGTGAAAGAACAATCAATGGCTATTCGCTAGGGGGCTTATTTTGTTTGTATACATTGTTTACAAGTCCAGAAAGTTTTAATCGTTATATAATTGGAAGTCCAAATCTTAGCTGGGATAATTATTCAATTTTCAATTATGAGGAAGAATCAACTGAAAAATTATCTGATGAGCAGCTGACAGTTTTTATGTCTGTCGGAAGTGAGGAATCAGAAGAAAGATATTTTGATCCTGTTGATAGTCTGATAACAAAAATTCAGCAACGAAATTATCAAGGTGTAATAATAGAAACAAATGTTTTTAGCGGATCCGGTCATCTCGAAGGTCCACCCGAGTCCCTGACTCACGGTTTGATTTCAGTGTTTAGAAGTGAGGATTACTAATGAGCAGACAAAAATGGTTTGATAAAAAATTTCAATTCGAACTTTCCCATAATGAATATGAATTAATTCTCTCTAGGCTGAATGAAAATCCGGAGTTGATATCCAATCTGGTTTCATTGTTACCTGTTGCAATACTTACGAAAAAGTTGATAATGGTTGGTCAATTCAGGGAAATGTTGGACATTTCATTGATCTGGAAGAATTACATACAGGCAGAATCGATGATTTTATTGCTGGGAAAGAAACTCTGAGACCTGCTGATTTGAATAATAAAAAAACTGACGAAGCAAATCACAATAATGAAAATATTAACGACCTTTTAAAGAAGTTAAAATCTGCGAGAGAAGATTTTGTAAGCAAGATGAAAAATCTTGATGCTAAAATATTAAAGCGAAGTTCAATTCATCCGCGTTTAAATCAACCAATGCGTCCTATTGATATGGCTCAGTTTGTCTTGGAACACGACGAACGTCATATTGAAACGATAAAAGAGCTCATGAAAAAGAATCAGTGATTCTCACCATACATCTTTTCACCGGCAGTAATTTTTAATGAAAGATAATTCTCTTTAGGCGGCAGCGGACATGTTGCAAACTTTGTAAGAACGCACGGTGGATTGTATGCTTTATTAAAATCTACTATTACGATTCCATTTGAATCTGCTTTATCTGTGTACAGAAATCTTCCGCCGCCATATGTCTCTTCACCACTGGTCCCATCAGCAAAAATAAACCAGAGTCTTTCGCCAGCATCAATTGGATTAAGTGTATAAGTTTGATTATCCTTTGTAAAAACAACAGCTCCGGGAGATGGCTCTTCATCAATTTGCCCAAGCACATTCGGTACGTATATTTTCTTTGGGGGATCATAAGATTCATATTTTGCTTTTACTCTCCAATCCTCATTTACGGGGAATCGTTCTATTCCTTTAAATGTTTTTACAAATTCAGATTCAAGATCGCGGAAACGAATTCCGTATAGTGTATCACGAATAATGAGATTCCATTTTATCGGTCCGTATTGAAATACTGTCATATCTTTGCTTTCGTCGCCAATCATTTTCATTTCTTTAACAGGATTACCATTAAGTAATATTTCAACTCCGTCTTTAGCTTTCATAGTGACAGAAGAATCTTCAAATACGAAAACACCCATATACTCAGGAACTTTATCAGACTCAATTATAACATCGTTATCTTTTGCTGAGCCGAATTTATTTTTACCGGGTTTTAACCAAGTACGTCCAACAAGATTTAACCAACCGTCATCAGCTTTCAGTCTCTCAAGTCTATGTTGATCCCATTGTTTTATTTCTTCCAGATATTTAGGTGAGCCTTTAGTCTCGAGAGTTTCAGTTTTACAGGCGTTGGCCAAAAGGGAAATTAGAAGCAGGGAAAGGAATAGCAATAATTTTTTCATCTGATATTGTTTATTGTTTAAAATAATGCGCAAAGTTACCAGATGAATGAGGAAAGTTCAAATGAAAAAATCTTAGTAACCTTTTTTGGTTATTTGTAATTATATAATCTTGAAAAAATTATTTGAGGAAAACCATTTTTCTAGATTGAATGAAATCTCCAGCTTTAAGTTGATAAAAATAGACTCCGCTTGGTAATCCTTCTGCATTCCAAATTAGTTCATAGGTACCAGCCGGTTTTTCTTCGTTGACTAATGATTCCATTTCATTTCCCAGAACATCGAAAACCTTCAAAGTAACAAAAACCCTTTCCTTAATTGTGTAGCGGATCGTTGTTGTTGGGTTGAAAGGATTGGGATAGTTTTGAATAATTGAATAAAGTGTGGATGTATTATTAAAGTCATCAACATCGGCAGGATTAAAATCTGCTAAATAAATTCCTTCATTTTCGGTACCACAAATAACGACCCCATCAGGCGTTACGACAATGCTCTTTACAGTTTTGTCTGATAATCCCTCGTTGCTTCTAATCCAATTGTTTCCAAAATCAAAAGATATAAATACACCGCTGGTATCCGTCCCGATAACAATTATGTCATTATAAAATCCAATGCTATTTACTCTGCTGCCTACACCACTGATATTTAAATCAATCCAGTTATTTCCATTATCATAAGAATAATAACCAAGACTACTATCCTGATAGGGATAATTATAGTTATGCAATATTGCAAAAACATATTCATCTGCTGATTTTAGAAGTTCAACTGTATAGTCTTGAATTCCTGATAATGACTCTACCCAGTTATCACCATTATCATTTGATTTATATATGTATCCATTTCTATAACCGCCAAAAACTACATCATTAGAATTAACACAAATAGAAAAGATGTTTGTATCCGGAATATTAGAATTTATGAAATGCCAGCTGGTATCTGTAGTTAACCTGCGATAAGCTCCCCCAGTATTCAATGCAGCAAAAAGATCTCCGTTGGAATTTACATCTATATCCATTACTACTTGAATATAGGGCCAGTTTGGATCGATTAATGGAATACCATTCTGAAAGAAATGCCAGGTTTCGCCTTGATTTGTTGACCTGTACAACATTCCAACAAAGACAATTTCTACAGTAGTACCCAAAAAAAGATGATTATTATTCGCTAAAAATGTAAATCGATGTGAACCTCCAAAATAAGGTGCAATCGGAAACCATGAATTTCCAGCATCTGTGGACCGATAGAATCCTGAATATAAATTCCCCATATATAAATTATCATCTGAATCGAATCCTAAAGGTATTGAATGCTCTAGTGGTAAGCCAGAATTTAATTGTTCCCATTCAAGTCTTGTTTCATCTGTCCTAAATAAACCCCCAAATTCAGAACATATATAAAGAGCATTATCATGTGCAGTATAAAGACTCAATACCTGGCTCATAGTGTGATGCAGATTTATCTGTGTAAATGAAGGTTGACCGTGTGCCTTTTGAAAAATACCTCCTTCAAATGTGCCAACATAAATATTTTCTTGTGCATCGATAGCGACTGTAGTGGTCAGTTGTTCAGTAAGTCCCACATTCATTTGTTCCCAGGTTACTCCCTGATCCTTTGAAAGATAGACTCCATATCCACGATAGAAAACGTTCGCATAAATGCAGCCGTTTTTATCGATAACAATATCTGAGACCTGATGATTATTAAATGTTCCAACTTGGGCCCAAGTATTACCATAGTCTATTGATTTATAAACACCGAAAGTTGCACCAGCAAATAAAATGTTGTTTTCCACGGAAATTAAAGAATACACTGAAGCTAAATAAGTAGTTGCTGCCTGCCAGGTTGCTCCTTCATCTGTAGATCTAAATATTCCCCAATTTGAACCTGCAATTATATGTCCTAAAGAGTTAACTGAAATGCAGTTATAATCTGCCTGAGGTGCATTTAGGTTTATCCACTCTTTGTTCTGTTCATCAAACTGAAAAATAGTAGCGCCACTGCAAGCAAATAGTTTATTATCCATGGTTGAATAAATATCATTCATATATAGATTAGAGAATCCTGTATTGCATTCACTCCAAAAAGCTCCATTCTCAGTTGATTTAAAAACGCCTCGCGTTTTTGTGCTGAGGTAGAAATCACCATTCGACAGCTGTGTTATGCCGGTGATTGATGATGCAACCGGTGCGTGTAAATGCTGCCAATTTAGCTGTTGAGAGAATAAATGAATGGAAAATATTATGGTAAAGATTGTGTGATAAAAAATCTTCATAGTCATTTAATTGTAAATATTGCTTTTAATCAAAATTTGAGCTGACATACGCGATTAATATTCAGAGTTTTTATTTAAATAAAAATAGAACTAGTTAAATGCAATTTTTTAACTGGCTATTATCAAAATACTTTGCGATTATTTTTCAATTACAATTTCTCTGTTTTTAAAGTATATGTTCTCTCGATACATTCCTTATCAAAGTGTTTGGTGTACCTCCTCATTCATTTGAACACTTTCCAAATAAATATTATTATTTAATTTTTTTAGTAAGGTATTTTTTCTTAAATGCTAACAATGAATATTGAATTGAAGTCTTTATTTAGTTCTTTGGCATTTATGTAAAAAAATATCACCTAACCACAATTTAAAATAGAATTCATATTATTCTAGACTATACATATTGCATTTTTAGTACCCGTTTTAGGTTAAATCAGCGTTTACCACTATTAATTATATTAACAAAATTTGATACGAATTCTTTTGTGTACTTCCCATCTCCATCTAAGTTTGGATCAAGTATTGTTATTTCAATTCCTATAGCTTTGGGGCTTGAAAGCAATAACTCCATCAAACTTGTGAATTCGGGATAAGTCAAACCATCTTTTTCTCTGCAATCAACAGCAGGCATAATATCATCATTCAAAACGTCAACATCTAAATGAACAAGAAAGCCATCCA
>WOR8_10007213_pt1 | contig 10594 bp, 10 predicted proteins | sample DeeMarSeWOR38_10_FD_19890 | JGI IMG/M metagenome (IMG submission 19890)
TGGACCTGCTGGTGAACCGTTTCGCCGATGTGTTGGATGCCCTGCGGCGCAAGCAGTCGGAGCTCAGGCAGGTGCACCAGAAGCTGCAGGAAACCGCTATTACCGACAGCCTGACGGAGCTGTACAATCGCCGCTACCTGCAGGAAGTTTCTACCGGCCTGTTCGCCCAGGCCGAACGCGATGGCCGCTACCTGATGGCCATCCTGTTGGACCTGGACTGGTTCAAGGAGATCAACGATCGGCATGGGCACCTGGGTGGCGACGCCGTGCTCATGCATTTCTCGCAACTGTTGCGGCATAACTCGAGGGCCAGCGATCAGCTGTTCCGGGTCGGCGGTGAGGAGTTCATGATCCTGGCTGTGACCGACGATCCGGCCGAAAGCGTGACGCTGGCAGACAAACTGCGCATCCTTGTGGAGCAATCGCCGGCCCGTTACCAGGACGTAGAAATTCCTGTCAGTGTCAGCGCCGGCATCAGTTGCTGCTCCGGGGGCGCGCGCGGTGCCTCGCTGAGCCAGCTGATGCGTATGGCAGACAAGGCGCTGTACGAGGCCAAGGCCGGCGGTCGCAACTGCGTCGTATTGCACAGCAGTTGCCATTCGGCGACAGCGTCGGTCTGCAGCGACTGGCCTGCAGCCTTGATCGAAGGGCGGTTTCCTCCCCGAGCCTGATCGGGCAGTTTGCCGGGTGCACTGGACAAGTGAGTCTGTAACCCGCGCGGTATTTGCCGTAGACTGCCCGCTCACGTGAGCGACCCGGGCTGGCCGATGATCAGGATTGCGCTGTTGATTCCCTCTGTTGTATTGGTTTTGTTGCTTACCGGCTGTGCCGCAGCCGTGGTCGGCGGCGCGGCCGCTGGCGGTTACTACGTCGCCAAGAGCGATCGGACTGCCGCAGAAATCGCCAGCGATACGACGATCACCTCCACCATCAACTCGCGCTACGTCAAGGACGACCTGATAAGCGCCTTTGATGTTAACGTCGATACTTACCGGGGCACCGTTACCCTGTATGGCAATGTCCCCAGCCAGCAGGCTGCCGCGCGCGCGGTGGAACTGGCGCGCACCGTCAAGGGCGTGAACCGGGTGCAGTCAAAGCTGACAGTTGTGTCCAGATAGTCTGACCGAGCCGGACGGGAACAACGCGCGATGTGTGGCATCTGTGGTGAACTGCGTGTCGACGGGGTGCCGCACGATGGCGGCGTGCTGGGCCCGATGCTGGCGAAACTGGAGCGGCGCGGCCCCGATTTCGAGGGGCGCTGGGTGCGTGGTGCCATTGCGCTCGGACACCGGCGCCTGTCGGTCATCGATTTGTCCGATGCTTCCAACCAGCCGTGGGTCGATGCGGCGCTGGGGCTGGCGCTGGTGTTCAATGGTGCCATCTACAACTACAAGGAACTGCGCGCCGAACTGAAACAGCTCGGCTACCGCTTCGTCAGCGACGGCGATACCGAGGTGGTGCTGAAGGCCTATGCCGCCTGGGGCGAAGCTTTTGTCAGCCGGCTGCACGGCATGTTCGCGATCGCCATCTGGGACGCCGAGCAACGCCAACTGCTAGTGGCACGCGACCGCTTCGGCATCAAGCCGCTGTACTACAGCCAGACCCGCGACCGGTTCCGCTTCGCTTCCAGCTCCCAGGCGCTGCTGGCGGCAGGTGATGTCGACACCGGCATCGACAGCGTCGCCCTGCATCATCATTTCACCCTGCACGCGGTGGTGCCGGCACCGCGCACCCTGTTGCGCGGGATACGCAAGCTGCCGCCCGCGCATGTGATGATCGTGAACGAACACGGCCACGACCGCCTGTCGTGCTACTGGCAGCTGGATGCCGCGTCTCCCGCTATGCCGCGCAGCGAAGACGAGTGGCTGGAAGCGACCCGGGCCGCCCTGCTGAAGGCCGTGCAGCGGCGCCGCGTCATTGCCGATGTGCCGGTGGGTGTGCTGCTATCGGGCGGTCTGGACAGCAGCCTGCTGGTGGCGCTGCTGGCTGAACACGGTGGCAGCGACCTGCTGACTTTCTCGGTCGGTTTCGAAGACCATCCCGACGAGCGTGGCAGCGAGTTCGAGTTTTCCGACCAGGTTGCTGAGCGTTATGGGACACGTCATCACAAGATCCACGTGCCCAATCACGAAGTGCTGGATCGACTGCCCGAGGCCATCGACCACATGGCCGAGCCCATGGTCGGGCAGGACGCGGTGGCCTTCTACCTGCTCGCCGAACGCGTGTCACGGCACGTGAAGGTAGTGCAGAGCGGGCAGGGCGCGGACGAAGTCTTCGCAGGCTATTTCTGGTATCCCCAGATGCACCAGGCGCGGGGCACGCACCTGGAACGCTTCGCCCCGTTTTATTTCGACCGCGACCACGATGAGTATCTGGCCATGGTGAGTGAGCAGTACGGCGGGCCGGACTACACTGCGGCCCTGATCGAAAAGCGACTCGCAGCGGTCAACAGCGACCAGTATCTGAACCGGGTGTTGCATCTGGATGTTACCACCCTGATTGTCGATGATCCCGTCAAACGCGTCGATAACATGACCATGGCCTGGGGTCTCGAGGCGCGGGTTCCGTTTCTGGATCACGAACTGGTCCAAACCGTCATCGGCATGCCGGCAGAACTGAAGCTCCGCCAGCAGGGCAAATATCCGTTGAAAACCATCGCCCGCGGCCTGTTGCCCGACGCTGTCATCGATCGGCCCAAAGCCGCCTTTCCGGTGCCGGCGCTCAAGTATGTGCGGGGGGAATTCCTCACCTTCATGCGCGACATCCTGCACAGCAGGGCCTGCCGTGAGCGCGGCATCTATCGCGACGACTACGCGCGCGCCCTGCTCGCCGATCCGGAGCATCAGTTCACGCGTCTACAGGGCAGCAAACTGTGGCACCTGGCGGCGCTCGAGTTCTGGCTCCAGCGTAACGTGGACTCAGCCAGCGGCACCGCGTCCTGAGCGCACGCAAGGCAGGACCGTTGCCTGCGAGCCGCGCCCCGAACCGGACCGCTGCGCGGTGGGGGCGCTGAACCCGCGTTTATCGGGGCTGCGGGCTAGTAACCCCTTGCATAACCAGTTTTTGTTATACGGATTGCTAGGTACACTGGGGTTACCCGGTTAATGCACTGCTTTGAGAGGTAGAGACTTATGGACGTGATGGAGCGGATCAAACAGGCTGTCGACAGCAATCCCGTTGTCATTTTCATGAAGGGCACGCCGCAGATGCCCATGTGCGGTTATTCCAGTCGCACCGCCCAGGTGCTGCAGGCTTGCGGCGTCGAATTCGCCCACGTCAACGTGTTGGCGGATCCGGAAATCTTCGCCAATCTGCCGCGGTTTGCCAATTGGCCGACCTTTCCGCAGGTCTACGTCAACGGTGAGCTGATCGGCGGGCACGACATAACGGTGGAGATGTTCCAGAAGGGCGAGCTGAAACCGTTGCTCGAGCAGGCGGTGCAGAAGGCCTCCTGACGCCACCCCTGGCATTGCCGGTAAAGCGCAAGGCAGAGCTGTTGCTCTGCCTTTTTTGTGCCTCAGGTCGCCATTCTCAGTTGGCCACAACGGTCAGAAAGGATCTCACCGGCGCCTGATATGCAGGTGCCTCGGGCGTCTCTCCGGGTTGATCCCGGTCAGACTCCCGCTGCCGGATCAGCCGCCGGTAAACAGGCGTGCGTTGATCAGGAAGTGCACCCAGATGCTGGCGGCGTAGCCAAGTGCAATGGCCCAGCTCCATTTAAGGTGTGAAAAGAAGGTGTAGATGCCGCGTGCCTGCCCCATCACCGCCACGCCGGCCGCGGAACCGATCGATAGCAGCGATCCGCCAACGCCCGCGGTCAGCGTTACCAGCAGCCACTGCCCGTGGTCCATGGCCGGCTGCATCGCCAGCACCGCGAACATGACCGGAATGTTATCCACCACCGCTGACAGGGCGCCGACCAGGATGTTCGCCTGCGTCGGCCCCAGGTCCACGTACATGAGCTGGGAAGTAACTGCGAGATAACCCAGGGTGCCGAGTCCGCCCACGCACAAAATGATGCCGTAGAAGAACATCAGGGTGTCCCACTCGGCGCGCTTCATGCTGATGAAGATATCGAACGGTTTATGGCGTGGTTTGTAGCGTTGCTCGATGAGCTTGCGTGCGCCCTCGTCGCTCTCGGCGAGAAACTCGGGGCCGTCGATTTGCGGCACCTTGCCGGTGATTTCGTCGCGGCGCAGGAAATAGCCGTATACCTTTAGCAGCCCCAGCCCGGTCATCATGCCGAGCACCGGCGGCAGGTGCAGGAAGTTGTGCGCGGACACCGCCATGGTGATGGTCATGATGAACATACCGACCACCACCCACGCGCCCTGGCGCAGCTTGCCCTCTGCCGCGACTTGCGCGGGCGGAGTGTTGGGTACCGTCAGGCTCATGATGACGGCCGGCACCAGCCAGTTCACCACCGACGGGATGAACAGGGCGAAGAACTCTTCGAACCTCACTATGCCCTTCTGCCATACCATCAGGGTGGTGATGTCGCCGAAGGGGCTGAAGGCGCCGCCCGCGTTGGCGGCAACCACGATGTTGATGCAGGCCACGGCGATGAACGCGTAGTTGCTGCCGCCCACCGCGATGACCACGGTCGCCATCAACAGGGCCGTGGTGAGGTTGTCGGCCACCGGCGAAATGCAGAACGCCAGCAGGCCAGTGATCCAGAAAATCCTGCGCAGCGAAAATCCGCGCGTTATCAGCCATACCCGCAGGGCGCCGAAAACGCCGCGCTCATCCATGGTGTTGATGTAGGTCATGGCCGCCAGCAGGAACAGGAACAGCTCGGCGAACTCTTCCAGATGGTGTTTGATAGCGGTCTCTGCGGTGTGGGTATCGCCCTGGGCGTTGTACACCAGCGCCACAATGACCCAGATGGCACCGGCCGCCACCATGGTCGGTTTGGATTTCCGCAAGTGCAGGTTTTCTTCCGTGATCACGAATGCGTAGGCGGTGATGAATATTGCGATCGCCAGCCAGCCGGCCCAATGGCCGGTGAAGTCCTGGGGCTGGACGCCGCTTTCGGCCGCCAGCGCCACGCCGGGCAGCAGCGTGGCCAGGCATAGCGCCAGCAGGCCAAGCCATGGCCGGTGAGCTCGGAAGGGGTGTTTCATCCACTTACTCCTTGATTGGTTTACCGGTGCAGCCAGGCTGGCGTCCGTGGTGTCAGCATCGCGACTCCATACCTCGTACCTGGCGAGGGGCAGGGTCAGGTTCGCGATATCGGTTATGCTGCCGCGGCCTGCACGGCCGGGGCTCATTGTGACAATGCCAGCGGGGCTTTGGCAATGCGCATGCGCATCCACTGTTCAGCCGGCGCCGGCTGGTCGATAATCGAGGCCGGCAAGGCGCTGCGGTCGCGTCCCGTGGTGAGGCCGGGAAACGCGGACGAGAGGGATGCCGCGTGGAGGGTGGTTAGGATGGCGAAGCAGATCGAGGTGCGGTGCACTGCGAACATTGCCGACATTATCGTTGCATCGCTCAAATGGTTCGTACAGACCCGTTATCCGCACGGCGCGGACGAATGCAGTATTGCGGCGCGCGAGGCGCTGCTCGATCTGGCAGGCCGTTTCGAACGCGAGCTGGTGCCGCAGGGTGCGAGCCGCTACAGCAGCCGGATTCGCGCCTTTGTCTGTGAGGCGGTCAAGGCCTGGCTCAGCCGGCAGGAGCTGGAAACCGGACAGTGCTTTGTAAACCGCTGCCAGGTGGTGGTCGAGGTGTGCCGGGGGCATTCCGACGGCGCCGGATTCGCGCTGGCCGCGCAACGCGACGCGGAGCGCCCGGGCCCGGGTATCGAGGAGGCGCGAAACCTGCCGGGTTGAGCGCCCGGCGGAGGCGCACGCGCCGCTCAGTGCCGGTCCAGCTTGGCCAGTTCGTCCAGGATGGCGAGTACCAGCTTTTCACCCTCGGCACTCATACCTTCGGTCAGCTCTTCGGCATCGCGCTCACCCTGCACCAGCGGGCGCAGAATGCCCGCCAGGCGCGCCATGTCACCGCCGGCGCGCAGCATCTGTTGGGCCATGCCGCCGAGCAGCTGCAAGGTCTCCAGGTTGCCGCTGCGCGCGCCGTTGATCATGGCCGCGATGCCGGGGGCCGCCATGCTACCGTCGACCGGCTTGTCGAGATCGGGCAGGGTGTCGGGGTTCTGCAGGCCGCGCAGTACGCGACTGACGATGACGCGGTCCTCGTCGTCCAGGCTGTTCAGAAGGGCCTCGCTGCGGTTGCCGGCCAGGACTTTGCGCAGCGCCGCGACCAGCTGGGTCCAGCCGTTCTGCTCGGCCTGCACCAGAATGCCCTCCAGGTCCGGCACCATGTCGCGGTTGCGGCAGGCGATGACCACGCGGTGAATCAGACCCGTATGCGCCTCGATAATCTGCTGCTCCTTTTCGGGCAGTGTCGCCATCGGTCTGTACTCTCCTGCGAATAATGTTTCGTTAATAAGGATATGCTAATATGCTGCTCGGCATAGAAGTAACGACTGTAAGAAGGAATGAATACAATGAAACGAGTCTTGATGCTAGGACTGATTTTGGGTGGTTTTGCCAGCAGCGGTGTGTTTGCCTATGAGTGGCAGGCGCTGCCGGACAAGGCGCCGGAACCGGCCGACAACCCCACCACCCCGGAAAAAATCGAACTGGGGCGGATGCTGTACTTCGACCCGCGCTTCTCGGCGACCGGGACGGTGTCGTGCAACACCTGCCACAACCTGATGCTGGGCGGCGACGACAATCGTAACTTCTCCATGGGCGTGCACGGACAGATGGGGGGGCGCAGCGCGCCGACCGTATGGAATGCCGCCTTTGCCTCGACCCAGTTCTGGGACGGTCGCGCCGCCACCCTGGAAGAGCAAGCCAAGGGTCCGGTGGTCAACCCGGTCGAAATGGGCATGAGCGAAGTCGAATCGGCGATGGACCGGGTGCGTGCTATCCCCGGCTACAAAGCCTACTTCGAGCGCGCCTTCGGCGGCGATAGTCCCATGACGGTGGACAACGCCGCGAAGGCGGTGGCCGCCTTCGAACGCACCATGATCACGCCCAACAGCCCCTACGACCGGTTCGTCAAGGGTGACAGCTCGGCGCTTGATGAGCAGCAGCAGCGCGGCATGCAGACATTCGCGGACAGCGGCTGCACCGGCTGCCACTCGGGCGCCGCGTTCAGCGGCCCGGCGGTGGCGGGGGGCCAGGGCTTTTTCATGAAATTTCCGACTTTTCAGGATAACGCCTACGTCAGCAAGTACGACTTTCTGAAAGACCAGGGGCGCTTCGACGTGACCGGCAAGGAGGCTGACAAGCACCTGTTCAAGGTGCCCACACTGCGCAACATTGCCCTCACCGCGCCGTATTTCCACAACGGTTCGGTGGCGACCCTGGACGAGGCCGTGCGGGTCATGGCCAAGACACAGCTCAACAAGGATCTGAGCGACCAGCAGGTGGCGGACATGGTGGCGTTCCTGAATGCGCTCACCGGTGAGTTCCCCGAGCAGAGCCTGCCGCGTCTGCCGGCCACCCCGGGCTGGGCTTTCACCTACGACAAGAAATAAGCCGCTCAGCGGCTGGCCAGCAGGTCCCAGCGATTGACGATGGTGCAGAACAGGTCTGCGGTCCGCTCGGCATCATATTTCGCTGAATGGGCCTGCTGTTCGTCCCACTCCATGCCGGCTGCTATTGCCGCCCGTGCCAGCACGGTCTGCCCATAGGCCAGACCGCACAGCGTGGCGGTATCGAAGCTGCTGAAGGGGTGGAACGGATTGCGCTTGATTTTGTTGCGATCCGCGGCGGCATTGACGAAACTCAGGTCGAACGCGGGGTTGTGACCGACCAGGATGGCGCGCGTACAACCGCTTTCGCGCACTGCCTTGCGCAGCGGCTGAAAGATCTCCCTCAGCGCCTCGGCTTCCGGCTTGGCGAAGCGGAACGGATGGTAGGGATCGATGCCGGTGAACTGCAGTGACTTTTCGTCCAGGTGGGCGCCCGGAAAGGGCTCCACATGACAGGCGTAGGTGTGCGCCGGTCGCAGCTGGTGGTCGGCGTCGTAGTCCAGCGTAACGGCCGCGATCTCCAGCAGCGCATCGCGCTTGGGGTTGAATCCGGCTGTTTCGACATCCACGACCACGGGCAGGAAGCCGCGAAAGCGGCTGGCGATTTTGGGCGGCGCATTTTGTTCTGACATGGCGACAGCATACCGGAACGCATTCATGAAGGTGAACCAGACGCGCTGGCCTCGTTACCGGCTGTGGCTGGCCCTGCTGTGCCTGCTCGCCGCAAGCGGTGTCGCGGCGCAGGGGCGTTTCGACAGCGGCCTGTTGTGGCGCATCGAGCGGGCCGGCAGCAGCCCCAGCTACCTGTTCGGCACCATGCACAGCGACGCCCCCGGTGTGGTGAACCTCGCCGCGCCGGTCCGGGAGGCGTTCGACCAGGCGGCTGCTGTGACGCTGGAAGTCGCGCTGGACGTGCAGTCGCTGCTGGCCCTTACACAGGCGTTGCTCATGAACGAGGGCAGGACACTCGATGCGCTGCTGGATTCGGCCCTGTATGCGCGGGCTGTCGAGGCGATGGCTGGGCAGGGGGTCCCGGACAGCATGGTGGCCAGAATGAAGCCCTGGGCGGTGGCCGTGACCCTGATGACGCCGCCGACCGAGACTGGCGTGGTGCTCGACCAGGTGCTCTACCAGAAAGCGTTGGCCGACGGTAAACCGGTCGACGGACTGGAGACCGTCGCCGAGCAAGTGGGTCTGTTCGACAGCCTGACGCTGGAGGAGCAGATCGAGCTGCTGCAGGACACGCTCGACCATCTGCCCGAGATCGAGCGGATGCTGGACGAAGTGCGCCAGGCGTGGCTGCAGCGCGATCTGGCCAGGCTGGTGGAAATCAACGCGGCAACGATGCGTGACAGCGACCCGCAGTTCGCAGCAACCTTCAATCAGCGCATTATCCTGGATCGCAACCACCGCATGGCCGAACGGATGGACGCTCGCCTGCGCGAAGGTGGGCGTTTCATCGCTGTCGGGGCGCTGCACCTGCCGGGTAGGGAAGGTCTGCTGGAGTTACTGGAAAAGCGCGGCTACCGGCTCACGCGTCTGTATTGATGGCGGTCCCGGTCACGGCTGCAGTTGCCAGTGGATGCGTTCGCCGGCGCGCATGGGTACCACGCTGCCGTCCGCGAGCGGGTAGCTGGATGGCACCTCCCAGTCCCGTTTCCGCAGCGTGATGATGCCGGTATTGCGCGGCAGGCCATAGAAGTCGGGACCAAAGAAACTGGCGAATCCCTCCAGTTTGTCCAGTGCCCCGGCGCTCTCGAACGCTTCCGCGTAAAGTTCCATGGCGGCGTGCGCCGTGTACAGGCCGGCGCAGCCGCAGGCGCTTTCCTTGGCGGCGCGCGGGTGCGGGGCGCTGTCGGTACCGAGGAACAGCCGTGGGTGGCCGCGGGTGGCCGCCTCCAGCAGGGCCTGGCGGTGCTGCTCGCGCTTCAGCACCGGCAGACAGTAGTGGTGCGGGCGAATCCCGCCGCTGAAGATGGCATTGCGATTCAGCAGCAGGTGGTGGGCGGTCAGGGTGCCGGCGACGTTGGGCGGCGCGTTCAGCACGAAGTCCACGCCGTGGCGGGTGGTGATGTGTTCCAGTACCACCTTCAAACGTGGAAAACGCTGTGTCAGCGGTACCAGCACGCGCTCGATGAATACCGCTTCGCGGTCGAAAATGTCGACCGCGGGGTCGGTCACCTCACCGTGCACCAGCAGCGGCATACCGGCCTCCTGCATTGCTTCCAGGGCCGACCAGGTTTTTTCGATATTGCTGACGCCGGCATCGGAATGGGTGGTGGCGCCCGCCGGGTAGAGTTTGACGGCGTGCACGAGGCCGCTTTGCTGCGCGCGCGCGATTTCGGCCGGCTGGGTATTGTCGGTGAGGTACAGCGTCATCAGCGGCTCGAAGTCGCTGCCGGCGGGCAGCGCCGCGATGATGCGTTCGCGGTAGCTCAGCGCCGCCGCGGTGTCGGTGACCGGCGGCTTCAGGTTCGGCATGATGATGGCGCGCCGAAACTGGCGCGCGGTATGCGGGACGACGCTGGCCAGCGCGGCGCCATCGCGCACGTGCAGGTGCCAGTCATCGGGTCGGGTGAGGCTGATTTGCATGGATCACCAGGCGGCTTGCAAGGATTAACCAGTAACGCCTACAAGGTAACATAAGGAAACTTCAAGGTAATTGATTTCGTTTGTATTCCTCGTTGTGTCCCCGGGGCCAGGGAAGCGGGCGTACGGGTCTCGGATAGGCTCCCGACAGTAACGAATTTCCCGTTGATTTAACGCCACTTTTTGCTTGTTCCGGGTGGCTTTTACCTTGACCTGATGGCGCAAAACAAAGATCATATCGCGCTTGCTTTTTGCCGGGTGTGCCGGCAAGGCAGCGGTGGCGCGCAGGCCTTGGCCATCGCACCGTCACTGCTGCCGAGCATGCTGAATGCTCAACACGTTTTCAACCGTTTCAAATCATTGAGGGGACCTGGTTCGGGTCTCTGGAACAGCAAGGAGCCTCATGAACGTTGCCGACAAGAAACGGCTGCTGCGCGAAATGTTGTTTGCGCGGCGCTT
>WOR8_10009533_pt1 | contig 10592 bp, 6 predicted proteins | sample DeeMarSeWOR38_10_FD_19890 | JGI IMG/M metagenome (IMG submission 19890)
AAGCTTGAGCATCACTACCGCGAGATGCAGGACGTCGAGTTTACCATCGAGAATGGCAGGCTGTGGATGCTGCAAACCCGCGACGGAAAGCGTACGGCCAAGGCCGCCATCAAAATCGCCGTGGATATGGCCAATGAAGGGCTGATCAGCCGGAAGGAAGCGGTGACGCGCGTGAAGCCTTCCGACGTGGACACCCTGCTCCACCCCCAATTTGACCTCGAAGCCAAGCAACAAGCGGCCGCCGAGGGCAAGCGGCTGGCCAAGGGCGTTAATGCCTCTCCAGGCGCTGCGGTGGGTATGATCGCCTTTGATGCCGATCTGGCCGAGGAGTGGGGCAAGGGCGGCAAGGACGTGATCATGGTCCGTCCCTTCACCAAGCCCGATGACGTGCACGGCATGCTGGCTGCCAAAGGCATCCTCACCAGCGAGGGAGGTGCTACCAGTCACGCAGCTGTCGTCGCCCGCCAGTTCGGTGTGCCCTGCGTCGTTGGCGCCAGCGACGTCTCCATTGACCTGGAGCGTCGGCAGATGACGGCCAATGGCGTGGTGGTTAAAGAGGGCGAGTGGCTTTCGATTGACGGCACCTCGGGCGAGGCCTTCGTGGGACAGATCCCGACTGTTGAACCCGAGTTCGAGGAGGAGATCGACCTGATCACCCTCCTCTCCTGGGCTGACCAGTTCCGCCGCCTGGAGGTGTGGGCCAACGCCGATTACCCCGATGACGCCGCCCGCGCCCGCGGCTTCGGCGCGCAGGGGATTGGTCTGTGTCGCACCGAGCATATGTTCTTCGAAGAAGAGCGACTGCCCATTGTGCAGCGCATGATTCTGGCTGAGGACGACCAAGAACGTGAGGGGGCCTTGAATGAGCTGCTCCCCTTCCAGCGCAGTGATTTTGAGGGAATCTTCAAGGCCATGGATGGTCTGCCGGTGATCATCCGCCTGATCGATCCGCCTTTGCATGAGTTCCTGCCCAACGAGCGTGATGTTTTGGAGAAGGTCATCGAGAAGCGCGTGAAGGGCGAGACCGAGGGCTTGGCTGAGCAGGAGAAACTGCTGGACGCTATCGAAAGTATGCACGAAAGCAACCCCATGATGGGTATGCGTGGGGTGCGCTTGAGCATCGTTATGCCCGGCATCGTCAAGATGCAGGTGCGCGCCATCTTCGAGGCGGCCTGCAATATGGCCAAGCAGGGCGTGGTCGTCAAGCCGGAGGTGATGATCCCGCTGACCGGCCACGTCAACGAGCTCAAAGTCATCCAGCCCCAGCTCGTCGAGATCGCCAAGGAAGTCATGGCCGAGAAAGGTGTGGATGTCGAGTATAAGTTCGGCACCATGATCGAGATCCCACGTGCCTGCGTCACTGCTGACGAGGTCGCCGGCGTGGCTCAGTTCTTCTCCTTCGGCACCAACGACCTGACCCAGATGACCTTTGGCTACTCCCGCGACGACGCCGAGGCCCGTTTCCTCCTGGATTACGTGGAGAAGGGTGTCCTGCCTGAGAACCCCTTCCAGACCATCGACCGCAACGGTGTGGGAGCGTTAATGAAGATGGCGGTCGAGAAGGGACGTGGCGGTCGAGAAGGGACGTGCCACTCGCCCCGACTTGGAAGTCGGCATTTGTGGCGAGCACGGCGGCGATCCCAACTCCATCGAGTTCTGCCACCTCATCAACCAGAACTACGTCAGTTGCTCCCCCTTCCGCGTGCCTGTCGCCCGCCTGGCGGCAGCCCACGCGGCCATCAAGCATAAGTAAACGCGACTTTCCGGTCGTATGTGCAGCGGTGGGGACTCACAGGCGAGTCCCCACCGTCGTTTTTAATGGGAAAAAGTCGTGCGGCAGACCGGCTTTTGTCTCGGCGCTGCCTTAACTACCCAGCGGGATTTGAAATCCAAATGTGCTGCCAACGCCCTCCTTGCCGTGGGCGAATACGTCACCCCCGTGGGCATTAACTACGTATTTGACCAGGGGAAGCCCCAGCCCCAACCCTTCTACACCGCGGCGCAGCGGATCCGCTATCTGCGTGAAGTCTTCCCATAAGGTAGGTAGTTTGTCGGGTGGCACGCCCACACCAGTATCTTGTACCTCGAGGCAGATCGAGTGATCCCTCGTCTGGCACCTGATCCATACTTCACCGCCTGCTTCGGTGAACTTGATCGCATTGTGCACCAAGTGATAGACTGTGTCTCCCAGCCGCTCCCGGTCGCCCGTCAATGCGGGAAGTTTCTCCGATACCTCCACGTGAAGCCAGATTTTCTTGGCCTCGGCCAGGATCTTTAGAGGTACCAGAGAATCCTGCACTACTTGGCCAAAATCCAGTTGGCTGGTGCGCAACTTGCCCTGTTTGCTTAGAAAGGTGGCGAACGTAACCAGGTTATCCACCATCGTCTTGGCCGCTTTGACCTCGTTCGCCAGTTGCTTGATTTGTTCACCCACTTCCGGCGGCAGGTGCTCTCGGCTTCGATGCTGCAGAAGTTCAAGTGAAAACATGATGTTGGCGAATGGGGTGCGCAACTCGTGGGTAATCACACCGATGAAGGCCGATTTCAGCTTATCCAATTCCTGCAGCTGACGGTTAGCCTCAGCCAAAGCAGCGTAGGCCTGCCCGAGATCGTCGTTTGCGCGGATCAGACCTTCTACCAGCCGGGCGTTCTCCAGAGCAACTGCCGTCTGGTCCGCCAGGGTACGGAGTAGGACCAAATCTGCCTGAAAATAGCGGTCACCTGATTGTTTGGGGCCCAGCGCCAGCATGCCGATCCACTCCCCTTTGGCGTGGATGGGCACGTAGACATCCACCGCCAGGGCGGAAAGCCAGGCGCGCTCCTCCGATGAGATCGCCTGAAAGCGGGCCAGCAAGTCTATGTCGTATTGCATCAAGGGATGTTCTTCCTGGTACAAATGACCAGCTATCGGGCTGGTGGGGGCCAGCATCCCTCGATTTGGGTCCGTCTTGGCAGGGCTGCCTACTTCCCGCAGGCGGTAGGCGCCCTCTGCGTGCTCTTCATCTTCGCGATCCACCACAAACAGGTGGCCACCTCGGATCTTCAGCGTCTTACTGATGAGGTCAATCATCACGTTCGCCAGCAGTTCCAAGTCCAGGATGTTGCTGATGCTGGCGCTGTACTCCTGCAAGATCTGATTGGGGTCATAGCCAGTCCCGGCAATCAGTCGGTTTACGACCCGCTGGACCAGGGTCAGCAGGGGTTGGAACAGGACAGCCAGAACCAGGGCCATCAGCGCTCCGGCTAACAGTGGACTATAGCCTGGCACTGCCTGGAAGAAATACTGCATGGCGACCAAACCACCTGCATACAGGCTCACGGTCAGCAGGGTGATGATCACATAGCTCACTACCCTCCTTAATGTCTGGCGCACGTCGGGTAGGCTGTGGGTCACGATCACGTACATGGCAATCAGGGCAGCCACCACGAGGAGGACACTGGCTGGCATCCAATTCCCGGCCAGGTAGAGCGCCTCCCCGGTGACGGTAACACCCCAGGCCAATGACCAATAGATGATTCTATTTCTGTGAAGCGGCTGGTGCGTCTGGTGGTAGGTCCTGACAATCAGCAGCCCCGATCCGATCATGAAAACCGCCCATCCAGCGGTCAGTGTGGCCACAAGAATCTCTTGGCGTTGGAGGATCGAGACCCACCGAGTATCGGGCAGCGTGGTTGGCCTGCTATCAAGAACAGCTAACAGGCTTATCCAAGCCACGCCCAGCAACCACCAGCCCCACCCCACCCCCTCCAGGCGCAAGAAGGCTCGTGTCAGATGCAAGAAGAGCCACGCCAGCAGCAACATCCCGAAAGGCCCAATCCGCGCTAGAATCTCATCAGACGCAAAAGTGGGCCATCCTCGTGCCTGGGCAGCCTGGCCCAGTGTCCAAAGACAACAGGCAGCGGCGTAGAGAACCAGCCAACGCGTGGCTCGCTCCCATAGGCTTCGTCTCTGAGTGGCGTTGACCGCGACTAGCGCGTACAGTAGGCTTTCCAGTGCCAGGATGAGGGTGTTCAGGTCGTGAGTCATCGTCTGAGCATGCCTCGGCCGTGCTCTTGAGTCGTCGAAGTAATCAACTTGGCCAGTTGCGCCGGCCAGACGCTGGCGCTCACTTACTACTATAGCACAGTTCGTTGGGGCCTATAATTACAGATTGGTTACAACTCTCCGAGGACCGTGATGCTCCCGGACCCTTATTGTCAGCGATAAGCCGGTATGCTATACTGACCCACAACGCCTTGCAGCTAACATAGGAGCTTCCAATGACAGAGCTACGCAACAAAGCATTCGCCACGCATGCCGTCCACGCCGGCGAGCGCGCCCCGCGACCCGACTATACGCCCGTCGCGACGCCCATTCAACCTACCGTCGGCTACCTGTACGACAGCATGGATGACCTGGATGCCATCTTCGCCACCACGCGGGATGGATACGTGTATCCCCGCTACGGCAGCCCCACGGTAGCTGCTTTCGAGGTGGCTGTCGCAGAGCTGGAAGGGGGCCAGGCGGCTCACGCCTTTGCCTCGGGAATGGCGGCGATTCATGCCGCGCTGCTGGGGGCTGGGGTGCGCTCTGGAACGGGTGTCGTCGCCGCGCTGGATCTGTATGGCGCAACGTACACGTTGCTCAGCCGCCTTTTCATTGAGCTAGAGGTCGCTGCCCGTTTCGTGGACGTCGCCGACCTGGCGGCGGTTAAGACGGCGTTGGCTGAAATCTGCCCAGCCGCTTTGATCGTCGAAACCATCTCTAACCCACTGCTCAAAGTCGCTGATTTGCCTGCCTTGGCCGAATTGGCTCATGGTTGCGGCGCGCGGTTGCTTGTAGATAACACCTTTGCTTCGCCTTATCTCTGCAACCCGCTGGCCTATGGGGCCGACTTCGTCGTCCACAGTGCCACCAAATATATCGGCGGCCACGGCGACGTGATGGCTGGAGTGGTCGTCACCTCACCTGAGAACCGGAGTGAGCTATATGAGTTGAACAAGTTGGTTGGCGGCGTGTTGGGTCCCTTCGAGGCGTGGTTGGCTCTGCGCGGGCTGAAGACACTCCCCCTACGGGTGCGCCAGCAATGTGAGAATGCCGCCCGCGTCGCTGGCTGGCTGAGCGGCCATCCGCGCATTGCACGTGTCACCTATCCGGGATTAGCTGACCACCCCGGGCACGCGTTGGCGCGGGATCTCTTTGCTGGGCGCGGCTTCGGAGGCGTGCTTTCCTTTGAGATTGCCGGTGCCGATCAGCCGACCGTGTTTCGCTTTATGGAGGCACTGGAGCTATGTCTGCCGGCGACTACGTTGGGCGACATCTACACCTTGGTGTTACACCCGGCCACGTCGTCACATCGCAGCCTGACGGTAGAGGAGCGGGAGCGGGTCGGCATCGGCGACGGGTTGGTACGCCTCTCGGTTGGGATTGAAGATGCTGCCGACATTATTGCTGATCTGGAGCAGGCGCTGGCGAGGGTACGCTGAGGGCCTGGGCCTGCTGCTACTCGCGAAGGATGACAGGCAGCCAGACCCGCCAAAGCAATGCCTGGCGCATCACGTCGTGGATGTACGTATTCTCGTATGTCCCGTTCAATAATTCTGACCATGGCCCCTGGGCCGTGGTCGGCACGTCGGCCGCGGTGTGGCCCTGTCCCTCCCAGCTGACGTAGAAGCTTGTGCCTTCCGGCATCGAGAAGGGGCCCTGCTCACCCGAGGTCAGGCTGACGCTCATGCCCCCGGTCTCGTGGTCGCCAGTGGCGATGATTAGCACGTCATCCGCGCTTACGGCGTAAGCCTGCGCTACGGCGATGGCCGTGTCCAGGCCGACCGTATCGGAGGTGGTATTAGCAGCATCATTGTCGTGGCTGGCCCAATCTATTTGTCCGCCTTCGACCATCAGGAAGAAGCCGTCGGGGTCCTGGGACAGAATGTCAATCGCCTTTTGGGTCATCTCCGCCAGCGATGGCGAGTACGGACGGGACATGCCTTCGTCGGCGAATAGGCCCAGCAGACGCGTTGTTGACGCGGGGACGACGGCGGCAAAGTCGGTTGAGTTGCATACATACGTGTAGCCAGCCGCCATCGCTTCGCTGGTCAGGTCCCTGCCATCACTTCGCTCACCCGGTTCAGGATAGCAGCCAGTGACACCTGCTGGCAGGAACTCATCCTCACCACCTCCTAGCAGCACGTCTACCTCAGCTGCCAGCATCTGGCTGGCAATCTCGATCATCTTGTCGCGATCGTCCACGTGAGTGGCAAAGGCGGCTGGCGTAGCGTGGGTCATCTGCACATTGGTGATCAGACCCACTGCCATGCCCCCGGCCTTTGCGCGCTCCAGGATGGTCGTCAGCCGGTTACCGGCTGGATCTTGCCCGATGACTCGGTTGTTGGTCTTTACCCCGGTCGCCAGAGCGGTGGCCGCTGCGGCCGAGTCCGTGATTGGTTCGTTCGCTGATGCGGTATGTGACCAGCCCAAAGCTGGCATCCTGTCCATGGCCAGCGCCCCCCTCTGACCTATCGCCGACCAGCGGGCCACAGAGCGGTGGGCCTCTCCCATTCCGTCGCCGACAAACAGGATGATTGCCCGGGCCGAGCTCTTTTGGTCTGGGTCGGCCTCGATGACTACCACCAGGCCCGTGTCATCTTCGCTAACGTAGATCCGGCCATCATCACCCTGTACCACATCCTCAATACTGTGGAAGCCGGTACAGAACGGGGTGTGGCTGCCGTTGGCTTCCACACGGCTCAGCATGCCCTCGCCATTCCCGGTGTTCTCCTGAACTGCGTACAGCGGGAAGCCGCCGCTGGCTGTGAAGCGCAACCCTTCGGGTATAATCAGATTGCGAGCCAGGAGGGTTCGATTTCCTGTATTGGGGTCCACAAGAAAAATGCTGTCCTGGAAAGCGCCGGCACCCGAGGCCTCGTTGGTCACGTATAGCCCGCCACCTGGCCCCGAGCTAATCCCGGCGTAACTCCAAAACATGGAGTCAGTCCGAATTCGTGTCTTTGACCCCGAGGGTGAAACCGCTGTGACGTGCGTCTGGACATCGTTTGGAGGGTCCGACGCGAATTGGGCGTTCGACTCGGTCACGTATAGAGTGCCGTCTGATGTCCAGACGACCCCTTCTGGTGCAGCGAGACCGGTAGCCAGTTCTGTGGGCGTCCCGTCCGGTGCTATCCTGAGCAACCTACCTCCTGCCACATCCTCTACCACGTATAAGTTGCCGTCGTCGTCAAAGGTGATGCCCTCTGGACTGTTCAGCCCAGTGGTGAATGGCGTGATGCTTCCGTCTACCTCGATGCGACTGATGCGACCCACCGACTCTTCAGCCACGTATAACATCCCGGCGGGGCTGAAAGCCAGCCCGTCCGGTGAGGATAGGCCTTCGGCATACTGCTTAGCTGTGTAGCCTACTGGGCATTGGATGCGGGGGATAGTATCGCGTGCTAGGCTGATGCGTGACTCGGCCTGCGGCATTTCTCGCGCGGCAGATGCGGCGTTGGGCAAAAGAGTCAGGCTCAGCACCAGTAGGGGAATAAGCACCGACTGGGAGAACCTTACCGACTTGAGCAGTGAGGTGAAGTTGATGGAATACACGTCTTCCTCCTCATACCCCATCATATCGCCTGAGATTTATGTCCGGGCAGTCATGCCAGACTCCAGCCTATAGCATCTTCATAGGAGAAGCATTGGAGGTCCATAAGAACATGCTTAGTACTTGTTCAAAACAACTTCGTATTTTTGTGGCGGTTTTGCGTCCAATTTTTGTTCCAAAGTGCGAAGTTATCAATGAACAAGTGCTAAGAACTTTATAGGAATCTATTATGCCTGACTGGCCAGTCCGCCCGCTATTTCCCCGCCATCTATGACGAATGTTTGTCCCGTGATGAAGGCTGCCTCATCGGAAGCCAGGAAGGCGAAAAGAGCCGCCACATCCTCAGGCCGGCCCATCCGGCCTAAGGGGATCTTGGCTTCGCAGGCGCGCAGCATCTCCGGGCTATACTCCGCCTCCTGCATCGGCGTCAGAATGTACCCGGGACAGATGGCGTTGACGCGCACCTTGGGAGCCAGCTCCAACGCCATGGAGCGGCTCAACTCGATGACCCCTGCCTTGGAAGCGTTGTAGTCGGCGTAGTAGTGGTAACCCATCAACCCGTTGGTCGAGCCCATATTCAGGATGACCCCACCGTCTCCTGCCAACATCTGTCGCGCCGCCTGCTGCGCCGCGTAGAACACGCCGTTGAGGTTGATGTCCAGGACCTGGCGCCATTCCTGAGGAGTAATGTCCGTGAAGCGGTGCCGGATGCTGATCCCGGCGTTGTTGATCAGCACATCCAGACCACACAGCAGCTCCTCCAATTCCTCAAAGGCTCGTGCAACCTGGTCGACGTCCGAGACGTCGGTGGTGATGGCGCCGCACAACCCCGGGTGTGTGCGCGCGAAATCCTGGAGTGTCCCCGCGTCACGGTCCAGCACCACCACGCGCGCACCCTCTTCCATGAAGCGCACCGCCGTCGCGGCGCCGATGCCCCGCGCCCCGCCGGTGATGAGCACTCGTTTGCCTTGCAGACCACGCATAGTCTTCCCCTCACTGTCCGTTGTGGATCAAGCTACCCTGCCAGCCCACCGCCATCCACCACCAGCACTGTCCCCGTGACGAAGGAAGCAGCATCGCTCGCCAGATATAGAGCTGCCTGGGCGATGTCGTCGGGCGTGCCGATGCGCCCCAGTGGACGGTCTGCTGCCTCGGCTAGGAATTTCCGATCCGAAACGCCAAGTTGTCGGGCTTCGTCGTGCAGCATGCCTGTGTCGGTGTCGCCCGGGCAGATGCAGTTGACGCGGATGTGCTGCCACCCATGGTCGATAGCCATGGCGCGGGTCATGTTCACTACCGCCCCTTTCGAGGCGCAATACGACACAGCGTTCGCCCCACCCACCAACCCCCACCCGGACCCGGTGTTGATGATGACCCCGCCCCCCGCTTTTTCCATAATCGGAATGGCATACTTGCTCATCAAAAAGATCGACTTGACGTTGACCGCCATCACCCGGTCCCACTCCTCCTCGGTCGTCTCGATGACCGTGGCTCGCCGGATAATCCCCGCGTTGTTAAATAGGATGTCCAGCCCACCTAATTCGTCCACAGTCAGGCGCACGGCTCGCTGGCAATCGGCTGCTTGAGTCACGTTGCAGAGCACAAAAATGGCCTGACCGCCTGCATCCTGGATCGTTTGGGTCACAGTCTCTCCGCTAGCCTCGTCCAGGTCGGCCACCGCGACCGCTGCGCCTTCGCTGGCGAACAGTAGCGCTGTCGCCCGCCCAATGCCTGAGGCACCGCCTGTGATGAGCGCGCGTCTTCCAGCCAGACTCCCCACTACTCCCTCCCCCTCTAGCACGACACCTTGCGCACTGCGCGCTCATTGTACCCGGTCACAACCCTGATGTAGCCGGTTAGCATTCTATCTACCGTCTGGTCACCGGTGTCAACCCAGAGTGGCCGTTGGCCCAGGGCGTACAGCTTCTCCTTGGTGCTCACCACAAGGATGTTCTCGCGACCTACCTTTTCTATAACTCTGGGGCTGATTTGCTGATTCCCTCGGCCAAAAATGTAACCTTGGCCGCCGATGAGGGTAACGATGATTTTGGCCTGTCGTCCTTTCAATAGGTCCAGTAGTTGCGCCTCGTTGACGTCCGCCGCCAGCAGTTTCTGATCGAGCACGACGTCCACACCGATAAGAGTCTTCTGCAGGCCCAACTCATCCGTAATTGCCTGGGTGGTGGTACCCGGTCCAATGATGTACAGCCAATCGTCTTCCATGTTCTCTACGACGTCGTAGGCGATAGACGCCAGCGAGGTTGCTTCGCCAGCGCTGGGCGTCTTCAGGCTCTGTACCAGGCTCGTCCGGAACGGGATCTTGAGATAGCCATACAGCTTCGCTGACACGACACCCTGCCGAATGGCCTCCTCGTCGATATCCATGACCTCGGCCTCTCGTAGGCTGGCTAGACCGCCCTTGAGGTAGAGCGCCGCCAGTTCTCCCGCATTCCCCGGGCTGGTGGCATACACCGCCGAGTGGATTTTGACGCCAGCCGGAATGCCCAGCACCGGGAGATCCAGGCCGACGGCTTGGTACATATCCCGGGCTGTGCCATCGCCGCCGGCGAAGATCACGAGGTCGACGCTCAGCCGCAGCATGTCTCTGGCGGCGTTCCTGGTGTCCTCGGCCGTGGTCTCACCCGGGTTGATGGCGCCAATCACCTGGGGCTCAAACCCACACGCTTTGGCCGCGTCCTCCCCCATCTCGCCGGGGTAGGTGACGATCTCAAGCCCGTCGACGCCTTTGATCCGTTCCAGCGCCTGGATCGCCCGGTCCTGCGATTCGGGTGCCGCCCCCAACTCCAGGGCCTTTTTCTGAATCTCCGCCCCATCGCTGCCTTTGAGCCCGACCCGCCCGCCAAGCCCCGCCAGAGGATTGACAATTAAGCCTAGCTTTTTTCGTTCAACCATCATTGCTGTCACAAACCGTTAGTCCGTTCGCTCACCTTCCTCCGATACGCCCGCCACGTCATCGCCCACTGCGATGGATCGTCCAGGGGTGAGTAATCGATG
>WOR8_10007215_pt1 | contig 10590 bp, 9 predicted proteins | sample DeeMarSeWOR38_10_FD_19890 | JGI IMG/M metagenome (IMG submission 19890)
CTCTCAACAACCCCACCCAGGTTGGGCAACGACCCCTCTCCGAAACAACCTCACCCAGGTTGGCGGTGAACGTCGGACTTGGCGATGTCCGCCAAGCGCTCCGTCGTAAAGTGCTGAAATCGCAGGACCAGCCTCTGGTGCACTTCCTGCCTATAGATCCGCGCATGACCCAACCGCGCTGCATCCTGCATGGAAGCACTGTGATGGTGACGCGACGTACCATCCGACGATACCACCTCTTCCGGCCAGATCCGGCCATTCGTCAGCTCTACCTCTACACGCTAGCGCTATGCGCTCGAGAGTTCGGTGTGCTCGTGCATGGTGTCACGCTGATGAGTACCCATGAACACTTGGTCCTGACCGACACTCAGCGCCGACTTCCAGATTTCCTAAGACGTCTGCACCGCCTGGTGTCGCTCGGCACCAAAGCCCTCCGCAGCTGGGAAGGCCCTACATGGGACCACGAGCGGAGCTCCGTCGTCCGTCTGGTTACCGACGCGGCAGTGATCGAGAAGTTGGCCTACGTCGCCGCCAACCCCGTTGCGGCAGGCCTGGTCCTGAGAGCCAGGGACTGGCCTGGTATCACGGTCCTTCCGCACGAGCTTGGACGCCGCACGTTCGTGGTCGAACGCCCGGCAGTGTTCTTCAACCCCGACAACCCGCATTGGCCCGAGCGGGTCGAGCTTACGCTTACGCTGCCGCCCAGCCTTGAACGAGCGTACCCGCCCTGCGGCGTCCGCCAGGCCGTAGGCCAGGAGCTGAAGCGACAGGAGAAGTTAGCCCGTCAGCGGATGAGAGCGCATGGTCAGCGCGTATTGGGGCCGGAGCGTGTGAGGCGGCTTTCTCCCTATCGGCGCGCCACGAGCTTCGAGCCGCTTCGTGGTCGAAATCCGACCTTTGCTGTTGGAAGGGGCCAGAAAGCCGTCTTCTTCAAAGTGATGTCTGAGCTTCGGAGGTTCAGGCGCGCGTACCGCACTGCCCTCGAACAATGGCGAGCAGGCCACCGCAGCGTAGTGTTCCCCCAGGGTACTTGGGAAATGTGCCGAGCCCACGGCGCGATAGCGCAGCTTTAGCTCCGCAGTCGAACCGCGCATCCCTCCTCAGGCCTAGGCAGACGTATCGGTATGGCACGGGGCCGCTTCTTTGGTCTCAGGCGTTCTTTGTCGCGTCGATTGACCTGCGTTGAAGGCAGCTTTGCGAAGCCAGGCCAGGTCGTACGTGATCGCGACCGCTCGACGGTTGCAGTTATGCGAGATCCTGAGTCATTCACTACGTGCTCGTAGAGCTCAACCTGGGTTGGGGTGTGGGGGTGCTAGTCCTTCTGGCGCTCCCGGGCGAGGCTCACCGTTGCCGCCTCGGTGATCGCTTTGCGCAGCTCGTCATCCGCGACACGGCTCAATGCCCTGCCCAGCGCTTCCGGCAAGGACGCCAATCGCACCGGCGCGGGCGGCGGCGGCGTTGCCTGCGGCCGACTCGGCAGGTCCGGGAGCGGCCCCACCTGAAAACGGATCTTCTGAATACCCGCGGTCGGCGCACTCTCTCGCACACGCGCTAACAGGTCGTCCGTGAGGTAGTGCAGCTCGTTGGCCCAAACCGACGAGCTCACGTGTACGATGAGCACCCCGCGGCTGAGGCGGACGGGTCGTGCATGTTCCAGTATGCGCGGCGGCACCGAGCGGCTCCACCACGCGAAGACCTTTGCCGCTTCGTACTGGTCGGGTGCGGGATAGACGCCCTTGAGCAGCCTCGCCACCGATTCGAGCTTTCCTTTGCGCCGCCTACGCATCGTCCACGCTTGCTTTGTAGAGCGCCAGCAGATCGTCTTCGGTACACGGCCGCGGGTTGAGTTGATGGCATACGTCCTTGTGCGCGAGGCCGGCCAAGCGCGGCAGGTCGTCTTCTTCGATCCCCTGAGAGCGAAGATCCGAGGGCAACCCAATGGATCTGCGCAGCGCTCGAACGGCCCCCGCGCACTCGAACGACAGCGTGCCCTCGTCAGTGCTGCGCACGCCGAGTTGCCGCGCGATCTCGGCAATTCGTTCTGGGATCACGACTCGATTGAAGTCGAGCACAGCCGGCAGGCAGATGGCGTTCGCGAGGCCGTGGTGTAACCCAAACTCGGTGGAGAGCGGATGCGCGAGCGAGTGACAGGCGCCGAGCCCTTTCTGAAACGCGACCGCACCCATCATCGCCGCCTTCAGCATGTCTGCCCGCGCCCTGAGATCGGTAGGCTCTTCTACCGCCGTCTTCAGCGATTGATGACAGAGCCGCACGCCGCCAAGCGCAATCGCATCCGCCATCGGATGATCACCGATCGCGCAATACGCCTCGATGCAGTGCGCAAGCGCATCCATGCCGGTCGCCGCTGTGATGAAAGCAGGCATCGTGACCGTCATCAGCGGGTCGAGAATCGCCACGTTGGGGAGCAACGACGGCGCGAAGATCACCGTTTTTGCGTTGGTGGCTTCGATCGTGACGACGCCGCTTCGGCCGACTTCGCTTCCGGTACCCGCTGTGGTTGGGATGGCGATCATGGGCGGGACCGCCTCCACGATCCGAGCACTTCCCCCGATGGCGTCATCGTATTGCGCGAGCGGCCCCGGGTGCGTCGCCGCGAGACGGACGAGCTTGGCGACGTCGAGGACGCTTCCACCTCCGACCGCTAGCACGACGTCGGCCCCGAACTCCTGGAACGCGCGTGCGGCCGCGAGGACCTCGGCCTCGCGTGGATTGGAGGAGATCTCGAGGACGGAGGTGTGCGGCAAACCACCCTCGTCGAGCACCTTCCGAATGGGCTCGAGCAACCCGGCCGCTTCGATTCCGCGATCCGAAACCACGAGCACCCGCGTGCCGCCGAGCTGGCGTGCTTCGTTCGCGCACTGAACCGCTGCCCCCTCGCCAGACACCACACGTGTCGGGAAGCTCCACAGCACCAAATTCGAGCTGTCTGTCATTCCGTGCCTACACGCCTCTCCATCAGAGCCTGAATAGCATCATCTGGGCCCATGCGACCCTCGGACACCGCGACGAACGTCGATGAAATGGGTGTCTCCAATTCATTGCGTCGCGCGTGCTCGAGGAGATGCTTGGCCACCTCGAATCCTTCGACATAGGCACCAATCTCACCAATCGCGGTTTGCAGGTTGCTGCCGCGGGCCAATGCCCGACCGAGACGAAGCTCCGGCCGCTCGTCCCCAGCGACGGCGGCAATAAGGTCACCAAGCCCCGCAAGCCCCATGAACGTAGACTCGTCTGCGCCGAGCGTTCGGCCCACGCGCGACATCTCGACCATCCCGCGGGTGGCCACGACCGCAAGCGTGCCTGGCTCGGCGCCCTGCTCCTGCGCGTACCCGAGGATGACCGTCAGGAAGCCGACCGTCGCGCTTGCAAGCTCTACACCGACCACGTCTCTGGTGTCGTAGATACGCAATCCCGCGCCCCCAATCGCTTCCCGCACCATGCCGGTGAGCTCGGGAAAGCCGGTCCCGAGAATCGCGCCGCTCGGCCGTCCCTCGGCGAGCGCATCCGCGACGAGGGGTCCGGCAAGCGCGCCAATTCGCCGACACACCGTCTTGTCGCGGATCACCTTGGTCAAAGTCTGCAGATCGTCCCCAATCAGACCGCGGCTGATGTGCACCATGAGGTGACGTCCGTCTACGACCTCGCCGAGCTGCTCCGCCATTGGTGCCGCGTGCCTGGCAGGCACTGCCACGAAGATGAGCTCCCGATCGCGCATCGATGCAAGGTCCGTGGATAGGCGAATCGGGTGTGGCAGCTCACGCTCCTCGCGGCTCCAGAGCACCACGTCCTGGCCGTTGCGTGCCGAGGCAAGCGCCAAAGCACGCCCGAACCCACCGGCACCGACTACACCCACGCGAAGACTCATCGGTGCGCTCCAAGCTTCCGAATCTCGCAAGCGGCTCGGAGTTGGTCTTCACTCGCGATCTCCTCGGCGAAGGGAACCAAACGATTCTGATAGTAGAGAAGGAGTGAGGGGTCCCCGAGGATCACGCGATCGCCCTCGCGACTGGCAGCTGTCGAGGCGTGATATCCGTCCCAGAAGCTCAGGGCTCGCTCCAGAAGCTCATTCGGCGAGTCCTCCTTGACGACCATGCTGATGTGCATCCGGCCGCGTGCCCCGAGCGCAGATAATCGGTCGCGCGCTTCACCGAGCTCCCGACGGAGTGACTCACAGTCGAGACTGATCTCACCGCGGAGCCGGAGACGCCCAAACAAGTCCATGCCCGGCGTCGATTGCACGAGGTGGCGGAACAGCACGTGTGCCACCACTTGCGTGCTCATGAGCACGGTGTCTCGCTCGTAACGACTCGCCAGGACTTCCCCGAGTTCCCGCGTATACGCGGCATCGCGGGCACCGTCGGCGACGGGCTTGCCTCGGTGCTCCACGTACCCGCCCGGGTCGATCACGCGTCCCGTCGGTGTGAGCGATTGTCCGCCCCGGTCGACCGTGTTGCCGAACGGGTCGATCGGCTCTCCAAAGCGGATGATGCACGCGCCGCGCATCCCCACGACCTTCCTGAAGAATGCGATCCAGCGGTCGATCTGCGAGAACTCGTCGTCCTCGATGATGTAGCGGGCCTGCCCTTCCTCGGTCAGCCAGTCGCGGATGAGCGTCTCTGCTTCCAGCACGAGGGCATAGTTGATCGTGGTCGGGACGAACCAGACCGGCCGATCGATTCGGCGCACCTGATTGGTCGTGAACGCCTCGACGGCCGATCCGAGGAGGCCGAGCTTGAGGTGCCGTTCGATCATTCCCGAACGGCTGCGGGTTCCGCCCGGGAAAAACAGGGAGTGGTAGCCCCGTTCGATCATCACCTGAGAGTACAGCTTCAATACATGCTTATATAAGCTCACGCGGATCCGACGATCGACCCGATACGCCCCGAGGTTGTGCATGAAGAAGCTGATGATGGGGTTGGTGAAGAGGTTCTTGCCTGCGCCGTAAATCACCGGGGGCAAGCCCGAGATCTCGAGGGCCTGCGCCAGAACGATCGAGTCGAGGTTCGACGAGTGGGTTGGAACGAAGACGAGGCTGCCTCGGCTCTGCAGATACTGAAGGTGATCGAGATCCCCCTGAACTCGCAGGACACGGCCGAGCGCCTCGTGCGAAGACGCCACCAAGTCGTGTGTCAGGCGTCTCGGCTCCATGACGCCGCCGATCAAGCGCGGTATGACCCGCCGCGCGAACCGATAGACCCGCGGGTCGAAGTTGCCTGCCACGTCGCGTGCCATGTTGGTCACGATCGTGTGCAGCACTCGCCGCTGCTCGGTGGCGTCCATCTTGCCGATGCGCCGGATCATCGAGCGCCAATAACCGAGTCGGTCTCTGGCTTCCTCATCGCGTTGCTTTTCGAGGCGGCGAATCTCGTGAAACGCAGCGTCGTTGAGGGCCATCTCGAGTCGCGCTTGATCCGACTCGTGTTCCGCGCAGATCCGACTGACGACGTCCGACACGATGTCGTCCCGCTCGCTATTGAACCAGAAGATCGACGGGTCGCTTGGCCGCGGCACATAGGGCCTGATGTGGGGCAGCCGCAGCGGCCGTTCCGACAAGAAGCGTTTCAACATCCCCAGCCTCAGACCGCCTCGAAGTAGCGCGCGCGTTCCCACTCGCTCACGACTCGGTTGTATTCTCGGCACTCCCATTCGCGCGTGCGGACGTAATGATCTACGAATGCCTCGCCCAGTACTTCGCGGGCCGCCTCGCTTCCTCGGAGCTTCTCCACCGCGGCTTCCAATGTCAGGGGGAGCGCGAACTCGGGATCGCCACTCTCGGTAGCGTCGCCGGAGGTTTCCGGGGGCGGTTCGATCTCGTTGGCAATTCCGTAGAGACCAGAGCCGAGGCATGCGGCCATGGCGACGTGGGGATTGATGTCGGCCGCCGTCTGCCGTAGCTCGATCCTTGCCGCGCTGTCGCTCGGGCCCAGAATCACGCGGGATCCGCAGGTTCGGTTCTCGATTCCCCACGACGAGTTCAGTGGCGCCCACACACCGGGTACGTATCGCTTGTAGCTGTTGATGAACGGCGAATACGCGGCGGTGAGCTCCGGGGCGAGAGTCACGAGGCCGCCGAGGTAGTGAAGGCCGGTTTCGCTCAGGCTGTCACTACCCGCCGCGGCGAACAGGTTGATTTGTCCCCCGGCGTCCCAGAGGCTTTGATGCAGATGGCCGCTCGAGCCCGGCAAGTCGGCGCTCCACTTGGCCATGAACGTTGCCGTGAGGTCGTGCCGCGAACAGATTTGCTTGATCGTCGTCTTGAAGAGCGCGGCGTTGTCGGCCGCCGTCAGAACATCGTCGTACCGGATCGCGGCTTCCCAGACGCCGGGGCCCGTCTCCGTGTGTATGCCTTCGATCTCGATGTCGTATGCGGTGCAAGTGTCGAGGATGTCATCCACGAGCACCTGATACTGTCCCTGGCGAAGCCACGAGTACCCGAACATCCCAGGGCTCAGCGGATCGAGGTCGCGAAACCCCTTCTGGTGCAGCGATTGAGGTGTTTCCTGAAACACCCAGAACTCGAACTCGGCCGAGAATCTCGTGCTGAAGCCTGCATCGGCCGCGCGCTTGCGGACGCTCTTGAGGAGGTTTCGGGGGCAAGCCGGATGCGCCACGCCGTCCTGTGTGTAGAAATCGACCAAGAAGTTCGCCGTGTCTGGAGCATCGGGCAGCACGCGAAACGTCGAAGCGTCAATTCGCGCGAGCGCGTCAGGATAGCCCGTATCCCAGCCTGTCACCTTGGCGTTGTCATAAAGCCGATCCGCGATGTCCCAGCCGAAGATGACGTCGCAAAAGCCGAAGCCCTTGTCGAGTGCCGACCAGAATTTGTCGAGGCTGATGTACTTGCCGCGGAGCACGCCATCGACGTCGAAGCCTCCCACTTTGACCTTTCGAATGCCTTTGTTCTCGAATTCACGCCGCAACTCTTCGATCACGCGTCCTCCTCGGGAGCGGAAGCATAACCCGTTTTCGGGCCGTGCGGGCGGCGTTCCTAGCCCGATCTTTTTAGGATTATCCGCTCACTTGGATGGAATCCACCGGTGGACCAAACCCAGTCCGACGACGAAGACCAGCGCCACCGAGGCGTGACCCAGGAGCTCGTGTGAGGTGCCGGGGATCGCGCAGTGCGCTTTCAGGACGAAGTTGCCGGCAACACCGGCGGCCGCCGCAGCGACCAAGTTGCCGAGGGCGTTGCCGCGGTCCACGAGCCGAAGTAAAGCGTATACCGGAACACCGAGGAGCAGACCGACGCCCATGCAGGCGCCGGCCATGAAGCCGCCGCCGTGATCGTGGGCAGCCGAAAGAGCGGCCGGGATCGGCCAGAAGGCAGCCACGATGGTTGCCCCGACCGCCACGGCAACCAAGGAGACCGATTGCCACCGGGGTAGGGCTGGGAGGTGTACGGGGCGCGTCACCATGAACATCGCAAGCACCAGGAGAATGCAGAACGCGACTAGGCTTGCTGTCCACTGAACGCTACGGCCTTCTACATCGATCACGGGAAACGCGAACCAACCTGCGATGCCGAGGACCGCGAAGATCGAGAGCACCAACATCCGCCGCGCCGCGGTCGATCGACTGCGCAAGAATCCAGCCAGCGTCCGGTCGCTCTTGTCGCATTGCGCCTTCACCTCCGAGAACATGTCCTCGAAGAGCTGGCCACGGTCGGGCATCGCCACCGCGTCCAGCTCGCGCAAACGCTCACCGAGACCGGCGTCGGGCCTGTCGCTCGCATCAGTCATTCATCACCACGTATTTCCGAAACCAACAATTGTTTCAAAGTAGTGTAGGCTCGGTGTGCGCGCACACGCACAGCGCCCTCCGATGTGCCCACGATCTGGGCGATTTCGGCGTAGGGTCGCTCCTGGAACCAGTGGAGCTCGACCACCTCCCTCTGACTGTGCGGGAGCCGTTCGAGAGCACCATGAAGCAGCGCAGAACGCTGTCGCAGCTCCAGGGGCATGAAATCGGCTTCGGGTGCGGCCTGCGTGTCGACCTCGAGGTCCGTCACCTTCCGGCGTTTCTTTCGGCGCCAATGCTCGCGGACTAGGTTCATGGCAATCGTCATCACCCAAGGACGAAGCTTCGAACCTTGGCGGAAGTCGTTGCGTGCTCCGTGAAGCCGGAAGAACGTTTGCTGAACGATCTCCTGGGCGAGCTCGTCGTCTCGAAGGTGCCGACGCGTGAGGCGAAGAAGAATCGGCGCATAGCGTTCGAAGAGAAGCCGAAATGCAGCATCGTCGCCGTCGACGTAAGCACTCATCAGGTCTTCATCGCTTGCGCCGGCCCTGGGGTCAGGGGACATCGCTCGACTCCAGTCCGAGTCCGGCTGGGACCTGCATCTCGGTCGAGTCGCCCCGCGCTTCGAGCCAGTAGCCGGCGAAGACGAGCGTGCCAAGAAGCGCCACCAGAAGCGCGAGTCGAACCCAGTGGCGACTCGCATCCAGATCTCGCTCGTCTACGATGACGGGCGCGATCGGGATGGGACGGGCGCCAGATGTGCTGAGGATCTTGCCTGCAGGGTGGCTGCTGCTCGCGTGCGCGGGCGGGCGACTGGTGTTGAGCGCGCTGACCGGAATCGAGCCGATGTGTGAGGCCTCCATCCAGGGAGCGATGTCTTGGGTGTGGGGGTTCTGTTTGGCGGACTCGACCTCGATCCATTCGAGCGCCGTTCGCATCGACGCGGCGTCAGGATACCTCTGGATCGGATGCTTCGCCATGGCCCGTCGGATGACATCGGGCAATCCAGGGAGGTCCTCAAAGCCCTCTTCGGTTTCCCAAATGGCAGGAGCTGCGCCCGTCGTCATGTGGTGGAGGAGCGCTCCGACAGCGTAGAGGTCCGAGCCCCGCTCGACGACGCCGCCTCCGAAGAGCTCGGGTGCCATGTAGGAGACGGCGTGCTTGCCTGATCCGGTGTGCGCCGCGTGCGCGCTCGCGTCGGGGTGGGCGCGCAGGAGCGGAAGGATACCTATACCCACCAACCGGGCCGCCAGCCGGCCTTCTCGATCACGCGTGACCACGATGTTCTGCGGCGTTAGGTCTCCGTGCACCAGCCCCTCGGCATGGGCGGCGTCGAGTGCATTCAAGACATCGGTTGCTAGACGCAGAACGTCAAACGAGCTCAACTGTCGATTGCGGAGGATATCGGAGAGCAACGTTCCGCGCGTATCCTGAAATGCGAGATAGGGGACGCCGTCAAGGACACCTGCATCGAGCACCTGTGGAATCGTTCGGGACTGAATTGCGCCCAGCCGATGAGCGAGCTCGGAGAAGGCGGCCTCGCTCCGCAACGAACGGCTCGTGTCCATCGGAAGAACGCAGACGATCAGCGGAGCGCCTTCCGCAGACGCGCGATAGTACGTGACGAGCCCCCCCCAGGGAAGCGGGCCGTCGACATCGTAGCGTCCCGCGAACAGCTCTTCGGGCCGGGTGTGTACACCGCCAGGCGAGGGAAACATCGGCTCGAGAATAATCCCGTTCGCCGAGGGACGCGACTCTTTAGCCTTCGGCCCCGATGAGAGCCTGACCTCGCATGAGGACCTCGCCGCTGGGTTGCCGGGTGAGCTCGTATGCGCGGGTGCGATCGTCGACGACCCAGGTCTCCATCTCTAGCGACTCGCCGGCGTGCGCTTCCCGGATGTACTCGACCGATAGCCCGGTGAGTCGGCCAACCAGCGCCGCCGCCTGGCCGGACTGCGCCGCGAACCAGCGCGTGTCGTCGATATAGTCGACGTAGCGCGCCTGATTCACGTGTCGGAAGCTGTCTTGATCACTCGGGCGTACCGTCCATTGCCGGGACCATGCGTCCCGGCGGCTCACGTCGGGCCACGGGCGGGCAGCGGGCGCGGGTTCGCTCGCCACGTGGTCGCGAACGACGGGATCGAGCGGCGCAGGGCCGTGTGGTCCCAAGTTGACCACCGTCATGCGCGCTCGAGCGGCAATCGCTCCATCTTCCGCGCGCATGATGCGATGGCCGAAGTCGAAGCTTGTCCTGCCGACGCGGGCCACCCAGGTCGCGATCTCGACCACGTCTCCGTAGCCGAGCGGTGTGAGGTACTCGAAGTGGCCGGCTCGCGCGACGCCACCCTCCATGACACCCCCCAATGCGTAGTCGTCTCGAGCGAAAGCCCGCCAGCGCGTGTCTTCGAAGATCCGGGACAACCAACCTGGGGATACCGAGCCTGTCGCGTCGAGCTCGATGCCGCGGATCGTATACGGGGTGACCAAGAGCGAGTGCTTGTTCATTTGTCGGGCGAACACACTAGCAGCCGGAGGAACAGGCGGTAGAGCTCGCTGCTGCCATGCACCCGTAGGAGACTCGGTCGGGATGCGCGGCACAGCGAGTGGGGCTGGAGGTCGGTCGTGTCGCGCCATCAAGGGCCGTACCGACGGGTCCCGCTCGCGAGCACGGGCGTCGCGACCGAGGCTCCGCTGGCGCTGACCCTGTCGCGGACGCTGTCGCGGACACTGACGCGGACGCTGTCTACCGAGGAGACTCGGTCGGGATGCGCGGCACAGCGAGTGGGCTGGAGGTGGGTCGTGTCGCGTCATCAAGGGCCGTACCGACGGGTC
>WOR8_10007219_pt1 | contig 10586 bp, 17 predicted proteins | sample DeeMarSeWOR38_10_FD_19890 | JGI IMG/M metagenome (IMG submission 19890)
TCATTCTTTTTCCTCCTTCTCATATTCAAATGGTTCTGCCATATCCAACCAAGATAGATTTTCATCTCGATATGCCCAGAGATATGCCTCTTCTGGATCAAACTCACGTTCTACTTTCTCACATAAATAGCGGTATTCCCATTCATGGCTGTGATCTTCCTCGATAATATCCCACCCAGATCTGTGCAACAGGAATTTTGCTTGGGAATCAGTTACCACGCTGTAATGGTTTCTACCTAAAAATAACCAGAATTTGGGTTTGGGCAGCACAAGGATGAGATATTTCTTCGCTACCCTGTGCCATTCCATCAAGGCAAGGATAGGCATGGGCGAGTGTTCAAGTGCGTGGCGAGCAAATATGAGGTCAAATGCTTCGTCCCCATCTGGTAGAAAGTGGAAATCTTCTTCCAATACATGCCTTCCCAACTTTTTAGCTTTCTCAAAATCTTCTCCGAGGCATACGCCACGATAAATCAATCCACGATCCTCGAAGAAATCCTGACAAAATGCTTCTCCACACCCAACATCCAGGACATCTTTGACATTTATTGATGGTATCCATTTATCGATTACCAATTTTGCTTGTGCTGTATGCTCAATGTCTGGCGGTTGGGGATACACATCCTGAGCCAGTTCATTCAAATACCCATCTATATGACTGTAATTTCTTAATCTCTTCCAAGGCATCTCAGGCAAACCTCCGAAAAAATAAACGTGCCCATCCTCACTCATTCCCATTTTCTCCCGCCGGTCTGATGAACGCCAAACCCATTTTCCAACGATGTATCAGTGAAGTGTTTGCACACCAGCAGACCACCGGAATATTTAGAAGCGTCTTGAGCATACTGGTTGTACCCAACAATTATTGCCGGACTTCCGCAGGTACACATATGCACCCAGCGACCAATCTTTTTCTTCGCTTCTGGGTCTTCGTAAATAAAGTGATCATCATAGGGAGCGCACTTCACAAAAGTTCCCCATTCTGGAATATAAATCTCTTCCTTGCGATATACTTTATGCCCATCCAGCGTGGTCGCATCATTAGCGCTCAACTTCCTGATTATCGCAAAAGAATGTACTGCATTATCACTCATCTCAAACCTACCCTTTCCAATATCTGCTGTATTCGAGCATCCCATGTGTGGAGTTGTACTTTACTATATGCCCTGTCCACCATTTCTTGCGCCATTTCTTTGTCCACCAGGGCTTTCAATACCTGTTTCTCAGCACTTTCCACATCTGTAAATTCTAAATAATGCTCACCAGGAACAAAGAATGTACGCATATCTGGAACAGTGTTTTGAACAGCCAGCACCCCCATCGCTGCCAATTCCCACACCCTTGCATTCATATCCAGTTTGCTTGACCAATTGATACCTACAAGGCTCTTATTGTAGGTTTCACGATATTCATCAAATATCTGCCCAATTGAGTAAAAAACACGTAAATTTTTTGATACAAGCCTGTTTACAAGGTCGTTTCTCGATTGATAATGCAGACCAATCATACAGACATCATATTCTATTGGAAGCTCTAATGGATAATGAACTGTCGGGTCGTAAGCATAAGGCAAATAATAATCGCCATCTTTCATATACGGTGTCTGCATACAGAAGAAATAATCTGCCAACTGCCTCTGGCGGTCATAATTCAAAACGTGAGGGTCAGTTGCCACATGCGCCACGATACCTGTCTTTGGTCGGGGATCTAGGTAAAACCCAGCATCTACTTCTAACCACAAATCCACATCTTCTAAACCATTGAAAGAGATAAGAGCTTGTGGATCAATCTTACCAGCGCGGATGAAATCCTGCGGTAATGGTCGGTTCGGTGGTTTATCATACTTGGGAAGGACGGTCATACCACCATTCCAAGGTATCCAGCTCCCCGTGTATGGGCCTACAGTAACCAGTTCTACATCAGCCCTGCGCCTCAATGCCCGTTCAAAATATCGAAGCATCGCCATTGGATAATAAATCCCCACGAGAGCGACTTTTATTTTCTTCACAGACCTTTCTCCTTGAAGAACTTATCAAATACTTCTATCATATAATTCATCATTTCTTGCGACAGGGATGGGTGACACCCCACCCAGAACATATCCCGCATTACCCTATCACTTCCACTCAAATCAAACGACCTCTTCGGCATCTTACTGTATCCTGGTTGGCGAGTTATGTTTCCAGCGAATACTCTGCGTGTTGAAATCTTGTGCTCTTCAAGATAAAGGATCAATTCTTGGGCGGTAAATTTATCCGTATCCACCATGATCGGGAAACCAAACGGACTGGCATAACTGTTGTAAGAATCTACCAGCACAAAATCGAGGTAGTCATCAAAAACTAAAAAATTTGCTTTGAGATAATTGAAATTCTTCCTGCGCTTTTCAACAAATTCAGGAAGTCTCTGCACTTGCGAATAACCTAATGCTGCTTGCCATTCCGTCATCTTCAAGTTATAACCCAGACGGGTAAAAACATACTTGTGGTCATATCCCTGCGGAAGTTTATCCCACACATGCCCAAACCTGTTTCCACAAGTATTCTCCTGACCAGGAGCACAATAGCAATCCCTGCCCCAATTTGCGTTGCTGTCTATTACCTTTTTCAAATAATCATCACGAGTAAGAACTGCTCCACCCTCAGCAGTTGTAATATGATGTGCAGGGAAGAATGAAAGTGTGCTCATATCAGAGAACATGCCGACAGGAACAAAATCTTCCCCTAAATATGTTCCAGCCCCCACCGCATCACAACAATCTACTATCCCAAACCCAGGATTTATTTCATCAAACGCTGCTTCCTCATAAGGAAAACCAAGCGTGTGAGCGAATATTGTCCCAGATATTTTGTCCCCGTACCTGTCAATCGCCTCCCTGTATTGTGCCATGTTTGGAGCAAGTGTATCTGGATCAATATCTATGTAGATGGGTATTTGTCCACATTGGTAGATTGGAGAAACAGTGGTCGGAAAATTAGTCCCGCATGTAATAACGTAATCTTTATATGGAAATACTTCCAGAGCAGATTTCATCGCCAGCAAAGACGCAGACGAGCCAGAATTACACAGTGTAACGTAATCTGCTTTGAATACTTTACTCAATTCCCTAGAAAATTTGGCGCAGAATTTATGCTCGGTGTACCACAACTGAAGAACCGCTTCAGTAAGCATCTCAATATCTTCCGGTATCAGGGACGGCGCTGAAGCAGGTATTCGTGTCTTTCCTGGAATAAATTCTTTGTCTAATAATTTTTCAGATGCGTAATCTTTAACCAGCGATAATATTTCATTTTTCATCTCATTCTCATTTTCTAGTTTGTTTTAGTGATTGAGTGCGTTTTGTGCAAGCAAGAAGAGTAGACCTATCAGATTACCAATGACGGCTACTATAATAATTTTTTCAAACCACTCTCTTTTCTCGATCCACCTCTCTACCAACCGAAGTCTCTCGATAATTCCTATTTTGTTTGTGTCTTTCACATCACCAATTAACAGAGTTTCAATGCTGTCCAGCTTATCACTGTTACCCTGAACCTCGCTTATCAATTTATCAAGTTTTCCATTCGTGTCATCTGCCACGTTGTATGCCCTCCCGCATCAGGAATATTTCTTCGAAGTTGTTTCTCCATTTTTCTATGTATTTTTCTTTGTTCTTCATCGTATATTCCATGCGGTGTTCATCATATTTGGCAGTTGCCCCACCAATATGTTGCAGATTTGGGCTATTCAGACCATGTAATTCGTACCCCAGAGAGATAGCTTTTGTCGATAAATCGATGTCCTCAACAGCGTATTTTCCATATCGAGGGTCAAACCCACCCAAATTATCCCACACTTCTTTTGTGCAAGCAAGTAACCAACCCTCACAATATGGAACTACAAACTTTTTTCCTTTGTGCTCAAATTCGTTCCAGCCACCAGGCCAGTAAATAATCCGACCACCAATCAAAGTAGTCGGGTTTTCATCCAATTTGTGAAGTATTGGCGTTATCCAGTTGTTTGTTGCTATAACATCATTGGAATAAAATATCAAAATATCGCCCTTAGCAAGTTCTGCGCCCTTGTTCATAGAACCGCCAAAACCGAGATTTTCTTTGTTTTTATAGTATCTAATCTCCTGCCTGGTAGCGCCTTTTTGCCAGAATGCTACCCCACCTTCACAATCCCTGTCTGTAGAAGCATCATTAATTAGAATGATTTCAGCGTCATCTGGAGCAAATTTGTGCATTTCCATCAGACGGGAATGAGTAAGATCCCACCGGTTGTAAAAAGGAATAATAATACTGATCATTATTGATCCTCTACCCACTGATATTCTAAATCTGATATTTCTCGCTGTAAATAAAATACTTGATCATCTAATTTTGCAATCCTCATCTTATTGCGCTCATCAAGGCGAATGATACGGTCACGGAAGGCGTGGTATTGGCGCATCCTCCGTCTTGATTTCTTTGAACCAATGCTACCGGTAAAGTTAACCGCTCCCTCGTATGCTTCTAGCATCGCATTCAGTATCGTTTCAATCTTCATAATACTCTCCCGTTCTTCATCCTCTCTAGACCATCATCTACAGAAAATATTGGAATACCTAATGCCTTCGCTAAACTTGTTGTCAATCCGGCGTTTCTCGGTCTGTTTGCTATGCCAGTTTGACCAACCATCGTAAGCAGTACATTATGAATTGGGTATCCATATGTCTTAGCAATTTTACACGCAAATACCCATCTGCTGATAGATTCCTTACCAACAATATTGATAACCGAAGGTGGAGATTTTAACATCAAAAGTTTGATTAGTGCTTCAGCAAGGTGAGGAACATAGGTCGGATTCCCAACTAATGCGCCAGTCACTTTGAATTGATGACCTTTCTTCAACTGCTCCAATATTGCAGATGTAAAGTCTGGTTTATTACCACCATACAGGATGGTCGTCCTTACAATAACATCTGTCGGGTATTCACATAAACGTATTTCCTCTTCCCCATATAGTTTTGTTTCCCCATAATGGCAGATCGGGTTTGGCTCTGCTTCCTCGTTGTATGGGCCTGCCCTGCCGTCAAAGACGTAATCTGTACTCATATAGATTACTTGACCTTCAAAAGCAGAGCGAACATTGCGCGTACCCTGTATATTGACATCGATTGCATCACTATATAAGCTACTTTCACAACCATCAACATCTGTCACGGCAGCACAATGGATTATTGTTTTCAAGTCTTCCACATCCCGTATTGAGCGTTTTACATCATCATAATTAGTGACATCACATTCCAGGGGAACACAATTACTGTATTTGTTGATCAAATACCAACCCAATCTTCCCTGCCAACCAGTGATTCCTACGGTCATAATTCGCTCTTCATCAACTTCAACCCATCCAGCGCAGAATACTGTTTCATGCCTAATTTCCTTGCTTTCTTGATATTCAAACCACCACGAAACGGTCTGGGTATTTCTTTTATCCTGTGTGTGCGAGGCTTCAGCAAATTTATGTTCAATCCCATTACGTTGCACACCTGAAGCCACAAATCATAATAACTGAGTGTATCCGTACCAGCGATATTGAGAATATCAACTTCTGGAAATTCTTCCATCTTGTTTATAAACCAGATGAGATTATCTACAAAATGCGGAAGATATTGGAAAGATCTCTTGATGAGCGTGGTAAATTCCACTTCCTCGCCATTGTTGATCGTATCCATGTAAGGCTTCAGCGAATTGTAAGTAAATAACTTGGAGATCCTGACAATAACTGTTCTGCCAACATGAAACCTGGCAATCTGCTCCCCAGAGAGTTTGGTAAGCCCATACACATTCAATGGGTTCGGAACATGCTTCTCTGTATAATCAAAATATTTATTGCCATCGAAAACATGGACAGACGAAAGATATATCAGCGTTCCAGTAAAATCATACAACAAATTGTGAACACCAGATACATTTACCCTGAAGGCTTCTTTATCATGTTCTTCACAATATCGAACATTTGTGAGTGCTGCACAATGAACAACTACGTCTGGGTTTACACGGTGTATTTCACTATTTACCTGATCCAGATTGGTTATGTCACATTTGAGAGGCTCATACCCTCTATCTACCAGTTCGCTACCAACTTTCCCTTCCCATCCAGTAACAGCGATTTTCATTTTTCATCCTCATAAGGAAAACAGTGTTGTTCTCCTTCTTCGTCATATACTATGTAAGTATCTTCTCCGTAGTAAATATCAACAGCATCGCCAGCATCATCTGTTTCTGCTCGATCATTTGGATCACTCATCTTCATATTCCCTTTTTGCTCCAAGTTCATCTAATAGTTGTGCAGCATCTCTCTTGGAAAGCTCAATCACACGATTCCTCGAACCGTCTTTGAAAACAATACTCATTATTGCTTGACTTGAACTCAAAAAGTTGAGTAATTCCATAACAGGGTCATCAAACCATTCTTTCACTTGATCGACTGTAGGTTTCATATCTTTCTCACATAAAAACAGGCACAGCCCAATAGACTATGCCTATTCTAATATATAACTTATATGCGAAACATTAAAGTTAGATTAATATTATGGTTTCTTGAATACTAGGTGGATACCCTGGTTGATTGCAATTGCCATTAACCATACCTGTACTGCTGCCCAAACACCTACCCACGAGCAGACAAATACTGCTAACAGACCGGCGCACGAAAGACCAAACACTGCGCCGACAATCACAAACAATAACCCAGCCATAAATAATCTCTTATATCCAGGCGCTAATTTTTCATACCATGTGCTGAACGGAGGAAGGTATTCCATCAACAGGGACAGAACAGCAGCACCAATAGCAATTAATTGTTCGGGGGTCATCTTTACTCCTTATTACTTTCTCTAATTCTTCGAATTCTAACACTTGCTGATACCTCATCAGCATCAACAACAGGTTTCGTTGCTTTCAAAATCTCTTCGATAATATCCTCCTTCAACATTCTCATATTCAACTCATCCAGACCGTAATATTCGCCAAGATTAACGAGTTGGGTCTTATACATTTCTTCAAGTTCTTCTTTTGTGAAGCTCATTATCTGCCTCCACCATTAGTCCATCTTCGAACCGCTGTTTCATCAGCCAATGTAAATGCTGGTTTCTTATTGCCACCACAGCAGGTTCTCTTTATATTCAAAACCGCATCAACATGCTCTGGTTTTATCCACGCCAGGCAGATGTTTGCCTTGGTATTGAATAAATATTCTTCTCCGCTAACAGTAACAATCTGGTTTATTGTCCTGTACTTACGCAAAGCAACATTACCATTCTCATCTGTAATCATGATTATTATACACTAATTGTTATGTATAAGTGCTTTAATGCGCCTGACCGAATCCACGAAAGATGGTGGAAACATAAGTTTTTCGCCAACAAAATAAGTCAAAATATCATCAAATGACGGGTTCTCTATTCTCAAAACTACTTTGTCACTAAGGATGAATATCTGTGCTATCTGCCCCCCAAATTTGAACTTTTGTCGTCTGCGGTCTGACCTATCTACTTCCAATAAATCAGCGCCATATGACAAAAGCATCGCTGCCATGTACATATCGCTTATTGAATCCATATTTTCACATCCAAATTTGGACTAGGGGCAGGTAAGGAGACGAAACCCTGCCCCATAGTCCGTAGAGGGGAATTGAATGAATATTGTCAAATTATTTTACCATATTTTGTAATCTCTCAACAGCGATGTCAAAATACTTTTTTCTTTTCTCAATCCCAATAAATTTCCTGCTTGTATTTACACAAGATACTGCCGTCGTACCAGAACCGATAAAAGGATCAAGAACCACCCCATTTTCAGGACAACATAACAAAATCATATATTTAGCCAAATTTTCTGTAAACATAGCTGGATGATTAATTCCAGATTCAATTTCGTGTGTTCCAGATTCTACATAATCTCTACATCGAGATTTGCCATCTCTTGCTTTGTTTTGTCCTTTATGAATATGAGAAACTCCTCCATGCTCAAACTTATCGTTCTCGAATCCGATCCTATTGCTATAATTTCCACCATCTTTCGGATTACAATAAATGTCTCCAGATAAAGCAAACCACAATATAGATTCCCAAGATCTTCTCGGTCTATATATGCTCCCCAAAGGAGGGCTATCTGGTTTAATCCAAATTAATTCTTCTGGCTCAATCCACCCATCATCCCACAAAGACAATCTAGTATTTAATACATATTTAGAAATAATTCCATTTTTTATTCTAGTCCTAATAACAATACCAACAGATCCATTAGGACGCAAAAGCCTTTTCACTTCCCTCATCCATCTTACAGTCCATCGCGGATATTCGACTTCTTTAATGCTTTCATACTGATTTTTGCGTTGCTCTGCATATGGAGGCGAAGTAAAACACAAATCAATGCTTTCATCTGGAAATGTCTTCATAACATCTAAACAATCTCCAAGAATAATCTCATTAGTTTTCATTTTAATTTACTCCTGTATTCTTCTATATTATCAGATGTAATATTTTTCTTGTTGTGAATTGCATTATGACAAGATGCACAAACAAGCACCAAATTTCTTTCATTATTGTTTTGCTTGTCACCGTCTATATGATGAACATGACCATAACGACTTCTATATAAATTTTTATTACAGCATTGGCATTCATGATTATCTCTACTTCTAATCATTCGCCTTAATTTCTCATTAAATTCTTTTGGATATACTAAAAACTTTATCCCTCCTTTCCACCTAGGATTATTCTCTCCAACGTGAATCGATTCAAATTCTCCACTATCCCACCGCTGTTTAACAGATGCTCCAATTTTTCTTTTATGGTCATTTGATAATTTTTTGCCTTTATGAGCACCGGAAAGTTTTTTCCTGGTTTCATCAGACACAACATGATCCATCATGTGAATGCTATTAGATTCTGAACGAGAAATAACTTTTAAATTTTCCAGTTTACAATTTTTTGGGTTTCCATCAATGTAAGTTACAACTTGTGTATTAGATATTTCTTCAACAGTAACTTCCCACAACCATCTAGCTTTGGTCGTAGATCTTTGATTCCCCTCCATATCTTTCCAATACGCGTACCAACATTTTCTATTTTTATCCCAATAAAAGCGAGCATTTTTCTTTTCCCAATTCTGTTTGTTTTCTTCTTTTTGAAATTCATTGGCACATTTTAAAGAACAAAATTTTCCTCTACCCTGTCTAACTCTCTGCCATCTTATCCAATGTTCTTTCCCACATCTCACGCAACTTATTTTTACCTCCCTATTATTGCGCTTACCATCATGCACCATTCTTGTTTCATAATCTTCTAATTTCATCTTATCACCATAAACAAACTAAACTAGGCAGTATTTCTACCACCTAGTTTAGCATGTATTTATGGTTGTGTCAAGGGTCAGTTTACTAGGCGTTGTCTATCAACCTATTGTAGTGCAGGTAGTGACAATCCTCCCTGTAAACTGCGAAGTGTACTGACCCTGAGCACAACAAGCCTTGATAACAAGAGCAGTTGCCGCCCATACCTCGAACGAAACAGCAGTACAACCAGGAACAAGATCAGTCAGGCTCAAAGGAACTTGAGTAATCTTGTAAACCAGTTTTTCTCCGTTGTGAGTGAAACGCATAGGCCAAAGTGAAGCCTGGAACGCCCCACCACCAGCATTTAGTCGCTCAAAGTTATTGTCAGCAATAACAGCCAGACGACCAACACCAGTATTCACAAATCCAGCATAGTTGTAGCCTGGAGTAATCCGGCTACCATCATTGAAGTTCACAACTTGTGAACCCTGGAAACCAAGCTGGAAGTATGCGCCCATCATTTCCTGAATCGCTTGCGGATGACCAAGAATATGAGTAGGCTTTGCACAACTTTCGCTCAAGAAGCGATCAAAACCAATCGCTGAGAACGAGCCGGAAGCGCTGTTGTCGTTAGTGTGCATTGTGCAGGACATATTGGTTGCCCAATTCTCGATGCCATCAAACTCCAGCGAGTTTGAATTGGTGTCGCCCTGTACAAGCAGTCGATCCCAACCATTCATGACCAGCGTCATAGCAAGAGAAATTTCTTTCTCCTTGACATTGGCAACCATGCGCTTATCCATTGTCCCAGCATCAGAACCACCAGGAAGACCTTCCCCAGCGGGGAACGGGCCATTAAGAGCATTGATACCATGCCAATTTGCTCCGGCAACGGCTGCCGAGTGCATAATGTCACGATATGATAGGGTTTTCTTAGCACCAATATTCTTGAGAGTAAGGGTGCTGTTTGCGCCATCGTGGGTATATTCTTCTGGGCATTCGCCATCTGCAAAAGCAACATAAGCAGACCCAGAAGTAAATTCCAACGAAGTCATTTCACGCCACAGGTGAGCATTGAGTGCAGTTGATTCCTCTGGAAGCGCCTGTAAAAGTGTGATTTCCTCACACAAATCCAGGATTTCGGTTGGATCAAGTGGCGTGGGATATTGGGCAGCAAAATCTGCCGGTTGTGCGTAAGGCTGCGGAAGAATTACAGGATCGGTAGTTTTCTGAACGTATTCGCCAGCACCTTCGCCCAAGTTTAAGACCTTTTCGGACAT
>WOR8_10007979_pt1 | contig 10586 bp, 12 predicted proteins | sample DeeMarSeWOR38_10_FD_19890 | JGI IMG/M metagenome (IMG submission 19890)
GCTTTCTCCATCATGCGGCGGCCGATTTGCTTGCGCTGATAATCCGGATCCACGGCCAGATAATAAATCCAGCCGCGGTGCCCGTCATAGCCGGCCATAACCGTTGCCACAACCCGATCGCTGATGGTACCCACAAAAAACAGATCGGGTTGGAACTTGAGTTTCATTTCGATATCCTTTTCGGGCTCATTTTGCGGGGCCACCAGGTTGCAGCGCTGCCATAAATCGATGACCGCCGATTCATCGGGAGCCCGATAGGATCGAATTTTAAATTCAGACGTACGAGCGGTCGTCGGATAGCTATCTTTTTTTTGAAAGGGATTATATCCCGGCGTAACCACCAGATTTTCTTTATTATCGATGATATCGGGCCTGTAAACGTTTTCAGCCCAATCATCCGGTGCCACTTCCTCAATTGCCACGGATACCGATTTCTCTTTGCACGCGGCAATTTCGACAACCTGCTTTACGATTTCACGTGCAAGCCGTTTTTTCTGCTCCGCGGATCTTCCGGGATAGAGTTTTACAATCACGTGCGGCATCGGATAACTCCTTTTTAGGTTTTTGACGTTAGTGCTTCTGAGCGCTTGATAAACGCGTCCAGTAAATCATAGAGTTTGTAAACGCTGTCGATGTTGACATGTTCATCATCAGAATGCTGGCTCATATCGCCATCGGCACCCCAGACAATCCCTTTAACTCTCCACGATAAGCTCGCCTTTAATTTCTTTCTGAACTTTTTTGAAAATCTTTTCCATGTCGTCGTTCTCCGTATAGCGAATATCGAACAACGCTTCAGCATAATCCGGCACCTGATTGCTGGAATGGCCCGCCCAGACCCGGCTGAAATTTAGCGTGCGGTGCCAGTGATCCGGAGCGGAAATTTCAAAAGCGGCTTTCAGCACCTGGTAGTCATGGATCAGGTTTTCAATGGCGTTTTCACCCAGCCAGGGACGGGCGCCGTGAGCCGTTTTGCCTCTGGCAATCAGTTTCAGTTTGATAATGCCCTTTTCTTTGAGAACGATTTTTTTTAAACCACCACCGTCCAGGGCGATGCAAAAATCGGCTTTAATTTCCTTCAGCGCCCGGCGGGCACCGTTGGCGCCGCCGATTTCTTCATCGGCAGTGATCACCACGCCGAAAGGCAGATCTTTTTGACTGCTTCCCTCTTTTTTCAGTCGGTGCAGATATTCTTTTACCAGAACCAGAGACAGGGCGACGGCGTACTTGTCATCGATGCTGCCGCGGCCATAAAGGGCGTTATCTTTTACTCTAGGCGAAAACATGTCATCGGGCGCATCGACCACATCGATGTGAGACATCAACACAACGGGGGCGAAATTGCTTTGCGGCATGATGATCAGCGAGGGGATTTTATGATGATCCAGCCGGCGATAAGAGGTGCCGCATTTTTTCAGATACGCCTCGATAAACGACGCACATCGCTGGATTTCATCGGGCTGCGAATGCATGGTTTTAAACCGGATGAGATCCTGTGTCAGCGTGATGATTTCTTCCATAGCTGTTATCCTCGCGCAAGCTATTTTGCCAACCCTGTATTTGTTTAATTGGTTTGATTGGTTTGATTCGTTCAATTGGTTCGGTTTAAGACAACCAATTCAACCAATGAAACAAATAAAACCAATCGAACAAATCCTTGAACCCTGCTTGCCCTCCATAGCCTTTAAGGCGAAGGTGAGAGCCTCTGAACCTATTGTACTCTTCGTGGAGATATAGACAAACGGAGCCCAAGTCAAGGTGATTCCGGTTTTTGACTTTCCTACCAGGTTGATTATTTTTGTTTTATTTGCTTTAAGATTGTGGAATAGTCGGTTAACGTGTTGCTGATATTCTCTTCGGGCAGGGGTAGAGCAGATGATTCTGGCAGCAGTTGTTTCGGTTTTTGTTTTAGCTCTGGCGGCACCGGGGCTGCATCGCTGGCTTTCGCATCGGTCGGGCTGGGTCCTGAGCATTTTGCCTTTGGCCCTGACGGTTTTCTTCGCATTCAAAATTCCTCACATCAATGCCGGGCTGGTCATCACCGAATACTATGACTGGGTCCCAAGACTGGGTGTGACCTTATCCATTTATCTGGACGGATTGAGCCTGGTCTTTTCCCTGCTCATTTGCGGTGTCGGCACCTTGATTGTGATTTACTCCGGCGGATATTTGTATGGGCACCCCCAACTCGGTCGTTTTTATACGTTTCTGCTGTTCTTTATGGCCTCCATGCTCGGTGTGGTTTTAGCCGGCAACCTCATTAGCCTGTTTGTCTTCTGGGAACTGACCAGCATCAGCTCTTACTTTCTGATTGGATTCGACCACCAGCGCGAATCCGCGCGCACGGCAGCCCTGCAGGCGCTGCTCGTAACCGGAATCGGCGGGCTGGCCCTTTTAGCGGGGGTGCTCTTAATGAACTGGGTGGGCGGCAGCCTGGAAATAAAAGAGCTGCTGACCCGCGGCGATATGATCCGGGGCAGCGGCCTGTATCTGCCGATTTTGATACTAGTGTTTCTGGGCGCCTTCACCAAATCGGCCCAGGTGCCGTTTCACTTCTGGCTGCCGTCGGCCATGGAAGGGCCCGCACCGGTGAGTGCCTTTCTGCATTCAGTTACCATGGTTAAGGCCGGAGTCTACCTTCTCTTGCGCCTGAGCCCGATTCTGGGCGGAACCGAAACCTGGCAGCTTTCCCTGACCGTGATCGGCGCCGCCACCATGGTCACCGGTGCCCTAATGGCACTGGTCCAGACCGACTTCAAGCTTTTACTGGCCTATTCCACGGTGAACGGTCTGGGCACCCTGATATTTTTAACCGGTCTGGGCACCCCTTTGTCGATTCAGGCGGCCATGGTTTTTTTGGTGGTGCATGCGCTCTATAAAGGATCACTGTTCTTGTCTGCCGGTGTTGTGGATCATGAAGCCGGAACGCGTGATGTAAGCCGGCTCAAAGGTCTTTCCCGCCGGATGCCGATGATTACGGGAGCGGCGGTGCTGGCGGCGGTTTCCATGGCCGGGCTCCCGCCCCTTTTAGGGTTTGTCGGCAAAGAACTCATATATGAATCTATTCTGGCAGCCCACCGATTTCGATGGCTGTTCGGTGCCGCCGCCGTTCTATCTAATGCGGTGTTGCTGGCGGCCGCCGGCATTATGATCATCCGCCCCTTTTTTGGTGCTGCTGATGATGCACCCGAAAATCCCCACCCGATCACCCTCAATCTCTGGCTGGGGCCGATTTTGCCGGCCGTGATCGGCCTTCTTCTGGGATTCTTTCCAAATCTGGTGACCACCTCCGCTGTATCCAGTGCCGTATCCGCTGTTATGGCCCGCCCGGTGTCCATGGATCTGGCGCTGTGGCATGGATTTACGCCGATGATTGCTTTAAGCGCGCTGACGATTCTCAGCGGGGTGGTAATTTACCGGTTTCATACGGGGCTGCGCAGTCTTTCCCGGCGCGGTGCCTGGCTGGCGGCCCGGGGCCCGGCGGCCTGGTATTTCTGGTCGGTGGAGCAATTAAAGGCGCTGGCCGGCTGGCAGACGCGCGTGCTGCAAAGCGGTTATTTGCACCACTATGTGTTTACCATTATTTTGACAACCCTGGCGCTGGTGAGCTTTACGCTGGTCAAGAAAGGCGGCTTTCAAATTTCACTGGGAATCGCCGATATCCGGGTGGTAGAGCTGGTTATAGCCATTTTGATGCTGGCGGCCGCATTCGTGACGGTGTGGGTGCCCTCGCGGCTCGGCGCCATCGTGGCCATGGGTGTGATCGGCTACGGGCTGGCCTTGATTTTCATTGATTTCGGCGCACCGGACCTGGCCATGACCCAGTTTCTGATCGAAACCATGACGGTGATTCTTTTTGTCTGGGTGATTTATCGGCTTCCGAAGTTGATCGGTGAGGCCACCCGGGCGCAACAGGTGCGCAATGCGCTGGTCGCCATTGCCAGCGGTGCATTGATGACCCTTTTGGTGCTCGTGGCCCTCAGTGTTCAGGAAGGATCACGTCTTTCCGGATTTTTTGCTGAAAACAGTTATATCCTGGCCCATGGCAGAAATATCGTGAACGTCATCATTGTCGATTTCCGGGGCATGGACACCCTGGGAGAAATTACGGTTCTGACCCTGGCCGGCGTGGGCGTTTATACCCTGCTGAAACTGAAGCCGGCGGACAGTCAGGATATAACAGGTGACTAAAGTGAACTAAATTTTGAAGTGTCTGAAGTTAAGGAGTCGCTCGCGCAGCGCAGGCGCTTGCGCCCCGCGGCGCTCCATCTTTTGTAAAATGACAGAAATCATCAATCCCGCTATAGCGGGATCACTTTAGATCACCTTTAACTTTAGTCACGCTCTTTTAAAGGAATACCCCTATGCCATCGGTCATACTTACAACGGCGACGCGAATTCTGATGCCGATGCTGCTTCTGTTTTCGGTTTTTATTCTGCTTCGCGGACATAATTTGCCGGGGGGCGGATTCATCGGCGGCCTGGTGGCCTCGGCCACATTTATACTCCACAGTTATGCTCACGGGGCCAAGCGCACCCTGACGTTGTTGCGTCTTTCTCCGCGAACGCTTCTCGGTGTGGGCCTGCTGCTCGCGCTGGGCAGCGGATGCGTTTCACTGCTGACCGGAAAGCCTTTTATGACCGGCCTGTGGGCAGAATTGCAGATTCACGCGGATGAGATCTGGCATCTGGGGACACCATTTTTCTTTGATGTGGGTGTTTATCTGGTGGTCATCGGGGCGGTATTGACCATTATATTGTCCCTGGCGGAAGGAGATTAAGGTGGAAGTCTTAACGGCAATTGTCGTCGGCGGTTTGTTTGGAGCGGGGATTTATCTGCTGTTATCCCGGTCTCCGGCGCGCTTGATCATAGGGTTGGTGTTGCTTTCCAATGCCATCAACCTTTTGATTTTCGTTGCGGCGGGTCTGGTCCGGGGAAAGCCGCCCCTGATACCGACCGGAGCCCTGCGCGCTGTTGAAGCCACCGCCGACCCGCTGCCCCAGGCGCTTATTTTAACCGCCATCGTAATTTCTTTCGGTGTATTGGCTTTTGCCCTGGTGCTTTTCAGCCGTACGTTTAAATCAACGGCGGCAACTTCCCTTGATGAGATGAAGACCACGGACACATGAAGCTGTTACTGATATTACCCATTTTGATCCCTTTGGCCACGGCCGCCGTCTGCCTGCTGTTTTGGCGGCAGCGGGCGGTTCAGCGCCTGATCAGCACCCTGGGGTCCGCCGCCCATCTGGCTGCGGCGCTTGTGTTGCTGTGGACGGTCCGGCAGGACGGCATCTTTGCTACCCAGCTGGGCAACTGGCCGGCTCCATTTGGGATTACCCTGGTGGCCGATCTGTTCAGCGCCATCATGACGGTATTGGGCGCTCTGATGGGGTTTGCCGTCGGTGTCTACTCTCTGGGCAGTATGGACCGCGACCGCGAATCTTTCGGCTATTATTCATTCTTCCACTTCCTGCTCATGGGGGTCAGCGGTGTTTTTTTAACCGGCGACCTTTTCAATCTGTATGTCTGGTTTGAAGTGATGCTGATGGCCTCATTTGTACTGCTGGCATTGGGAGGCGAAAAACCGCAGCTGGAAGGCGCCATCAAGTATGTTGCCCTCAATTTAATCTCTTCGGCGCTGTTTTTGACCGCTCTGGGGATTCTTTACGGGATGGCGGGGACCTTGAACATGGCGGATTTGTCCCGCCAGATCAGCACTGAGATCCATACGGGGGTCGTCAGCACCCTGGCGATGCTGTTTCTGGTGGCTTTTGGAATTAAATCCGCGCTGTTTCCGCTTTTTTTCTGGCTGCCGGCTTCCTATCATACGCCCCCGGTATCCGTATCGGCCATATTTGCCGGTTTGCTGACCAAAGTGGGCGTCTATACCCTGATCCGGGTGTTCTCGCTGCTGTTCCGCCAGGATGTCGCTTACACCCACACCCTTATCCTGGTTATTGCCGGGCTGACCATGGTGACCGGTGTGCTCGGGGCCATGGCCCAGAACGAGTTTCGGCGGATACTATCGTTTCATATTATCAGTCAGGTCGGCTACATGGTAATGGGACTGGGCCTGTTTACCCCCCTGGCGCTGGCCGGCTCGATTTTTTATATCATGCATCACATCATTGTTAAAACCAATTTGTTTCTGGTCAGCGGCGTGGCTCGCAGGCTGCAGGGTTCGTATCAACTGGACCAATTGGGGGGTCTGTCCCAATCGGCCCCGGGTCTGACCATCCTTTTTATGATTTCGGCCTTTTCTCTGGCCGGCATGCCGCCGCTGTCCGGTTTCTGGGCCAAGCTGATTCTGGTTAAAGCCAGCCTGGATATTACGGGCTATCTTATCGCCGCCACCGCCTTGGGGGTGGGGTTGTTAACCCTGTTTTCCATGGTAAAAATCTGGGCGGCGGCCTTCTGGGGCGAGCCGCCGCCTGCAGCAGAGGCAGCCCGTGCTAAGCTGACCCCCACAAAAAAATTAGCGCTTTATCTTCCGATGATTATGCTGGGACTCTTGACGGTGACCATCGGTCTGATGTCGCAGCCTTTTTTTGAGCTGGCAACCAGCGCCGCCGGGCAGTTATTGAATCCGGCCGATTACATCCAGGCCGTTCTGAAGGGGATCAAATGAGACAGATCAACATAATGTTGGGAAATGCTTTTTTGGCGCTGGTCTGGATGGCGCTCACCGGGACGTTTACCCTGGCCAATTTTGTGGTCGGTTTTGCCGTCAGTTCCCTGGTGTGGTTGATCGGTTCGCCGGGTGAAGCCACCTTTATCGTTTACATCACCCGGTCTTTTCGGATAATCGGACTTTTCTTTTTCTTTCTCTGGGAGTTGCTGGTGGCGAATTTACGGGTGGCTTATGAGGTTTTAACACCGGGCTACCAGATGCGGGCCGCCATTATCGCCATTCCCCTGGATGCCCAATCCGATCTGGAGATTACGGTTCTGGCCAATCTGATCACGCTGACACCGGGCACCCTGAGCCTGGATGTCTCCCGGAATCGCAAAATCCTTTATGTTCACGCCATGCATGTGGGCGATGAGGATAAATTTCGGCACGATATCAAGACCCGCCTGGAACGGCGCGTTAGGGAGGTTTTCAAATGATTCTGCAGACGACAATCTATTTCATTGTTTTTCCATTGTTGAGTCTGACCCTTGTGCTCGGATTTATTCGTCTGCTGCTGGGGCCGACGCTGCCGGATCGCATCATTGCCTTTGAGTTGATCGCAATAACATCGGCGGCTATCATTGTGGTGTCTGCAATTGAGACCGATCAGGCAGTTTTGCTGGATGTGGCCAGTGCCTGGGCCGTCATTTCATTTTTGAGCGTGATCGCATTTTCCTTTTATATCGAAAAATGGAGAGGCCGGCCATGAATGAGATTTTGATATCCCTATTGCTCGTTGTGGGTTCTTTCTTTATGCTGGTGGCCGGTCTGGGCATGATGCGGATGCCGGATATTTTCCTGCGCATGTCCTGCAGCACCAAGGCGGCCACCATTGGTGTCGGAACCCTGCTGTTTGCCCTGGCCCTGTACTTCGCCAGCCTGGGGGTGGCCACCCGGGCGCTGGCAACGATTGGTTTTATTTTCCTGACCGCTCCTGTCGGGGCGCATCGGATCGGCCGGATTGCCTATCTGGTGGGTGTCGTGCTCTGGGACGGAACCATTAAAGACGAGCTCAAGGGAGTTTATCCCGCCGATGCCTGCCTGCCTTTCGGACAAGAGTGCCTCATCCCCGATATGGACGCGCCCGAGGTCAAGCCCGATCTCGACATAGAAAAGCGTTAAGGCCATGATCCAAAGGTTGCCTTGACAGTCAATACTGGGGTCCTATAGTTTTAGGATAAATAAAGGAGGGCATTTAAGATGGGGGCGATATTTAGATATTCAGTTGTTTTCGTTGGAATATTTTTACTGGCGGTTGGTTTTTCCAGGGCCGATTCCCAACCCCCTGCCGTCGGCGGGGTTTTGCCGGAATTCGATCTTTCCGTACCCATAAGCGATGAACACCAGAAATATTTAGGCGTCGGCGGCAAGACCTTCACGATTCCGGAAATAAAGGCCGAAGTCGTTATCGTTGAAATATTCAGCATGTATTGACCTTACTGTCAGAGGGAGGCTCCCTCTGTCAACGAGATGTACCGCAAAATCGAAAGCGACAGCAGGCTCAAAGACAGGGTTAAGCTGATCGGCATCGGTGTCGGAAACTCGGCCTTCGAGGTCGGCTATTTTAAAAAGACCTATGATATACCGTTTCCCCTGTTTCCGGACGGGAATTTTGCCATTCACAAAAAGGTGGGTGAGGTCCGGACACCTTTTTTCATTTGCATTCGCATAGGGGCCGACGGCAGCCACAAGGTTTTTTATTCTAAAGTTGGCGGCGCCAAAGATGCGGATGAACTCTTGAAAAGGCTCCTTGCCGATTCAGGGTTGTTATAAGGAGGTCCTAACAATGAAAAAATTTTTTTCAGTAAATATGGTATCCGGCCTGATCCTTCTTTTAGCCATTACGCCCGCACTCGGTGCATCGGAGGCCTTCAAGGGCAATATTTATAATCCAGGACAATTAAAAGCGGTTGACAGTACCTTAAAGGTCAAAGTCGGCGATCTCGCGCCGGATTTTACGTTACCGTCTGTTTCCGGTGAAAAAATTACACTGAGCCAGTACCGGGGCAAAAAGCATGTGGTCCTCTCATTTGTTCCGGCCGCCTGGACGCCGGTTTGCTCCGATCAGTGGCCGGGCTATAACATTGTCAAGCAGATGTTTGACGAAAACGATGCCGTCCTTCTCGGTATCACGGTAGACAATATCCCGACGCTGTATGCCTGGACCAGGCAGATGGGGGACCTGTGGTTTCCGGTACTTTCAGATTTTTGGCCCCACGGCGCGGTGGCTGAAAAATATGGCGTATTGCGGTCCAGTGGCGTAACGGAACGGGCGTTAATTTTTATCGATAAGAATGGACGCATTCAAGATATCCAGGTTTCGGATATCAATGTAAGGCCCGATCTGGCGCAGTGTGCCACGACCCTGGAGAAAATGAATAAAAAATAATAGAAGTGGTTTCAAGACCCCATCTAAGGCTCCCGCCTGCGGCGGGACTGCGTTGTCCCGCGAATTGAAATACTCGCGTACTACCGTGTACACTCCGTTTCCAATTCACGGGACGCCTTGCCCTTGAACCTGATCTGGGGCCTTGAAACCACTTCTAAGTTGTCTAAAAAAGGATGATTTTGATGAATCTGATCCGGCGTGCGTCCCTATCCCAAACCGCTCTGTTCGTAATTATTTTCTTTATTTTGACGCTTGATGCAGGTGCCGGCGTTACCGTTCAAAAAATTTCAGAATCGGCACTCGATGAGTTGATTAAAACCGACAACAACAAATTCATGATCACCTTTATGGCAGCGTGGTGCGGCCCGTGCATAGATGAATTACCGGTTCTGAACAAATTATATCAAAAGTATAAAACCCGGGGTCTGAAATTAATCGGTATCAGCATTGATCTGGAAGGACCGCGGGCCATGCAGCCGATCGTTGATAAATTGGATGTCAGCTTCCCGGTATACTGGTATGGCGAATCCGCTGTTCAGAAATTTTCTATATTTGCCATCCCGATGATTGCGTTTGTAAAAAACGGGCAGATTGTCGAAAAGTTGCCCGGCAGGCGGTCTGAAAAGGCGCTCAATAAAAAGATTCGCGAATTTTTAAAGCAGTAAATTTCTCATCTATTTTCAGCATAATTAAACGTCATATACCCTTGTGATGCCATCTAGGTATTTGCATTTTGCCAATTTTACAGATACTGGTATGAGATCACAGTATTAACTCCATTTAAACCGACCACAATATCTTGCGGTGCTCAAGGTCAACCCTCTAATCCAGACAGTGGCACACAATCAAAGGTTTTGATGGCCACCCTTTATGAAGAAGCTATTATTATTCTTAATGATACTTATCACAAGCGGTATGGAGACCAATATTGCCATGTCCGCTGGCAATACAGACGAAATCTTAAGCGAAGAAGGAAACGGAACTGGAAGTTATTCCCATATAACCACCAGTGATCCCGTCCATGATATCGTGAACCACCCGGCATTTAAAGGCTTTGGTCAGTATTTGCTTCCGTGGGATAATGGCACAAATTATTATAACACGCCCCTGAATAATGTGAGTTCGCTCTTGCCGTATCACAGCCATGTGGACCCTGATATCGTAGTGGGCGCAATTAACCACATGATTGACGAAATCAACGACGGCAAAACCATATTCTACGATTTCCACACCGAACAACAAAAGCAGGAGAATCCCACCAAAGAGTCTACCGGCCTCTTCTTTTTCAGGGGTAAACCGGGAGCTTCGTTTGCGATTGTGTGTCCGGGAGGAGGCTTTGCCTATGTTGGTTCCCTCCATGAAGGCTTTCCGCACGCTATAGAGCTGAGTAAAAAAGGGTATAATGCTTTTGTATTGAAATACCGCGTGGGGGGTGGGTTAAGGGCCACCGAAGACTTGGCGGCAGCCATATCTTATATTTTTAAGAAAGCGGAAACGTTTGAAGTCAGCACTGAAGATTATTC
>WOR8_10008426_pt1 | contig 10581 bp, 10 predicted proteins | sample DeeMarSeWOR38_10_FD_19890 | JGI IMG/M metagenome (IMG submission 19890)
AGGATCGCCGGGCGGCGGCGCCGGAGCTGTTCAGAAGGTTCCAGCCGCGGAACAGGCTGACCACGCTCTCTTCCTTCTGGTGGCCCATCCGGACATGGAAGGATTCCCACACGCTGCGTTCCTCGTTCTCGGCCATACACAGGTTGTTGTAGGTGTAGTTGTTTCCCTGGGAGGTCCAGAAGGTTCTCCTGCGACGGGCATAGCCCCATAGGATGCTCATCAGGGTCCAGGCCCTTCCGATGACCGCGTTGGCACCGTTATAGGGCCCCAGCGCGCCCATCCCGCAGTTCATGCCGATGTCGTTGCGAATCGGACCGTTGACCAGTACGGCGCTGGTAAAGGGAAGCGTGGAAGGCTGTATGGCGGGTTGGCCGGTCGAGGCAACGGCGAGAAGTACAGGCAGATGCTCAGGCCGAGCCCCGGCCATGACGGCCCCGACGGCGACAGTCTCTACGCTGATTCTGAGGTTCTCCTGGGTATCGACCATAAAACCTTTGCCCGCAAGTTTATCGGGCGGCTGGCAGGTGCCCGAGAGCATTTCGGCAACCCGTTCTTCCGTAGGAAGCACAATCGGAAGCCCGTCGGTCCATCCCCGCTCGACAAAAAGCCGCTGCAGATTCTCCTCCGTGTCCGGCTCCAGCAGTCGGGGCCGTTCCGGAGTGGGGCGAACAATGGCAAGGTTCCGGCTCTCATCTTCGGTGTAGGGTTGGGTGAGGGCCGCCAGGACCTCGTCGGCGATCTTTCTTCCCGTTGCGGGATTTTTCCCTTCGATGTATCCGCGCAGGGCAGCCGGAGGCATGGAAGCCACCGGATGGGGTGTGTACATGAAGCGCAGGGGAACACCGAAAAATTCCCTGTCTTCACGGACCATACTATCAAAAGCGATGGTGGAAAGAGGAGCCGTGGGAATGCCGTATTTCAGCTCCAGCGTGCGGCAACATTCGGCGACCGCCGTGATGCAGCCCGGTCAGCCGCCAACTCCCATAATGACCGCATCGCCCTTTTCCTTGATCTCCTTCCACAGGTCCGTAGTGTCGTCCCTGAATATGAATCCTGTCTTGCGGCGTTGAACAGTTTTAACTGTGGGCATGTTAGCGGCAAACCATGACTGGAACTGATCCATGAAACGGTCGCTGCCGCCGAAGCCCTGGTTTACGAGGTAGACGGTTTTGCCGTCCAGACTGTCCAAACGGGGCGCCATGGACCACGCTGGGCTTTTGGCAAATGTTTCATTCGAAACCGGTATGCAATCTGCTTGTGGATTTAATATCGTAATCAATGATTTCGTTGCCATGAATTCTTACTCCTTTCAGTCCGGCTATCCAGGTGGTAATGAGGCCTATTCTTGCACCGGCCGCAGGATGTGACAATATATTTTCATGCACCCGTTGCCTGTTTCTTTTTTGAACTTATAAGCAAAAATCCGGTCTTCCGCCATTACGGATCCATTGTCATAGGACTCGGTCTGCTGTTTCTGGGTATGGAATTTATGGCGGACGCTACGAATCCGCTTCGCTCCTATACTCCCTTCTTGGAATTCGTGCAGGGGATGCACAATCCTCTCATCGGTATCCTTGTCGGTTCGGGATTCACGGCGCTGGTGCAAAGCTCCTCGGCAACAACCGGTATTGTCATTGTCCTGGCTACACAGGGATTGATCCCGCTTGAAGCCGGCATCGCCCTGATATTCGGTTCCAATATCGGTACCTGCGTCACGGCGCTTATTTCCTCGATCGGCAAACCGACAGAGGCCTTCCAGGCTGCACTCGTCCATGTCTTTTTCAATGTATGCGGGGTTTTACTGTGGATTCTGTTCATACCTCAATTTGCTGAAATAGTCCGCAGCATCTCGCCTGCATCGGATCATCTCGACGGGTTTGCCCGGATGGCGGCCGACGCTCCCAGGCAGATTGCCAACACCCACACACTGTTCAACCTCGGCAATGCCATAATATTTATCTGGTTTACTCCCTGGTTAGGCAGGCTGGCGGCGACAGTCGCCCCGCGCAAGAGGCTCGATGCGACTGCCTCCTACCAGGCAAAGTACCTGAATCCATATTATCTGGAATCGCCGGTAGCGGCAATGGGCTTGGCCGATCTCGAGCTTCGGAACCTGGGTGTTATGGCTGCGGACATAGTCCGTATGGGAGTGCCGCTTGCGATTCAGGGTACAAAATCGGAATGAGACAGGCTGAAAGATCAGGATAGCGCCGTAGACGCTCTGCACGGACAGATCCTGGCGTTTCTGGCTCGTATTTCTCTGGGCGATCTCAGCGCGACTCAAACGCGCAGCGTCCTGCGCTATATATCCATTGCCAACTATATCGAAAATCTGGGTGATCTTGTTGAAACGGATATCGTTCGCGACGGTCAACACCGTATCGATCATGATTTGAAAATCTCTGAAGATACATCATCCAGAATTCTGGAACTTCATGAGAGAACAACCCTGGCCGTCGACTCGGCGGTCGACTTGATCGGCAATCCGTCCCATGTGAATGCCCTGAATCTTCTAAGCGGCAAAAAGAAAATATCCGACCGGGTCGAGGATATGCGAGCCTATCTGGCCCGGCGCCTGGCTGCCGAAGAGCCAAACCGGGTCGAAACCTATAGACTGGAAACGAACTTCATTGAATATATCAACCGAATTCACATTCTGGCTCTCAGGATAACCCAAACCGTTGTCGAACTTGCCGATGATCGGCCGGCGGCAGGACACCATTAGCTCACCTGGGTAAGCCGCCGCCTCTGGCAGCGAGACACGTTTCAATCTCTCATACATGGAATCCAATTCAATTCGGAATCGGTATCGCAGTCGGTTTCGATATCAACCCCGATAGCGATAGGGATACCGATTCCGACCTGCTTTGCGCGAGGTGGCTGATTGGAAGCCGGAAACGAATTTTTATGCCAGCTAGAAAGGGATTTTCCCGAAGGCTTTGACTAGCAGAACAGGGCAGCGAGCCCTGTGTATTACTTTCTCGGCAACGCTTCCCAGAAGAAAATGCTTCAGCCCCGACAGACCGTGTGTGGCAATGACGATCAGGTCAATGCCGTTTTTTTGAGCGTATTCGAGTATTTCGTGTACTACGTGTCCCGATATTACTTTGAATTCTGCCTGAACGCCCGGACCGGGAGATTCGGTGAAGATCCGCTTCATTACCTTTTGGGATCGACCGGCGATATCCGCCTGAAGCTTCCAGACGGCTTCCTGGCCTGCGTCATAGAAAGCGGGATGTATTCTGTCTTCGATGATGTGCAGCAGCTGTAGTTTCGCGTTGTACAGTTTCGCTGCCTCCTTGGCTACGGATACGGCCGTTCCGGAATGATCGGAGAAATCGACAGGCGAGAGAATTGTATCTATCTGCGAGGGTAATTTGGCTGTTTCTGATTCCCGGATCGTATATACAGGACATGAAGCCTCTCGGACTACTTCCCGGGCGACGCTTCCAAGGAACAGGTAGTCCAGACCGCGACGGCCATGCGTTCCCATCACGATCAAATCGATGTCATTTGCATCGGCGTACCGGAGGATTACTTCGGCTGCCGTGAAACCTCGCAGTTCCTTCGTTATAACCCTCACTTCTTCGCTGTTTTCTTTCGACGCACGCAAATTGCTGCCCATACTTTCTCTTGCTATATTCCCCAGTTTTTCATGAAGCTCCTTCTGGTCCGGGAAATGATATGCGGGATTGTGGGGATCGTCCTGATGGAGGACGAGGGCGTGGATTATGTGCAGGCGTGCCTGGCAATATTTAGCCAGAAACAAAGCGTGGTCCAAGGCCTGTACTGCGCACCTGGAAAAATCCGTTGGGAACAGAATATTTTTAATGTTCAACACTTCATAATCCTCATAGGAGTTCTGTTTAATTTTACGGGAAAAAGCCAGAATGCTCCAGCCTTTGGTTGGGGATGAATGGCAAGCGGGGGCTTGGGGACAGAGCCCACATGGCTTTTTCCTTAGGAAGAAGCTCCGACCTTTGGTCGGAATTCTTCACTCTAACCCGCATATTTCACCAGTTATTTTCCCAGCATTATGCCGGGCAGCCATAGAGACAACTGGGGGAAACACACAATAAGGCCTAAAAACAGAATACAGATCGACAGGAAAGGCAACTCAGCTTTCATTAGGTCGGTACTTGAAATGTTGAAGACGCTGCTGGTCAGGAACAGATTAATGCCCATAGGAGGCGTGATCAACCCGATCTCCATGTTCACGACATACCAGACGCCTATCCATAAAGGATCGAAACCCATCTGCGTCAGAACCGGGACCAGAACCGGTACGGTCAGTAGCATGATGGTTATGCCGTCCAGAAAGCACCCCAATACCAGCAGTATGATGTTTATCAGGATCACTACCAGCCATGGGGAAAGATTGACTGCATGGATGGCATCCGTGATGCGTACCGTAAGGGCCGAACTGCCGATCATGTAGGAAAAGAATTGAGCCCCTATGACGGTTACCATGAGCATTGCATTTACAATAGCCGCCTCCACCAGGGCCCGATACAGGGCTTTCAGCCGCATTTTATACATGGTGAAAGCCAGGATCAGCACAACGAAACACCCGACTCCGGCTGCTTCCGTAGGTGTTGCGATGCCCAGGTAAATCGTACCCAAGATGGAGAATATGATGAGCATCATCGGCCAGATTCGTCTCAGCGATGAGAACCGCTCTCTCCATGCAACCGGCCCTACAGAGAGGCCCAGCGAGGGATTTTTCAGGCATAGAAATGCGGGTGTTATGGACAGCAGCGCGGCAAGAATGGCTCCGGGGATAATGCCTGCTATAAACAGACGCCCGACGGACGTATTGGTCAGAATTGCGAATATGATCATCACGGCACTGGGTGGAATCAGGGGGCCCAGAATACCGCCGGTCAGAAGAGCGCTCAGCGCGAATGACTTTTTGTATTTGAGTTTTTCCAGTTCCGGTATAGTTATCTTTCCTATTCCCACGATGCAGGGCGCACTGGCGCCCAGAGCAGCCGCCATTCCTGCTTCAGCCCAGATGGTGGCGGATATGACCCCTCCGGGAATGCGGGACAGCCAGTTTCTGGCGGCTTTGAAAAGATCCGATCCGATAGTGGTTTCCGCGATCAGGCATCCCAGCAGTACAAATAGAGGGAGGGGTGTCCAGGCCAGGCTGTATAGAAAATAGAACGTTTGACCCCCGAGTTTGTCGAGAGCGCTCATTCCGAAAAATGCGATCCCTACGATAATCGAACTGGATAGAAGTGCCCATGCAATGGGCACCCCAACGAGCAGCAGGGCAAGCATGACGGCAACGCAGATTATTGCTGAGGCGCTATAGTCCATGGATGGCTTTCATTCAGGATGGATTCTTCGTCCGCGGTCGGCCCGCAATGTTTTCCTCTCTTTCCCCGGATCTCCGGCATTTGTGAACCGATGAAAATATCCCTTGGCATAATTGGATGACGGAGACAATGAATAAAAATCCGTAACCGATCGGGATTATAATTTTTACAGGGAATAACGGTTCCGCCCATGATGACGTGCTGCGTTCACCTATTCTCATGGAAAACATGGCGGCTTCCCATCCCTTCCATGCTAGTACTACGCTGCACAGGACGGCCAGAGAGGGCGACAGGATGCGGTTTATGAAGAATTGAAATCTCGGGGGCAGGCGGTTGAGAATGAAATCTCCCCTGAGATGACGCTCCTGTTTCTGCAGGGCTGCTACAGACAGAACAAAACACCACAGCAGCAACATCATGCTGATTTCATAAGAATAGGGTTCCGGATTGTGCATGAAATAGCGTCGGGTGACGCCATACGTTGCGGTAAACGCCATGGACAGGATCATTATACCGCTGACGGCGAGCAATCCCTGAGATATATAGCCAACGATCTCAACAACACGGCTGTTTTTGCTGTCCAAACTTCCAATCTCCGAATGAGAAACAGTGCGGTTACAAACCTCGGATGACCCTGTTGTGCGCAAGGCCATTTAACGGCGGCTCTTCCAGTCATTGTAGATCAATGGTTCCGGTTTGCTTCATCCATGATTTTCCTTATACGTATTCCCAGATCTCCCAATGCCTCGATTTTCTTATTGATGTACGGCTGCACGATAGCTTTCCACCTGTCTCTTTCCGTTTTAGGCAAATCATATATCTTAGCTCCCAGTTCCGTGAGAATTTTTCTGTCCGTTTCTTTCCATGCTTTTATCTGGTATGCATTCATTTCATCGCAGGCTTTCTGAGCTTCCTCTAGGAAGATCTGCTGTATATTTGAAGGCATTTCATTCCAAACATCCAGGTTAATGTTGTAGGAGAGGAAAGTTGGCTGGGCATAGCAGAGAGTTATATATTCTGCGGAGTCGGTAAGTGTATAGACTATGTCCGAACGCATCGAATTCAATACCGCGTCCACGGTGCCTTTGGACAAAGCGGAGTAGAAATCGGTCCAGAAAACAGTGACAGGCGCACCGCCCAACGCGGTCACCAGTGCAGAACCCTGTGAATTACCGGTCCCAACCAACAACCCCTTCCAGTCTTCCAGTCTTTTCACCGGCCTGTTGGACAGCAGTTCCTGAGCGCCGGTGGTATAGGCTGCAAGTCCCTTCATGTTCAGAAACTTCTCAAATATTTCCCTGCTGAACAGCTCTACAAGCGGTTTTGTGGCGGCGACATTTGCTTCGATAGTATTATAGGACATGGGATATTCCGCCAGTCCCGGATGAAGTCCTTCAAAAATTCCTATTCCGACTACGGACATTTCAACCGAGCCTTGCCTTACCGCATCGTACATCTCTGGAACCTTTACCATCGTCTCGCCGGGAAAAACCCTGACTTCATACGCGCCCTCGGTTTCGCGGGTGACCGCTTCCGCAAATTCTTCCGCATTTAAAGTAAGTTCGTCGCCCGGCGGATTGGGTATGGCCAGTCTCACAGTCACTTTGCCGTCGGTCCGGGAAGACGGTGAAATGGTTGATGGTGACGAACAGGAAGGAATGCAAAAAAAGATTGTTGCCAGAGAAATACAGATGATGCCCGATAAAAGGTATTTATTGTTTGTCATTCCTGCTCCCCGACGTCCGGAACCCCTAATACTGAACTTACACTGCCGGCTGCTGAAATCATCACGCTTATGATTGTATTGCAGCGTTGAATATTAATGGATCCCGCGTACTATATTGATTTTCCAGAATTGTATCAAGTTTTAACCCTTGTAATTGATGCGCAGGATTGGCGGCGGTTCACACTGAATCTCAATCCATTTTTGGGTGTGCGGATGATGGAATCCGATCAGGGCATGGTGCAGAAAGTATCCTAAATCTGAAGGAAGCGCCCGACTGTCCGGAGCCGGTATGCCTCCGGTTTCATAAAGTGGATCGCCTATCAGGGGGAATCCTGCAGCAGCCATGTGAATGCGTATCTGGTGGGGTCGGCCTGTAGTGATCCGGACCTGGGCCAGGAAGCCGTTACTGCGCCTCTCGAGGATCGATATCCTGCTCTGGGCGGATTTTCCTTTGAGGCTGGCCGCATACAGGGTTTTCAGGATGTTGTGGGGTACAGGGCCTATCGGAACATTCACCTCAAACTCATCGACATTCGGAAAGCCGGATGCCAGAGTGCGATATATTTTCAGAACTTTTCGGTCCTCCCATGTCCGAAACATTTGTTTCCTGGCCTTTTCTGTTAATGTGAACAGGACTATTCCCGACGTTCCACGTCCTAGCCGGTGCGATGGATTGGCTTCTGGAAAATGGCGGCGGACAAGCGAGAGAAGTGTGTTTTCCATAAAATCCCCTCCGCCGGGAAGAGTCGGCAGCCCGGCCGGTTTGGCGACTGCGAGCAGTTCATCATCCCGGTACAGGACTGCAAACGAGCAGGGGGCATCCGGTTCTTTCCAGGGGGGACGCATCCAGGTCAATAGCTGTCCCGGTTTCAGGATCTGGTCCTGCTGAACCGCGATACCGTCCAGCAGAACTCTCCCGGCAGCTATGCGCTTCAGCCACTCTTCCATTGTGAATGCCGGGAAGCAACGCACCAGGTAATCGATAACCGCACTGCCCTCAGCCTCGGCGCCAACGATTTTTCGGTATTCGAATCCCCGGTTCAGTGGAATCATAATTTTAGAACTTCCTCAGCGGTTATATTCCTTGGTTCCTTTTGAAAAAATACGGATATAATAGCCGCGTTTGCCAGAAAATATCGTTTTTATAGCCAAAATAGTTCGCATTGGCAAACATGAGGAGTGTAAGGATGACTGATTCGATTAGATTATCGGAAATGATTTTAACGGTTTTGTTTTTAGCTGCAATTATCGGGCTGGCCTGCAACTCCGACCGGCAACCACTGCCTGATCCGGAGACAACCGGGACCGGCAAGGTGCTGGGACTTGCCTTCGACTGTCTTCAGGTTTCCAATCTGGAACGATCGATAGAATATTACCAGGCACTCGGTTTTACCGTCTCGGGTGATACAAATCCTCCCTGGATTGAAGATGAGGCGGCAAACAGCCTGTATAGAACTCCTGGAGCCAGGTTCCGCACAGCTACCCTGAAAATGAACAGCACTGTTTCAGGGCAGACATTCACCCTGTATCTACGGGAGTATAAGGGAATTGATCGCGGAGACAGGGTGGATCATCACCCGCGCAATCCTTCATCAAACCATATCGGGATCGTTGTTCCCGAGGCGGACGCACTGTGGGCGAAAATGCAGGATTCGGGCATGCTCCGGCCCCTTTCCTGGGACGGGAAACTGGTCCGCATGCCGGGACAGAGCGCAGGCGGTATTGCCTACATCCGGGATCCGGACGGTCTTAACGTTGAAATCATCGGCATCAAGCCGGAAGTGGGGTCGGGGCAGCAGATGCCGGACAATCGTCCGAGCTTTCACCACCTGGGCCTCGTTGTGCTGGATTCGGAAAAATCGAAAGCCTTTTACGGGGATCTGTTGGGAGCTGAATTTCCGGAAGGGCCGGCAGAATGGCTCAGCGGAGATAGGTACGATGCTGCAGTTGGAGGGCGTGGGTACGTTATACGTCTGATCAACGGATCTTTTCCGGAGGCAGCGGCGCCGAAAACGGCGATGCGCTTTGAACTGGTGGAATATCGGAATCCGACCCGCAATGATTATGACGCCTATCGTTATTCGGATGTTACTGTCCATTGTATCGGGCTTCAGGTGGAAGGCCTCGATGCTCTCTACGCCCGGCTCAGGAATGCGGGAGTGGAAATCTGGTCGGAAGGCGGCATCGTGCAGCTGAAGGACTCCACCCGTTCCGTGGTTGTTCGGGATCCCGATGTCGGCGCCTTTATCGAATTATTCGAGATCCGGGGAAATCTAATTCATTGAGTTATCTCTATACCCACTGAATCCGTATGGTTGGCAATTGCTTTCCCAACTTTTTGAAACAGAATTATCTGTTGTTTTTTCGAGGAATTTATTGTCATAATCAACGGACACGTTCCACTTAAAATAAGGAGACCAAATACTATGCGGTTCAAAATATTTGCGATGGCTGTAATTGTATTAGGGTTGGTAACGGCAACAGCCCTGGCTGCCGACGTGACAGGAACATGGGTTGCGGAGAGAGAAGGTCGAGACGGTCAGACCATGAAACAGACTTTTGTATTCAAAGCTGACGGTGCCAATCTGACCGGAACGATGGATTTCGGCATGGGAATGGGGGAGCCGAATCCCATCTCGGAAGGCAAGATCGATGGCGACAACATTTCCTTTGTTGTGGCGGTCAGTTTCGGCGGTAATGACATGAAGATGAATTTTAAAGGCAAAGTAACCGGCGATGAGATGGAACTGACCATGGAAATGGAAGGTGGCATGGGCGGTCGTGGCGGCCCCGGCGGTGAAAGGCCCCCTATCATTGCCAAGAGGGTGAAATAGCCCGAATTGTAAAAAGACAGTGAAGAACTCCGACCGTAGGTCGGAGCTTCTTCCTTAGGAAAAAGCCATGGGAGCTTCGCTCCCAAACTCCCTGTTACCATTCATCCCCAGCCAAAAGTTGGCCCAGGCCATAGGCTGGGGCATTCTGGCTTTTTCCCGTAAACCGCTCCACTATTTCAGGTTTTTTGTGTTGTAAAGGGAATATTGTAGGGGCGAACCTTGTGTTCGCCCTTGATCCTCGATAAATCAGATCCCAGTTAATTCCCGATACAAAAAAGCGTGTTATCGCTGCGTAAAAACAGGTGTCCATTTGAAATGGCTGGAGAGGCGACCATACGCTCATCCAGGTTGTTTTTGGATAGAATAGTCCCTTCGCGGCCGGCTTGCAGAACAAAGGTTTCTCCCGTTTCACTTACCATGTAGATTTTGCCGTCTCCTGCAACCGGGGAAGAGAAGAAAATCCCCCCGAGCCGCTTGCGCCATACGGTTTCCCCGTTCGTTGCATCTGCGCAGGTTACGATGCCAACCTCATTCGTGACATACAGCAGGTCTTCGTAATAAAGAATGGACGGAACGTAGGATGCGCCGCCGGAAGTTCTCCATAGAATGTTACTGTCCGTAACATCTCCCCGTCCTCCGGGCCGCAGGGCCAGGAAGTCGCTGTTGCGATATCCTCGGACCAGATAGACTATCCCGTCAT
>WOR8_10008700_pt1 | contig 10580 bp, 7 predicted proteins | sample DeeMarSeWOR38_10_FD_19890 | JGI IMG/M metagenome (IMG submission 19890)
AGGAAACAGCTTCAGAAAGACGTGCCCGCCTTGCCTACAGGCTGAGGCCCAAAGATATTCCTCCTGAGTACAACTTCTTTGTGATGAATTCCCCCCTGGTCAACGAGGAAGATGATTTTTATGAGCCAGTTCGGTTCATGCACAAAAAGCATGCAAGTATTTCAAATGATTGTGCCGTGTGTCATCATTATCGGCCAAAGGCGCCTGATGCCTCGGAGACCATGCGTTGTTCGGCATGCCATCAGAATTCCTTCCACCCCATAGCGCCGGATCGTGTAGGGCTCAAAGGTGCTATTCACCGCCAGTGTACGGGCTGCCACAAGGAGCTCCATAGGGGTCCCATCCGCTGCTCGAGCGGTTGCCACGAAAAGCGGGTCAGGGACCATACCGACCTGGTGGAGCTTTCCGGAAAACCTGATCCAATCCAAGTAACAAAAGAGTGCCTCCGTTGCCACCCCGCTCAAGGCGAGGAGATGCTCAGCTCAACTCACTGGCTGTGGAAAGGTCCTTCTCCATATACTCTAGGTCAAGACAAGCGGGTAGATCTGGGCAAGGCCACTGTAACGGTCAACAATTTCTGCGTGAGCGTTTTCAGCAACTGGCCTCGTTGCACGGGCTGTCATGCCGGTTATGGTTGGAAAGACGCAACCTTTGACTTTACCGACCAAACCAGGATCGACTGCCTCGTGTGCCACGACACCACCGGAACTTATAGCAAAGATCTCAAAGCCGCAGGGATGCCAGATGCGTCAGTGGATTTGGTCCTGGTTGCCAAAAAAGTAGGCAAGCCCAGTCGAAAAAGCTGCGGCACCTGTCATTTCTCAGGTGGTGACCAGGACTTTGTCAGGCACGGCAAACTAAACGCCCTTCTGGATTTTCACGGCAGCAGTTGCGATGTCCACATGTTCACGGCAGCAGTTGCGATGTCCACATGGGAGGCCTGGGTTTTCAGTGCCATGATTGCCACAAGACAACAAACCACAAGATCAGCGGCCGCAGTATCGCCCTGCCTGTTGCTGAGGGCAGCCGATCCTGCAGCCACTGTCACACAGATACGCCACACCAGGAAAAATCCCTCTTGAGCCATCATCTGAACAAACACTCCGACCACATAGCCTGTGTGACCTGTCACCACCCCGTGTATGCCAAGTACACCCCGGTGAAGACCTATTGGGATTGGTCCACAGCAGGAGACAAAGAGCGCGAAGTCAAACGGGACGAACATGGCATGCCGGATTACTCCTGGCAGGCAGGAGACTTTACCTGGGGTCGTGAAATTAAGCCGGTTTATGCCTGGTACAACGGCAAGGTAAAACGTCACCTTTTAGGCGATCAGATCAATCCCGAAGGTGTTACCGCTCTCAACGAACCTGTGGGCGATATCAGGGACCCGGAGTCAAAGATTTATCCTTTTAAAATCATGGGTGGTACTCAGGCCGCCGATGCCAAGTACAATTACCTTCTGGTGCCGCACCTGGCGGGGATTGGTGGTTTTTGGCAAACTCTGGATTGGCAGCAATCCTTCGCCTCCGGAGCCGCGGCTTCCGGACTGGCCTACAGCGGCGAGTATAAGTGGGTAGAGACCGCCATGTACCTCAGCCTTAATCATGAAGTCCTACCCAAGGTGTTTGCCCTTTCCTGTGTCCAGTGCCATTCTGGCATTGACGAAAAATTGATACATCTCACCCGAAAAGCTGACCGGAGTCAGATTAATGAAACCGACTGGATCAACTTCAAGGCTCTCGGTTACCAGGGTGATCCAATACTATACGGAGGTCGCTTCAAGAAATTGCCTCTGGGCTGGAAAGTGGCTTCACAAAAGAAATAGGGAAGGGAGCCTTTCGGATTTTGTCTCGTTAACATTAACTCTAATACGGGTGCGTTATGGGAGTCGAAAAACAGGAAAAAGGGAAGAGAGGACCGCTGAGATGTTTTGCGTCCTGCAGGGCAATGGCCATCGGGGCCTCGCTGCTATTTGTTGTGTACGTGGCGGGGTGTTTAAAGAGTATTCCTCCGGAGGACACCCCATCACCTGAGTCTACGGCCCCCACAGCCTTGCAAACCGATCAAGAAACCACCGCAGCTCCCACCCCTGCAGCGGAGGCAGCGGTTTCTTCAACCGCCGAACCTGGGCGGGAAGCAGACAAGGAGATTATGGAAGCCTCCAAAACCGCGGAGACGGCTTCAGACGAGTTGGCAATGGCCCCCTTGGCAAAAGAGACAACGACGGGTTCAGCAAACAAACCTGCTCGGGGAGCAGTCGAAAAGGAATCTGCTGCTTCACAACCGGCAAAAAAAGTCGAGAATCAAGCGTTTCACCTGAAATTGATTCAGGAGCCAGCTCCTCAAAAACGGGAGAAGACTCCGGTTTCTCCTGGCATCCTTGAACATGGTACAATGGAAACCAAGATGCCCCAGATCGTGGCCGATCTGGCGGCCAAATCGAAGATGTATCATTCTATACATTCACCCATAAAGGAAGGCGAATCCTGTGTCTCAGCAGAATGTCACAATCAGTTGGCCAAAGCAAAATATGTTCACGCTCCGGCGGCCACTGGAGCCTGTCTGGTTTGCCATACCCACATCAAGGAAAATCCTCCTTTCGGCCTTGTCAGTGCCGGTGTGGATTTATGCTGGGGATGCCACAAAAACCAGAAGCTTTTGGTGGGCCAATCCAAATATCTGCATAAAATAGTAAAAGATGAAGGATGCATTGGTTGTCATGACTCTCACAGCTCCAACACAACCAAGTTCCTTCTCAGAAAGGACGAACTTAGCCTCTGTGTCGACTGCCACAAGACGGAGACCCAGAAAGTGATGAAACAAATTGAAAGCGCCAGGGTAGTGCATAAACCCGTGGCCGAAGGAAGGTGCGCTGGTTGTCACGCGCCCCATGCCTCCAATTACAAGAACCATCTAAGAGAAGGGCCTAAAGATGTGCCACTTTGCTTCAGTTGCCACAAGAAAATGGAGCAGCAGGCGAAAGATTCGGTATATAAGCACGGCCCTATCCAGGAAGGAATGTGCACTCCTTGCCATGAACCCCACGCAGGCAATGTGGCCAAGGACTTGAAGTACAAGTTTGAAAAGACGTTTTACAATTCGTTTGATCTTGAGGTGTATTCCCTTTGTTTCAAATGCCACAAGGAAAGCGTGGTGTTGGATAAACGCACAGAATACCTAACCAATTTTCGCAATGGAGACCGAAACCTCCACTTTCTTCACGTCAACCGGCAAAAGGGTCGGACTTGCCTTGCCTGTCACGAGGTTCATATGGGTTCTCAAGTGCGCCACATTCGCACATTCACCCCGTTCGGCAGATGGGAGATTCCTGTAAATTTTGCCCAGACGCCCACGGGTGGCAAGTGTTCGGCTAATTGCCACATTCCCAAGGCGTATGATCGGGAAAACCCTGTGAAACTGATGATCGATGAAGAAGAGAAGAAACTTGAGGTGGTGAAAAAAGAAGAAAAATAGTTAGGGACGTTTTATCGCGTTTCTGTTTTTCTGGTATTTCAAAACAAAAAAGAACATGCGAGTGGAGATCATGACCAGAACACTCCTTGACATATTTTTAGTCGGAATGGCTCTTGCGGCTATTCTGGTCGCTCCAATTTATGGGTGCAGCAAACACGCAAAAGACAAGCTAGCCACCTTTCACTCACCCTATGCCGAGAGACACTGCACTCAATGCCACCTCCCTCTAAATATCGGCTCCCCCCAGAAATTGAGCCTGGAAGAGTCGACTTCCATTATGGGAGCCAATTTGGCGCCATATCCGTGGCTGCTCGCGCGACCGCTAGATCAGTTATGTACGAAGTGCCACCGATACGATACCTCCAGACAGACCGTCTCTGGGAAATTATGGATACACGCGCCTTCAGCCCTGGGAGCCTGCATCGTTTGCCACAGCCCCCACCTGAGCGAATACCCCTACATGCTGCGCCGCCAATCAATCAGGTTATGCACTGACCAGTGCCACTCAGAAGGCTATATGTTGGAAACAGAAGTTCACACCGAGCCGCGCCACTGCCTTGAGTGTCACAACCCCCATATTGGGGTGAATGCCCGAATGCTTAAGAAGGATTTCCAGGAGGTGTGGCTAGAGCCCAAAACGCCCTGGGTTAAAGCGGGTGCGGGGGTGAAACAATGATTTCTTTGCTGTTTGCCCCAAAAACCACTCTGCAAAAATATCAGTGCACCGGCAAGGCGCGGTCCATTGTTGAAACTATAAAACGCGGGTATACTTCTAACGTTGCATACCTACACCGGCAAAAACCGCTGCGCTCGGGCGATAGCGGGCCATCTGCGGCTGTGCTCGCCTCAGACAGGACTTCACATACAGTAAAGTACGCCTCGACCTGTCCGAGCCTGTGCGCAGCCACATCTGGCACACTCTTGCGCGTTTTTTCTTGGCGCAGGCATGCAACGTTAGGGTATAGATGCATGTTCGCCGGGTGCATCTACATCGCTGCTCGGGACAGTAACCTATAGGGTTAATGCATGCCATGGCGCGCCGTGTTGGAAGGGAACGGTTTATGAGAAAAGCAAAAATTCTATTTTGGTTGAGCCTTTTTATTATCGGCTCACATCTATCGTCGGCCATTGCCCTCAGACATCTCAAGCAAGGGGATAGCGTGCCAGATTTTGCTATCCGCACCATTGACGGCAACCACATCAGCTTGGATGAACGAAAAGGAAAGATAACAGTTTTGGTTTTCTGGAAGCAAAATGATGGCAAATCGTGCAATATGTTGACGGACCTGTCCCGGATCAGTCAGGAGTTCCAGGGCAAGGACGTCACGTTTCTGGCAATCAATGGAGATAAAGCCTCAGATCGGCAGATACGGGAATTGGTTCTTTCAAAAAAACTTACCTGTTTGTTTGCCAGTGACTCCGATTTGACCACATACAGCCGTTTGGGCATAGTTGTGCTGCCCACCACTCTGATCATCGGACCAGATGCCAAGCTGGCATTTATCCAGGACCTCTACTCACGAAATTTCTTCACGCAGACCATAGCCTATGTAAGGTTTCTTCTCGGGGAAATCACACAGTCTCAGCTGGACGCTGAACTTGATCCAGGCACGTCCGTAAAAGTCTCACCAGCCAGAATAAAAGCTGAGAGATACGTCAATCTAAGCCGAGTGCTTTTGGATATAAAGGAAAAAGAGAAGGCCCGGGAGGCGCTGGAAAAGGCGGTGGAGGCCGACCCCACATTTCCGGAGCCCCATCTGCTTTTGGCCGGATTATGCTTGGAGGATAAAGAGGTCAGGAAGGCCGGGACTGAGTTGGAGCAGGCATTAAAGCTGAATCCATGCCCAAAAGAAGGAAAACTGCTCCAGGGGTTAACCTATGCCGGTCAGGGGGAGGATGGTTTGGCCATAGCCGTTTTGCAAGAGCTGGTAGAGAACAATCCTGAACCACCACCTGAGGCCTACTATGAGATAGGCAAGATTTATGAGAAACAAAAGAAGACCTCCGAAGCACTGGCAGCTTATCGGATGGCCCTGGAACTCCTCCTCGCTCAGTAAAGAATCTTGACCCATCGAAGATCCCGATATGCGGGGAAGGATCCGACGGAGCGATTGAAGATTTTAGATTTGGGATTTCAGATTTAACTACGTTGCAACGAAGCAAAAAAAAACTATCATGCGCCGCATATTGCCGACAAGTGCGTTATATGTCACAACCCGCATGCATCAGAAAATCCTTATAGACTTGAGCAAGCCACCTGGCTTCTGGCCTCTGACCTCAAATCCCCGTCTCACCATTTCTCCGTGTCCCCGCGCCTGTCCGCCATCGGCATCGCCTTCAGGCGAGGCGGGCGGGTCGTACCGTTGCGCCTAGCCCGGATATTTCATGAATTGCTATTAAAAAACTCCTATTTGCCCAGTGGTTTTTCTGATTGACGTGAGCTTTCCCCGGGGTATATTGTAAGTTAGCTTTTTTCAGGATTAGCCCTGTACCGAATGGTACTTGGAAAATTAAATAAGCTCTTGAACCTTCTTCCTTGCTCAAATCGAGTAAAATATAATGTATGGCTCGTGACGAACTTCTTTCTTGCGCACTTATGATTCCTGGCATCCAAGACTGTAGTGAAGTTGAAATTCAGTAAACGATCATACACGTAACTTCGCATAGATTACTATTGAGGGCTGGCATTTTCTTGAAGCGGCGTATGTGACCAGCCTTGGCCATCTACAACAGATAAAATTTCCCCATATTCCTGCTACGGCTGGCTACATCCGCAGCTCGGGCTGTCACAACCTTTGGTCCGGTAGAGCTCTTGCGGAGTAAAGTCAATAGGCGCTTCAGTAATTCTTCCCTGTGCGCGCGGTTTTTCCCTCTCCTACTAGTCCGCAGTGGAGCATTGTAAGCCGCTCATTACCGAGGCGCCTGTTTACAGCTGTTGATTTCCAATAAACGTCAGTTTGCTTATATATCTGGCAAAACCAAATTCGACTCTAACCATATCACCTTTTATTTTTCAGCAAGGCAACCTGAGTTTCTTTGAGAAAGGAGGACATCATGGTAAAGAGAATCAACAAAGCCATTAGTAGAAGGGATTTTATCAAGACTGCCGGTGCAGGGGTATTGGCAGCAGGAATGGGTCCCACCATCTTCATTCCGAGGCAGGCACGCGCAGCCGGAAAGGAGTTGAAGATTCTACAGTGGGCCCACTTCGTCCCTAGGTACGACCAGGAGTGGTTCGACAACTTCGCTAAGCAATGGGGGAAGGACAACGGGGTCGAGGTCACCGTGGATCACGTCCACATCGGACAAGTTGTATCCCGGGCTTCAGCCGAGTTAGCCGCTGGCAAGGGCCACGACCTCATTGAGACCTTTGCGCCACCGGCTCAACTTGAGCCGAGCCTCCTGGACTTGACCGATGTCAACCAGGAAGCCGAAAAACGTTTCGGCAAGCAGCTCGCCCTCTGCAAACGGAGTTCCTACAATCCCAATACCAAGAAATACTATGGCTTCTGCCATGGCTGGGTCATCGACCCGGGGGACTATCGCAAGAGCTTGTGGGAGAAGGTGGGAAAGCCTCAGGGCCCCGAGACCTGGGAGGACTTGATCACCTACGGCGGCGAGATCAAAGCGAAGCACGGGGTGCAGCTGGGTATTGGCCTGTCTCAAGAACTCGACTCCAACATGGCCGCCCGCGCCCTCCTGTGGTCCAACGATACCGGGGTGCAGGACGCAAACGAGAACGTGATCATAAACAACGAGCGGACCATCGAGGCTGTAAAGTTCATGACCGAACTGTACAAGGCGGCCATGACGCCGGAGGTGTTCGCCTGGGCGCCGGCGTCAAACAACCGAGCCCTCATCGCCGGCAAAGCTTCCTACATCCTCAACTCTGTCTCCGCTTACCGCAGCGGCCAGAAGAAGGTACCGGAAATTGCCAAGGATGTCTTTTTTGTGCCGCCGCTCAGAGGTCCACGCGGGACGCGTTGGACGTGCGAGCACGTTATCTACAACTACATCATCCCCAAGTACTCCAGGAACGTTGATACAGCCAAGAAGTTCCTGCTTGCCTTGGTGGAAAACTACGACCAGGCGATGTACTACAGCGAGCTCTACAACTCCCCCGCCTTCTTTGACGCCCGCGTGCCCAAGGGCGATCGGGGCTACGCCCAGGTCGGGGGGGCCAAGAAAATGCTGGACCTGCACAATGATTGGTTCGACAAGGATCCGTTCGCTCTCCCAGGTGAAGCCACTGATAAACTGAAACCTCTGAAGGACGCCATGGAGTGGAGCACCAACGTAGGCCATCCGGGTCCGGCCAGCCCGGCAATAGGCGAGGTTTTCGGAACATTCGTAATACCGAACATGATGGCCAACGCCGCCCGGGGCCTGAATCCCGAGACGTCGGTAACGCAGGCGGAAACCTTGACCAAAGCGATCTTCCAGAAGTGGCGCCAAAAGGGATTGGTTGGCGGCAAAACCTAAATTTGTTTTTCAGCTCAATTGACTATTGGAGATAAAGACTGGGGGCCTTATAATACCAGGCCTCCAGTCTTGCTTTGGGCTGGAAAGGCTCTCATATTGAAATAGGAGCTAAAGTGAGGGAGTGAGACCCGATGGCTCAAGTGGGGACAAGAGGTCTTAAAAAGTATTTCGGTAAGGTTAGGGCGGTGGACGGCGTCGATCTAGCCACTCGTGAAGGGGAGTTTCTGGTGCTGTTGGGTCCCTCCGGTTGTGGCAAGACGACACTGTTGCGGATGATCGCCGGCCTGGAACGGCCGAGCGCCGGAGAGGTTCTTATCGACGATCAGGTAGTGAACGAACTGCCACCTCGAGTTAGGAAGATCGCCATGGTCTTCCAGAACTACGCCCTCTATCCCCACATGACCGTCTTCAAGAATATCGCTTTCCCTCTCAAAGCCCAAAGAGTACACAAGGACCAATGGAAGGAGAAAGTAATTACGGCGGCCTCCATGTTCGGTATCGAGAAGCTGCTTCACCGCAAACCTCGTGAACTCTCCGGGGGGGAAAGGCAGAGGGTGGCCCTGGCCCGGGCCATGGTACGCGAGCCCACCGTCTTTCTCTTTGATGAGCCGCTTTCCAACCTGGACGCCAAGCTCAGGCACTCGGCCCGATTTGAGCTGAAGCGGTTCCAAGAAGAGATGGGAATAACTGCAATCTATGTAACCCATGACCAGGTAGAGGCAATGGGGCTGGGAGACCGTATTGCTGTTATGAGTCAGGGTGCGGTTAGGCAGATTGGAACGCCCCACGAGGTCTACCATGAGCCGGCCGATACCTTTGTGGCTACCTTCATGGGGTCGCCGCCGATGAACCTGATCCAGAGGGGCGAAGTCCTTGTGGGCTTTCGTCCCGAGTGTTTCTTGCCCAAAGAGATATATGATGTCAGCGACGACCTCAGGAGTTTCCAATTCCGGGTCTGGCGGGTAGAGCATCTCGGCTCAGACCGGCTGGTCTACGGCGCTCTGGACCAAGATGGGGAGGCGCAAGAGGAAGCTATCATTGCCAAGGTACCTCTTAATGTGTCCGTATCGATCCAAAAAGGTCACGTGTATGAATTTGCCGTATTAGCCCAGGATGTCAAACTTTTTGATCGGGAGACCGGCCTGCGAACTGAAAAGAAACTTTTTTGAGAGGAGAATATGTCAGTTATTAACGGGGAGGTTGGCGGGCCCCTCAGTCATATCTGGGACAGGGAGCGGGTGCTTGCCCCGGTGCTGATAGCACCTGCTATCCTCTATATCGTTGTCTTGGTGGGAGCACCCTTTTTCCTGGCCATCTACTATAGCCTCAGCAATGCCACCACGGGAAGTCAAAGCCTGGCCTTTGTGGGGCTCAGTAATTTTCAAGCTGTCCTCAAAGACTCAGTCTTCCGCAAGGCACTGATAAACACCTTCATCTTCACCTTGGTCTCTCAAGCACTGGTACTGGTACTGGCGAAAGTTCTGGCTCTGGCCCTGATCAAAGACTTTCGGGGAAAATGGCTTGTACGGTTTCTTGTATTACTGCCCTGGACTGCGCCCATCGCCCTGGGGACTATCGGCTGGATGTGGATGCTGGACTCGATTTTCAGCCCCATTGACTGGATTCTACGATACATGGGTCTCCTCGGTGCACCTGATGCTCTCTTCGGGGCCAATTCCAATCTCTATTGGCTGGGAGTGCCAAGCCTGGCCATGCTCTCCGTTATCCTGGTTCACACCTGGCGCATGCTCCCCTTGGCGACGGTGATTCTGCTGGCCGGCTTGACCTCCATTCCCCAGGAAGTCCTCGATGCCGCCGAGGTGGATGGGGCCGGGTTCTGGCGCCGGTTGTTCCAGATCATGATCCCCATGCTCCTTCCCATAATGACCGTTGCGGTGCTCTTTGGGATTGTCTTTACCTTCACCGACATTGCCGTCGTCTATATTCTAACCCAGGGTGGACCGGTCCACAGTACCCAGGTTTTGGCCAGTTGGGCCTTCTTCAAGGGCATTGAGGCGGGTGATCTGGCCCAAGGCGCGGCCGTTGCCCTCTTTCTATTTCCCGCCATGGCAGGCGTGGCCGCTCTCATGCTCCGATTGGCCCGCCGCACGGAGGTGACCTGATGGCGGGCTTGAAGCACATAGGAAAGCGTTCTCTCTCTTTAGTGCCTTCCCCTTCTTCTGGATGGTTATTGCCTCCTTCAAGCGGGCCCATGATCTCTATACTCTGAAGAACAACCCCTTTCTCTTCAATGAACCCCCCACCCTGGAGCACCTGCACCACCTCTTTTTTGGTACCTTATTTGTCAAATACCTCATCAACACCGTGGTGGTGGGTATAGCAGTAGTAGTAATCACCTTGGTGGTTGCGGTTCCGGCCGCCTACAGCCTGGCGCGCTGGGCCGGGCGCTGGGGCGAAAATCTGGGCATAACCATCTTTCTCACCTACTTGGTGCCGCCCACCCTGTTGTTTATCCCACTCTCCCGGGTGATCGGCTTCCTCGGGCTGCAGGAATCCTTGTGGTCTCTAATCTTGATTTATCCCACCTTCACCATCCCTTTCTGCACCTGGCTGTTGATGGGCTTCTTCAAGTCTATCCCCTTGGATATTGAGGAGCAGGC
>WOR8_10007225_pt1 | contig 10578 bp, 10 predicted proteins | sample DeeMarSeWOR38_10_FD_19890 | JGI IMG/M metagenome (IMG submission 19890)
GATTTCAGTGGGCATGGCTTCTGCTATAGCAAGGATAGGTTCACCTGCGGTGACGACTTCGCCGGGCTGTCCCATTATTTTCTCTCCGGGTCTTCGCGTTAGGGCCTCATTCGCCTGTTGCTGGATCGGGATTACCACACCATCGATAGGGGCTTTTATCTCTAAGCTCTCACGAGCTTTTAATGCCTCAAGTTGTGTCAACACACCGTCCATAAGGCGTTCCTGGATAGCTATCTGCTTACGTATCACTTCCAGAGCATCATCTACGGAAGGATTGAAAGGAAGGCTTTTGGCATGTTCATCACGCCGTTGCTGGGTTTGTTCTAAATGACTCTTGGCTTGATCGAGCAGTTTTTCATTCTCCTCGATCTCTTTTGCCTTAGCGTCATACTGAACCTGGGCCTTCTCCTGTTCAATGGGGGCGATGGCTTTTTGCTCCACGAGGTTACGAGTAACCTTCACTTCCATAGCCAGATCTTCTAAAATAATTCGGGCCGATGCGATCCTCGATCTTAAAGTCAGTATCTGAATTCTTGCGTCTTCGATATCTACATCAAATGTCCTCATACGCGCGATGCGGTTGATAACTCGATCAGATTCCTCGGCCAGCAGAGTTTCCTGAGTCGGGATTAACTTGGCCGACAGGTGCTCGATTTCCGCTAATATCGCATCCAATTGTGTTTGTAATTCGATCCTGGGTTGTTCATTATCGAGGACAGTATCAACAATAGCTACTGTTTGCCCATTGTGAACGTTTTCGAACAGTTTTACAGGCACGGTTTTAATCTTGCCCGGGCAGTTGACAGAAACATGAACCACGGGACTGCGAGCCATGCCGACAATTTCAAAACGTTGCGAACGGCGGGTAAAGAGCCCGATTACACATGCTACTGCCCCTAACCACACCAGGATAGGAAGGAGGTGCAGACGCAAACGAAAGGGATAATTTCTCAGATTTATCCTTTTCATAAAGCTTAAACCTCCAGCAGCTTTTCCTGCATTGTCAGGCTTATATTCTCAAGACCTTCGACTTGTTGTAGCTCGGATAACATTTGTTGGTTTCTCTCGGCGTTTTTAATCATCAATTGATAAGCATATTCAACTTCGGAGACACCGAAGCCGCTGTCCTGCGCCGATATAAGAGTATAGCTGCCGCAGAAGCGCTTGAGGATGACCGGAATAGGGCTGTCGGGTCCGATATGGCCTCTAACAGTAAACCGTAGAAAACCATTATGTGGCTGATGTGTCCCGAAGCCTGTCAGATACAGATATATGATAATAAGGCTTAGAATAATCGTCCCAACAACAGCAACGGCGTATCGCTGGGAACCGGCCGCCATGCCAATCACAAGTGAGCAGAAAATAAAGGCTATGTCCCTTGTATCTTTGATTATGTTACGAAAACGTATAATCGCTAAAGCACCCATTAATCCGACAGCAGTTATTATACTGGTACCAATGACAGCCATGACCATTGCTACGACGACCGTTATTAGAATAAGCGATTGAACAAACGACCTTGAGTAAGACATACCGCTGTGAGTGAAGTAATAAACCCAGGCCAGCGCTTGTCCGAGAACGAAGGCCAGTAATAAAGACAAAAGAATTGCCTCAGGTGTAAATAATCCACCTGATGAGGGAGTACCTTCCAGTATTTGCCACATTCTGTCCATAATTTTTAAAACGTTAATTGGGGTACATAGAACTCTAATAAACGTGAGTCTGTTATTGAAGATGCGAACTTTGAAATCGATCTCGCCTGTAAATTGAAATACTTGATCATTTGGCTCAACCAGGCAGGATAGTAGTCAGTAAATTTAATCTCCAAAATTACTCCACCCAACGTAAAGGGATTTCGCTGCCAGCCTCTTCCGCCAAGTCTGACTTCCGGCCTGTTTGTAACACAATATGCAAGCTCTCGATCAAAAGTTACTCTTACTCTGTTTTCTGAATCTCCTTCAAATGCCTGCCGCATATAACGGATTAGCACTGTGGGCTTGGCTTGAATACTTTTCATATATAACTGGAATTGGTTGATAGCGTTTAAATCGGCAGTATAATTCTGCGGCGGCAGAGATAATCCGGCAAGCAGGATCGGTACATCGCGATCCATAACTCGTGCCCTGCTCTTGTTGATAATAGTATTTATCCTGCGTTTGATTTCGAAAAAGCGAGGGTAATCCGGCTCATCGGTATAACTGCGAATACGCAGCTTAAACCGGCTTTTATGTCCTCTCAAACTTTCCTGGCAAAGTTGCAGATCCGCCGAATCCAAATAAAGGCTTACAATCGGATAATCGCCACTTCTCTGTAACTTGCAATACCGGTCTTCCTCCAGATATGGTTTGATAAATTCCGCTATCGCCTTGGCTTGTGACTCGTTAATATGATATTTTAACTCATAGCGGCTCGAAAGCGTACGATCGGCCAATTCGACTATTTTTTTTGCCTTGCCCGTCTTGCTTTTTGCCTGAATAGAACTTTGATTTTCCGATGATGTTTTTATCGTGATCTTCCTTCAACTTTTACAACTTTCGTTATCAATCCATTTAATATTAAAAAAGATACAAACACTACCTGCTTAAGCCTAATTTAATTACAAATACCCATCCTTATTATCGGACATGCTCTCTATATCTTCGGATTCACAAAACGATATTTCTGTCCTGCTTATCCTGCTTTGGCACCATTCTTCGATAATATTCAAACATATTACCTTCTCTATTCTAACATATTTACATTGGTTAAGTCAACACTATTTTAATTCTCTATTTTATATCTTAATGATTCCAATTTGGTGGTTTTTACTTGACTGAGCCGCGTTACTTCTATTAAATCCGTATTTGGGTCGATTTTCTTATAGAAAATATGTTCCTAATCAATCGAAAGTTGAATATATGGGATTCTTTTGCTGCTTCCAGCTACTATTTAGGCAGACTTGCTTCCGGCAAGAAAAGGCTGGGAGCGAGAATTTGATTTGGTAATAACAGGAAAATACGTATGGCTGAACGGACCGTAAAAGTCGGGCTTGTTGGGTTTGGAACCGTAGGCAATGGCGTCGCAAAGCTGATAATCGAAAATGCAGATTCAATAGCAATCAAAACCGGTATTCGTTTGAATCTCGCATGTGTTGTAGATATAGATGTCGAGTCTGAACGTTCGGTAAAACTGCCTGAAGGTGTCCTCACCGATGATCTGAGTAGATTACTAAACGATGATACTATTCAAATAGGCATTGAGACTGTTGGCGGGACAGATATGGCCGGGAATATACAGCTCAAGTTGCTTGAGGCAGGCAAAGATGTGGTAACTGCCAATAAAGCCCTTCTGGCTGAACACGGCAATGAGCTTTACCGGGTCGCTCAACAAAACGGACGATGTATAGCTTTTGAAGCGAGTTGTGCGGGGGGAATCCCTATAGTTTCCGCCATCCGTACCGGTTTAGCAGCGAATGATATTACTGCGATGTATGGTATCGTCAATGGGACCAGCAATTATATCCTCTCGAATATGACCTCTAAAAACGAGGATTTTTCTGAGGCTTTAGCCCAGGCACAGGAGAAAGGTTATGCCGAAGCAAACCCTACGCTGGATATCAGCGGAGGTGACAGTGCTCACAAGCTGGCTATTTTAGGTTCCATAGCATTCGGATGCGAGATCGCGCTCGAAGACATATATATCGAGGGCATTGATAATATATCGATATGTGATATTCGTTACGGCACTGAAATGGGTTATCGTCTGAAATTATTGGCTATCGGGCAAAAAGACGAACATAACAGGATTTCGCTGCGTGTGCACCCCTCTTTTATAGCCAGGGACAATACATTAGCCCGTGTAGAAGGTCCGTTTAATGCTGTAAGTATATTCGGCAGTGCCGTCGGGCAGGTGACATACTATGGTCGAGGTGCTGGAATGATGCCAACTGCAAGCGCAATTGTTGCTGACATTATTGATGTTGCTCTGGGCAATTCCGCAACTACTTTTCGCCAATTGAACTTGCGGCCCAGAAATGAAACAGTTCCATTAATAGAGAAAATAGATAATATCGTAAGCAGGTTTTATATTAGAATAATGTGCAAAGACCAGCCGGGCGTTATCGCTCAATGGAGCAAAGTGCTTGCCGACCATCAGATAAGCATTTCCGGTGCTATTCAGCACGAAGGAACGGGCCCGGATAATACAGTGCCGGTAGTAATAGCAACACATCCGACAATGCAGAAGAACATTACAACCGCGTTGGAAGACATGGAAAAACTTGACGTCATCGGCGGAAAGCCGATCTGTATAAGAATCGTAGACATCCCGGAGGACAAGGATTGACTACAAAATATGCCATAATTATTCCCGACGGCGCTGCGGATGAACCGCTCGAAGAATTCGCCGGCCAAACAGTTCTTGAAGCTGCAGAAATTCCTAATATGGACAAAATCAGCACATTAGGAAGGCAGGGTCTGGTCCAGACGATTCCAGAGGGTATGGAAGCCGGCAGCGATGTGGCTCAAATGAGTCTGTTGGGCTATGATCCTTCGCGGTATTATTCCGGCAGGGCGCCGATCGAGGCAGTAGCACGTAACATCAAATTATCTTTGGAAGACTGGGTTTTCAGATGCAATTTAGTTACGATTGCCAACGGCAAAATGGCAGACCATAGTGCCGGACATATCTCAACTATAGAGGCCGACAATTTAATCAAAGAGCTGGCTGAGAAACTCGATAATGAGCAGACTACTTTCCATACCGGTGTGAGCTATAGACACTTATTAGTTTTCAAAGGCATCGACTTCGACGTCCAGACATATCCTCCTCATGATTATATCGGAAAAGCAATAGAAAAGATTCTGCCCCGCGGCAAAGGTGCTGACCTTCTGATCGACTTGATGGCTCGCTCGCAGCAGCTTTTCGACAATCACGATATTAACAAGGTACGGAGAGATTTGGGTGAAAATCAGGTCAGTTCGATCTGGCTTTGGGGACAGGGCAAAAAAGCCCAGATGGAACCGTTCCGGAAGCGATTTGGAATCAAGGGAGCGGCGATAACTGCTGTGGACCTTGTAAGAGGTTTGGCAAAGCTGATTGGCTTCAATTTGATCGACGTGCCTGGAGCTACAGGTTTTATCGATACTAACTATGAGGGCAAAGCTTCTGCCGCCATCGAGGCCCTTAATAAATACGACATTGTTTTTATTCATATTGAGGCTCCGGACGAGGCATCGCATAACGGCAACGCCGAGATGAAAAAAAAGGCTATCGAGCAGATCGATAAGCATATCGTCGGGCCTGTATTTGAAGCCCTGCAGAAATATGAAAGCTGGCGGATACTCGTCATGCCGGATCATCCGACCCCGATTCGAACCTGTGCTCACTCGGCCGAGCCGGTGCCGTTTGCAATGGCCGGCGACAGCATCAGCGGCATCCTGCATACCACGTTCGGCGAAACGAATGCCGCCAAATCGGGGTTCAGAATAGACAACGGTTTTGAGCTGATGGAGTATTTCTTAAAAAGCTAAAGTCTATTGACATCCAAGCCGAATCTATTAGACTGATATTATAAAGATACATAGTTACAGGTAGATTATGGAAATAATTGTACAAAAGTTTGGCGGCACATCTGTGGCTGATGCGGAAAAAATTCGCCAGGCTGCTAAACGAGTCATTAAAACAAAAGAGAAAGGCTTTGGTGTAGTCGTGGTAGCATCGGCCCGCGGCAAACAGACCGACCAGCTCGTCGCGGATGCCTTGGAGTTGAATCCGAATCCGCCGAAACGTGAAATGGACCAACTACTCAGTACCGGCGAACAGCAATCAGTTTCACTCTTCGCTATGGCACTGGATGCGATGGGCCACGACGCTATTAGCTATACGGGCTACCAAATCCGGATGATGACAGATAGCGTCCATACGAAGGCAAGGATTATAAGTATCGACGGCGAGCGTATTCACAAACAGTTGGAACAGGGCAAGATTGTAATTGTCGCCGGCTTTCAGGGCATTGATGAGCATGGAAATGTTACCACTCTCGGCCGAGGCGGTTCGGACACAACCGGAGTTGCTCTGGCTGCGGCCCTGGGAGCCAAACTTTGCGAGATTTATACCGATGTCGATGGTATCTATACCGCGGATCCGAGAATATACAAAGATGCCGTCAAGATGGATAAAATCAGCTACGACGAGATGCTCGAAATGGCCAGTCTCGGTGCCGGCGTTATGCATCCTCGGGCCATTGAGTTCGGCAAGAAATATGATGTGACAATTCACGTAAGAAGCAGTAGTGAAGATAAAGAGGGGACAATAATTACTCATGAGGTACCACAGATGGAAGGTGTAGTAGTTTCGGGCGCGACAATACAAAGAGATATGGCCAAAATCGGCCTTGTTGGAGTTGACAACGTACCGGGCAATGCCGCGAAAGTTTTTGCTCATCTGGCGAAGGCAAAAGTAGTTGTCCACGACATCGTTCAGACGGAACTGAGTCCGGAAAAAGCAAACCTGTCGTTTATGATTAGCGTTTCGGATTTGGACGCCACCAAAGAAGCTTTGGAGCAAATCCAAAGCGAGGTTAATTGCGAGGATGTTTTCATTCGTGAGGATATTGCCGAGGTTTCCGTAGTCGGCGTCGGGATGCGAAGCCACTATGGTGTTGCTGAAAAGATGTTCGAGGCCCTGGCCGAAGCCAAGGTCAATATCGATTCGATAACGACAAGTGAAATTCGCATCAGTTGTGCTGTGGACGAGGACCAGGCAGAAAAAGCCCTTGTTGCCATTTGTGGGGCCTTTGAGCTGCACAAACCCGCCGATGTGCGTAAAGCGTGAACTTGTTTCGCTCGGCTCGATTCACAATATAATGACAGCCCAATGCAGCCTGAACAGGACAAACCTGCTTTTGCCATGAGCAGATGTCGTAAAAACGGCATCATTTTTCTGTGCCTGTTGGCGGCGGTGTTCTTAATCTGGCTCGACCACAGCCTTATTGGCCGCTACCAGCAGCTTCCGGCTAAATCCGAAGAGCAGGCAAAAGCCTCCGACCTTGAGAAGTACCACGGCAAAACCTTCAACGTCGTGAACGTTATCGATGGCGACACATTCGATATCGACATTCTCGATGGCCGCCACGAACACACTCGAATCAGGCTTCTTGGAATCGATACACCTGAGACCGGCGGCCAGCAATCCGGCGTGATGTATTTCGGGCCGGAAGCAGTTGAATTCACCAAGAACTTGGCCCTCGACAAATCCGTCACTGTTTACCTCGATTCGCCGAATCCTACCAGAGGCAAGTACGGCCGACTTTTGGCTTACGTCAAATTGCCGGATGGGAGCTTTTTGAATGAAGTCCTGCTGACAGAAGGCTACGCCTACGCGGATTCCCGTTTCAGCCATAGTTTTTTCAACAAGTACAGGCAATTACAATCCAGCGCCCGCAGCAACAAAAAAGGCCTGTGGCAAAACGTCACCCCCGACCAGTTGCCCGAATGGCTGCAATAAATCTGAATTGTAAATCACTTTGTTGGTAGATGTGATTAGGTAATTTCCCAGGGGTTGATTTTTGAATGGCTCAAATCCCGTGCGCCATGTATGACGGCAAGAATTAAAATTCTTTCCGACTCCGTACGATAAATTATCCGATAATTATGCAGTATAAGTTCCCTTATATTTTCATCTTCTGATTCCGGAACATGCCGTCCAATTTCAGGAAGATCTCTGAGAGTTTCTGTAGCTTCAATGACTTTTTCGACAAATCGAGTTGCGTAATATTCCGAATCCCTCCTGATATAATCACGAATGCTCTTTAAATCCAGCACGGCTGGTTCAGTCCATTCAACCTTCATTCCGTTAGGAGCCTCTTTTTAACTTCCTCATGAGAAACAACGCGTCCTTCTTCAGCGGCTTTCAGAGCGACAGCAAGCTTCTTTTTGACGTAAAACTCGTACATAATGTCATCCCATGTTGCCTTCTCCGGCAATTTGTCGATGAGTTTCTTCGCTTCCTCTTTGATAATGCTCATGTTATTTAACCTCTCAAAAAAGCATTCGATATATAATCATATAATAACATAATCGGCAACAGATGGCAACAAAAAAGGCTTATAGCAAAACATCACCCCTGACCAAATGCCCGAATGGCTACAATGAAACAGTTTTCAGAATTGATTCTACTTGCTCAAATACCGCACGTAGCACTTGATTTTCAGAGTCTCTCCTCCCTTTAGATTCACGTTCACCATGTCCGTAAACATACGTGTTTCATCATCAGGCGGAGGCGGCGTTATTTCCACTTCCAACCTGTAACCGCCTTTAATGGCCTGTTGGCCAATAACCTTTGCGAGGCCTTTTTCGGATGATGTGGACTCAATCTCGAATTCCTCATCGTAGTTGCTTACGATAGAAACTCTGTTGATGTTCGGCTCATCCGGCCTTGGATTTAAGAGCATAACGGAAGACGGTTTAAATTCAAATCGTTGCTTCGTACGGTAAAGAATATTCACCTTGTCATGTTCTGGATGTTTCAGACTAATAGTGACCAGTCCGGATGAGCGATTTTGGAGCTTTTCAAGGTCCACCTTCGGTTCGAGCACAAACTTTGTTGCCTCCACTGACGAGTCCACGTCAGCAGTAATTGCCTGTCCAGTCGATTGGAACGTTGTTATGGAAAAGGATTGTTTATCCAGACTTCTTATCATAATTTTCGGACAGCCAGCATTCTCATCATTTAGAACAAGCTTTATTCTCTGTGGCTCATAGGCGACTTTTATTACAATCTCAGCCTTTATCGTTAGAGTAACTTTGGGATTTGTCTTGTTGTTGGTTTTGACATGTATTTGTCGCCTCATCACACTGGCATTCTGGGCAGAACTATACTCAATTTTTAATACTCCGTTTTCGCCCGGCGCAAATTCCTTTTTGGCCAGCTTGGCGACGATACCACAACATTCCTCGACCCCTGTTATCCTAAGCAGGCTTTCTCCAGTATTTGTAAACTTGAACTCACCAAAGTATTTCTTGTCCGGAACGACCTCGCCGAAATCATGAACCACTTTTTCAAACGTGATCATTGGAGTTAATTGACCATCCAATGGAACGTCTTCAGCTTTCGGTGCCTTAGCTTGCTCTTGACAGCCGGACTGAAAGAGCAGAGCCAGGCTTAAAATTAAAAAAACCGCCATAATTAACCAATGGTGTCTCATATAAACACCTCTCTACTCCATCCTAATCATTTAAATGTTATCTTCATCGTTTGCTTCTTGTAAACGAAAAGTCCTTGTAAAAGACCCTTAATCGTAAATAACAAAGGGCTGGTGTTAAACACCAGCCCCAAAAAGTACGTGATACGTTAAATTCGCCTATGCTTACGGCGCTGGAAGTGGCGGGGGCACGTAACCTTCTTCGACAGGATAGAAACGAATCTCTAGACGCTTGAGACCTGCATTAGTAACATCCCACCAATATTCTTCAAAATCTGGAATGTCAAAAACCCATTCATTAGTAAAGCAGACTGTATATTCGTCTATATCACCGGGATTATAAGTAAGACAGCCCGTAAAGTAGAACAACTTTGAAATTTCTACGGTTTGCGGTTTCTTGCTATCTCTAGTCAAATTCACGTTACCCATCCAGATGGCATCCGAAAGTTCACCTACGTCTTCCCAGAAGGTAAAGTAAGCATCGATATTGATGTTGCCACCTGGTTTACCCAAAGCACGAGCAAAAACTGCGTAATAACCTGGGCCAATCTGTAACTCGCCGTTCCCATCAGTCGCATCACCGTCAATTACGAGAAATTCATCACCTTGGGTCATATTTATTTTGACCTTGCCGTCCACATAGCCGGAAGTATCCAGTGGGATGAACATGTTGTGTCTGTGGCTGTTATCTGTTCCATTGCCTTCATAATCATTGGGACGCCCGATCAGGCCAAACTCATAATGTGGACCACTTGGGAATCCGTTACCATTACCAGCGAAAGCTACACCCAGACTCAGAACCATTACTAAAATCAGGCTTGTTAGTATTACTTTTTTCATCTTTCATTCTCCTTGTTGAAATTTTTGTTGAAGTTAACTTCACTTTCGGGTCAAAACTTGCCGTACGTCTACGGCCGAAACCCTTTTTAATTCATTACTTCAGCTATTCATACTTACGTCAATTTCCTCCCTCGTACGACCTCCTTTCTCCCCCACTATCATACCCCTATTCTTATGTCCTTAATTTCTTAGCAAAATCGCTACTGTATGAGCAGATGAAAACATGCTCAAAGTTCGTCAACGACCAAACCAGCGATTGCAATACAAAAAACTTCACTCTATATCAGGAAAGTTCTCCGGAAAACAGGGCTTTCCATTACTTGTTTGCTGGTTACAATCTTATGAAATCTGCCAGGTTTTCTCAAGTTAAAATTCGGAAAAATGGATATTTTTTCTATTTTAACAGAAAAACTGTCATAATGTCCTGAAAATCCGTTTTTTCCCTGCATTTGTTTAGATTCCAAGAGATTTTATCAAAATCCCGGCAATTCCAGTTTTTCGCTTTATCCGGCAAGGGATAAAACGAGGCTGCTCCGAAAAGCAGCCCCTTTGCAGTC